>Ga0302279_10002825_pt1 | contig 22422 bp, 21 predicted proteins | sample III_Bog_N3_3_FD_194541 | JGI IMG/M metagenome (GOLD analysis project Ga0302279, IMG submission 194541) | Peat permafrost microbial communities from Stordalen Mire near Abisko, Sweden - III_Bog_N3_3 | ecosystem: Environmental > Terrestrial > Soil > Wetlands > Peat | place: Sweden: Abisko...
TCCTCGTCGCTACGGATGATCGCCGCCGAGAAGGTGAAGAAGTTGCCCACCACCTCCTCGATGGTCCGCGTCCACACCCAGTCCACTTCGAAGTCGGTGATGTCCGTGAAGGGGCCGTCGGAGTCGAGGGTCGCGCGCCAACCCCTCGGACGCGCGCCGGGGTCACCCTCGCGTTGACGCAGTTCGGTGAGCTCTTTCATCCAGGGCACGTCGCGAGCGAATCCGTTCCACCAGATCTGCAGCGCCCCGCCGTCGCGCAGCACTCGCGCGAACTCATCGGTCGCGTCGGGTTGGGCGAACCAGTGCCACGCCGAGGAGGAGAAGACCGCGTCGAAGGACTCATCGGGTGCCGGAACCGACTCCGCGCGGCCGAGGAGGACCTCGACCTCGGGGCTGCGGCGGGTGAGGACGGCGCGCATCGCCTCGTCGGGCTCGATGACGCTGAGCTTCGCGCCGAGGGCGAGGAGGAACCTCGTGAGCTTGCCGGTGCCGGCCCCGACCTCGAGCACGTCGAGTCCGCGTAGGTCACCCGCCAACGCGGCCGCCTGCGGGGGTGGACCCGGGCGAAATCGGTCGTACTCCTCGGCGACGGTGCCGAACTTGAGTCCGCGGCCGTCGTCGCTCACGAGGGCGCGGTGGACTCCCAGAAGTGGTGCGTGAGGTTCGCGATGGGCACGCGCACCTGCGTCGTGGTGTCGCGGTCGCGCACGGTGACCGAGTGGTCGTTGAGCGACTCAAAGTCCACCGTCACGCAGTAGGGCGTGCCGATCTCGTCCTGGCGACGGTAGCGCTTACCAATGGACTGAGTGACGTCGTAGTCGCACATGAAGTGTGGCTGGAGAGCCGCGAGCACGTCCTTCGAGACGCCTTCGAGTTCGGGCTTCTTCGACAGCGGCAGGACGGCGATCTGGTAGGGCGCGAGTCGCCAGTCCAGGCGCAACACCGCGCGCGTCTCGCCCTCGACGACGTCCTCGTGGTACGCGGCTAAGAGAAAGGCCAGCATGCCGCGCGTCGCGCCGGCGGCCGGTTCGATCACGTAGGGGGTGTAGCGCTCGTTCGTGGTCGGATCGAAGTAGTCGAGCGTGACGCCGGAGAACTTCGCGTGCTGGGTGAGGTCGTAGTCGCCGCGATTCGCGATGCCCTCGAGTTCGTCCCAGCCCCAGGGGTAGTAGAACTCGACGTCGGTGGTGCCGCGCGAGTAGTGCGAGAGGTCTTCTTTCGCGTGCTCGTGTCGGCGCAACAACTCCGGTGGGATACCGAGGTCGACCCACCACGCGAAGCGCGTCTCGATCCAGTGGCGGTACCACTCCTCCGCCTCGGCCGGCGGTACGAAGTACTCCATCTCCATCTGTTCGAACTCTCTCGTGCGAAAGACGAAGTTCTGGGGCGTGATCTCGTTGCGGAAGGACTTGCCGACCTGGGCGATACCGAAGGGTGGCTTCTTACGCGTCGTGGAGAGCACGTTGGCGAAGTTGGTGAACATGCCCTGGGCGGTCTCTGGTCGAAGGTAGGCCACGGATCCCTCACCCTCGACGGGGCCGGCTTGGGTCTTGAACATCAAGTTGAAGGCCCGCGGGGAGGTGAACTTCGTGGAACCACAGTTGGGACAGACGCCGTCGATCTTGTCCTCGCGCCAGCGCTCCTTGCACTTGAGGCAATCGACGAGGGGATCGGTGAAGGTCTCTAAGTGGCCCGAGGCCGCCCACACCGCCGGCGGGCCGAGGATCGCCGCGTCGAGGCCGACGACGTCGTTGCGCAGTTGCACCATCGAGCGCCACCAGGCGTTCTTGACGTTGCGCAGCATGTTGACGCCGAGCGGGCCGTAGTCGTAGGTGGAGCGAAATCCGCCGTAGATCTCGGCCGAGGGGAAGATGAATCCGCGCCGTTTGGCCAGGTTGGTGACCTTATCGAGCAGCTCGGGGTCGAGCTCGGGTGCAGAATCCATCAGCCAAGGTTACTGGAGTGCTCGGCGCTCCTTAGCCGGAGGATCACCTGGTTCGCCACGAGCCGAGCTCGTGGACGAAGCGTTACACGACCCTCTCGGACCTCGACCAAGTGGCTGATCTCGCCGAGCGAGTCGAAGGCTTCGCGCGGCACGCCGCGCGCGGTGCGCAGGGCGAGGGAGTCGCGTTCGAAGTCGCGGGTCGAGTCGTCGAGGAGTTCTTCGCCGCCGAGGGGCGACTCGCCACGGCGCACCAACTCGACGTAACGGTCGGGCGTGCGCACGTTCCACCAGCGCCGAGCGCCACGGTGCGAGTGCGCGGCGGAGCCGAATCCCCGGTAGTCCTGGTCGTCCCAGTAGACGTGGTTGTGGCGACACTCGTGTCCCGCCGTAGCCCAATTGGAGATCTCCTCCCAGTGGTAGCCGTGCTCCTCGAGTGTCGCGCCGACGAGGTCGTAGGCGTCGGCGGTGTCGTCCTCGTCGGGGTGACGCCGCGGGTCGCGCCCGAGTGGCGTCGCGGGTTCGGGGGTCAGCGCGTAGCAACTGATGTGCGGCGGCGGGTGCTCCAACGTGAGCAGGTCATCTAACGTCGCGCGCACGTCGTGGAGCGTCTCGGCGCGCGAGCCGACGATCAGGTCCATGTTCCAGGTCCGAAAGCCCGCCGCCGTCACGGCGGTGGCGACTTCGCGGTGCGCCATCGTGCCGTGGCGACGTCCGAGGTCGGCCAAGACCGCCGGTTGCGTCGACTGCACCCCAAAACTCATGCGGTTCACCCCGCCGGCGCGGTAGGCGCGGAGGCGTTCGAGGCTCGCGTCTTCGGGGTTGCACTCGACGGTGACCTCGGCGTCGGCCTCGCGCGGAATCGCCTCGAGGATGCGTAGTAGCTCCTCGGCGGGCAGCCGCGAGGGCGTGCCGCCACCGAAGAACACCGAGGTCGCCGCGGGCAGATCCTCGTCGCGGGCGCGGGCGATCTCGCTGAGGACCGCCTCGACGTACTCCCCCATCAGGTGGTCGCGATCGCTGTAGGTGGCGAACGCGCAGTAGTCACAACGGTGCGCGCAGAACGGCACGTGAACGTAGACGCCGAAGGAGGGACCCGAAGTACTCAGGTGGGCACCCTAGCGCTTACCCCGCACGCCCAAGGGCGCGACGGCCCCGGGGGCGCGAAGCCGCTTGCCGAAGTGCGCTTCGATCGCTTCTTGGGCGAGGGCGGTGACCTCCCCCGCCCCGGGCGGGTCACTCTCGCGCAGCACCGAGGCCAACTCACCGCCGACGACTCGACGAAGGAGCGCCAGCGCCACCGCCGAGAGCGCCGTGCCGTGGCGGCACTGGTCACAGAGCGCCCCACCCACGCTGGCGTCAAAGGCGACGAGTGGTCCACCTCGACCACAGTTCACGCACTCCTCGACCACGACCTCTGAACCGTCGAGGGCGAGCAGGCGGAAGTAGAACGACGCGGGTACCAACGCCGGCTCGAAACTGGCGTCATCGAGCGTGAGCAGCACGCGCGTCAAGAGTTGGAAGATGGCCTCGTCGGCGACGCCGTCGGAGGGGATCGCGTCGACCGCTTCGACGACGCCGTAACCGGCCGAGATGCGCGCGTAGGACGAGCGCAACGTCGCGAGCCGCTCGACGTGAGCCACGTGGCGCACGACGTAGAACTCACCGCGGGTCTTGACGAGGTCGACCTTGACGTAGGCGAGCGCCTCTAGTGTGCCGCCGAGTCGACTGGTGGTCTTGCGCACGCCCTTGGCGAGGACGCGCACCTTGCCGTGGGCCTTCGTCCAGAGCACCACGACGCGATCGGCTTCGCCGGACTTGTAGGTCCGCAGCACCACCGCCTCGTCGTCGATCTCCTTCACGGCTTGGGGTCGTCCTCGGGGTCTCGAAAGTGCGGCTTGCGAGCCGGCAGTCCCATAAAGCGCTGCAGCGCGACACCCATCGCGACCAACGCCCCGAGGATTGGCGGCACGAGCAGTGGCTCGATCAGATTCGTCGCGCCACTGAGCGCCAGCACCCACAACGCGAGGTAGAGCACGAGCGCCACGGCGATGGTGCCGCGAGTCCACCTCACTCGTCGACGCCGCCGAAGCGCCGATCGCGACGCTGGTACTCCCCGACCGCGGCGAAGAGGTCCTCGCGACGAAAGTCCGGCCAGAGGACCTCGGTGAAGACCAACTCCGCGTACGCCATCTCCCAGAGCAGGAAGTTCGAGATGCGGTACTCCCCCGACGTGCGAATCACCAGGTCGGGATCGGGTAGTTCGGGGTGATAGAGGCGTTCCTTGATCGTCTTCTCATCGATCTTCTTGGCGGGGACCTTGTCGGTGACCAGTTCACGCACGGCGTCGACGATCTCGGCGCGACCGCCGTAGTTAAAGGCGATGTTGAGCGTCAAGCGCGTGTTCTTCTTCGTGAGTTCCGCCGCCTCGTCCATGCGCGAGAGCACGCCCTTCGGGACTCGCCAATCCCGGCGACCCGAGAACACGATGCGCACCCCGTCGGCGTGGAGTTCGTGCTGGCGTCGCTCTAAGAGTCCCCGGTTGAAGTTCATGAGGTAGCGCACCTCGTCGACCGGTCGGCGCCAGTTCTCGGTAGAAAAAGCGAAGACCGTCAGGGCCTTTAGCCCGAGCGACAGGGCGCCGTAGGTCGTGTCAACGAGGGACACCTCGCCGGCGCCGTGTCCTTCGGTGCGCGCGAGACCCTTTCGTTGGGCCCAGCGACCGCTGCCGTCCATCACGATGGCCACGTGTCGGGGCACGCCGGTGCGCTCTAAGAACGCGGGAAGGGCGGTCGGACGCGGGTCTGGCACGCCTAGAACCTAGTGCCTCACCCAAAATTGACGGCCCCGCCCCGTAAGGTCGTCGGGTGAAGAGTTTCGACCCCGACGACGAGACGCCCTTCGTCGACGCCGCACCCGAGGAGGGTGTCCAGCTCGACGACGACCTCGTCGAGATCGACGTCGAACGGGCCCTCGCGCTGCTCGACGAGATCACGCACGACCTACCCGGCGGAGGTGAGAGTCGCGAGGGCCAGCGCGCCATGGTGCGCGCGGTCGCCTCGGCGATCTCGCGACGTCGACACCACGTCATCGAAGCGGGCACCGGCGTCGGTAAGTCACTCGCCTATCTCGTGCCGGCGGTGATGGCGGGCGAACGCGTCGTCGTCGCCACTGCGACCAAGAACCTCCAGGACCAACTCGCTTCGAAGGACGCACCACAGGTCGCCGCCCACGTCGCGGGAGTACGCGTCGCCGTCCTCAAGGGCCGACAGAACTATCTGTGCCGCAATCGGGCGGCGAGCCTCGGCGCGGGAGCGCAACTCAGCTTCGACGACGGCGAGGACGTCCCGCGCGGCGTCGCCGACCAGATGCGCCGGGTGCTGCGCTGGGCCAACGAGACGACGAGTGGCGACCTCGACGAGCTGCCCTTCGAGCTCGACGGCCGGGCTCGCCGCGCGCTCACGGTGACCCCCCAGGAGTGTCTGGGGCGCTCGAAGTGTCCTCAGGGGGCGAACTGTTTCACCGAGCTCGCGCGTGACGGGGCGAACGAGAGTTCCCTCGTCATCGTGAACGCGCACCTCTACGCGTCGCACCTCGCGTCGGGTTCGATGCTGCTGCCGAGTCACGAGTACGTGGTCTTTGACGAAGCCCACGAGATACTCGACATCTTCGCCACGCTGCTCGGCACATCACTCAACGCCGCGCGACTGCGCGCGCTCGCCACCAGCGCGCGATCCCTGCTGGATGAGGCGCACCGAATCCACGCCGATCAACTGCTCTCCAGCGCGGACCGATTCGCCGCACTCTTGCTCGCCCAGTACGAACGGAACGAGTTGAAGGGACTCGACGAGGCGTGCACGCTCGAACTCGCTCGCGCCAGCGAACTCGTGACGATCATCGTCGAATCACTCCGATCGCTCGCGACGACCTCGGCGGACAACGAGTTCCGAAAGGTTCGCGCGCTCGGGCCCGCGGTGCATCTGGCCAACGATTTGGACCGGGTGAACAAGGTGAAAGACGGTGAGTTGCTCTTCCTCTCGCGCCGCGACCGCGAGATCGACGTCGAGATCTCGCTGGTGGACGTCGGGCCACGGTTGCGAGAGGAGCTCTGGAGCAACGTGACGGGGATCTTGACCTCCGCGACGATCCCCGACACGTTGCCGCGCAACCTGGGCCTGACCGACTACGAGTTCGATCACTTCTCGAGTCCCTTTGACTACCAAGACCACGCGCTCCTCTACGTACCCGACGACTTCCCCGATCGCAACGCCCCCGGCGCCGAGGCGGCCATCATCGAAGAACTCATCGGGCTCATCACCGCCGCGGGTGGTCGCACGCTGGCCCTGTTCACCAATCGCTCGGTGATGCAGCGCGTCGCCGAGGCGGTCGAAGTGCAACTCGAGACCGAGGTCCTCGTCCAGGGCACGCTGTCGCGTCAACGGCTCATCGAGCGGTTCCGCGCATCGCCCGAAGCGAGTCTCTTCGCGGTCACGAGTTTCTGGCAGGGCATCGACGTGCCCGGGCATTCGCTCAGCTTGGTCACGATCGACCGTCTACCCTTCAGCGTGCCCAACGACCCCTTGGCCGAAGCCCGACGGGAGCGCTCGGAGAGTCCCTTCATGGAAGTCGACCTCCCACGCGCCACGATGCTGCTCGCCCAGGGCGTCGGTCGCCTAATTCGAAACCAGGACGACCGCGGGGTCGTCGCGGTGCTCGACACTCGACTCGCCACCGCGCGCTACCGCTCCGTGATGTTTAAGAAACTCCCCCCGATGCGACGAACTCGAGACGGCACCCAGGTGCGCGCGTTCCTGGAGGAACTGCGGCGCTGGTGACGCGGCGGCGCGTTCGGGGTGCGAGTTGAGAGCGGCGCCACCCACGAGGAGAGTCGCCCCCGCCGCTCAATACCCGAAACGGTCCAAGACGTCGTCGCGCTTCTGCCAGCCCGGCTCGACGCGCACCTTCAGTTCTAAGTACATGCCCTCGGGCAGTTGACTTCGCGCGGCGATCCCGACGTCTTTTAAGAGCTGGCCCCTCTTGCCGATCACCATGCCCTTTTGGGACTCGCGCTCGACGAGGATCTCGACGGTGACGTGGGGCCATTCGAACTCACTGACCCGACAGTGAATCGCGTGGGGCAGTTCTTGCTTGGTCTTGCGTACCAGCTGCTCGCGCACCAGTTCCGCGATCCACGTCGCCTCGGTGACGTCGGAGACCTCCTCGTCGGGGAAGAGGAAGGGCGAGTCGGGCATCGCCGGACGAAGAAACGCCATCAACTCCTCGGCGCCCTCACCGGTCTTTGCCGAGAGCGGAAAGTACTCCACGCGCGACGCGGCGTCGAGGTGGTGCTTTTCCGTCGCGATCTCGTCCACCGCGACACTCGCCGCGAGTAGCTGCGCCGCGACGGACTCTTTGCCGGTGCGATCGATTTTGTTGACGACGACGACGAGTTTGGGACCCTCGACGCCGCGACCGTGCGCGAGCATCGTCTCTATCACGTGGCGGTCCCCCGGTCCGATGGGGGTGTTCGCCTCGACGACCGCGACGATGACGTCCACGCCGTCCGCCGCCGAGCGAGCCGTCTCGTTGAGCCGACCGCCGAGCGTGGTCTTCGGGCGATGGAGTCCCGGGGTGTCGACGAGGATGACCTGGACGTCGCCGTCGGTGATGATGCCGCGAATGGCGTGGCGCGTGGTGTTCGGCGACGCGGCGGTGATCGACACCTTGGCGCCAACGAGTTGGTTCACCAGCGTCGACTTTCCGACGTTGGGCCGGCCCAGGATGGCGACAAACCCGGCGCGAGTCACGAGTGGATCGAGAGCGGCTCGACGAGGACCTCTTCGACGCGGCGCCCGTCCATGCGCACGACGGTGAGACGGTAGCGCTCGGTCGTCAACACGTCACCGACGTCAGGCACCCCACCCTTCAAGTCGAGTACCAGTCCCCCCACGGTGTCCCAACCGTCCTTCGGCAGCGCCAGACCGTACTCGTCATTGGCGTCGTCGATGTTGAGCCGGCCGCTCAACTCGACCCGGCCCCCGAGGGACCGTTCGTCGTCGTCCTCGACGCTCGGGTCCGACTCGTCGGTGATCTCCCCGACGAGCTCTTCGAGCACGTCTTCCAGGGTCACCAAACCCGCGGTACCGCCGTACTCGTCGACCACGATGAAGAGATGGCTCTTGGCGTTACGAATCTCGTTGAGCAACGACGCCACCCGCTTGGTCTCGGGGACGAACTGGGCCTCGCTCATGTGCTCGCGCACGGGTGCCGCACCCTCCCCGTTGGCGACCAGTCCGGCCAGCAGGCGCAGGTTGACGATGCCCACGACGTCGTCGATGCCCTCGCCGAGCACGGGCAGACGCGATCGGCCCGAGGTGACCGCGACGTCGAGGGCTTCGCGCACCGTGACGGTGTCGTCGATCTCGACGATGTCGGTGCGCGGGACCATCACCTCGCGCACGATGGTGTCGCCGAACTCCAGGACCGAGTGGATGAAGTCACGTTCGTCCGACTCGATGGCGGCGTCCTCGTGGGCGACGTCGGCCATCGCCAGCACCTCGGACTCGGTCATGCGCGGACTCGCGCCCTTGGGACCGAAGAGACCGATGACGCCGTCGGCGACCGCTAAGAGCACGACCGAGATCCAGCGCACCGGCCAGAAACGAAGGATCCGTCCCACCACCGGCGCGCTCAAGAGCGCCGCCTCGTCGGGGTGTTGGACCGCGAAGTTCTTCGGGATCGCCTCGAAGGCGACGAAGATGACGATGACCTCGCCGGCGGTGGCGACGAAGACGCCCGCCGCGCCGAAGAGTCGCCCGGCGAGCACTCCGACCATGGTGGCCGAGACCAGTTGACAGATCAGCACGAGTAACAACAAGGGATTGAGGAACTTCTCTGGCGCCTCGGTCAAGGCGACCAACGCCTTGGCGCCGTGACGCCCCTGGTCGCGGAGCGAGCGCGAACGGGACTTGCTCATGCGCGTCAAGGAGGTCTCGGACATCGCGAAGAACCCCGAAAGCAGCAGCAGTATCGCCACCGCCACCGCGAGGTAGGTGTCCCCCGCGCGCCACACCGCGGCGATCACGGCGCCGTCGAGCGGTAGTGGCGAGCGAGCAGCTCTCGTTCGCGCGCCTCCATCCGCTCCGCTTCCTCGTCCTCGGCGTGGTCCCAGCCGAGGAGGTGGAGGACCCCGTGGACGATGAGGAGCGCCACTTCGTCGTCGAAGGCCACCTCGTGCTCGATGGCGTTGCGCGCGGCGACCGCCGGACAGAGTACGACGTCGCCGATCAACTGGGGTATCTCGGGCAGCGGCGGCTCCCCGGGCCCGCTGCCGCCAGCGTCGGGCACGCGTCCCGAGGGTTCGGGCTCACCGTCGATGGGGAAGCTCAAGACGTCCGTCGGACCGTCTTTGCCCATGAACTGCTGATTGAGGTCGGCGATGGTGGGTTCGTCGGCGAAGATCAAGGAGACCTCGGCGAGTCCGCGCACGCCCTCGTCCGCCAGCGCCCCGCGCGCGAGGACGATCCATCGCTCGAGGTCGATCTCGAAGTCGTGTTGCTCGTCGGCCGCGTAGATGTCGATGGTCATGAGGAACGTTCGTAGGCGGCGACGATGTCGGCCACGATGCGGTGGCGCACGACGTCCTTGGTGCCCAGGTACACGAAGCTGACGCCCTCCACCTCGCCCAGGATCTGATCGATGTTCACCAGTCCGCTCTTCTTGCCGTTGAGGTCGATCTGGGTGACGTCGCCGTTGACGACGGCCTTGGAGTTAAAGCCGATGCGCGTCAGGAACATCTTCATCTGCTCGGGGGTGGTGTTCTGCGCTTCGTCGAGGATGAGAAACGAATCGTTCAGCGTTCGACCGCGCATGAAGGCGAGGGGCGCCACTTCGATGGTGCCGTTCGCGATGAGTCGAGCGGCGCCGTCGGCCCCGACCATGTCGTAGAGGGCGTCGTAGAGCGGCCGAAGGTAGGGGTCGACCTTGGCCATCAGGTCGCCGGGCAAGAAACCGAGGTTCTCGCCCGCCTCGACGGCTGGCCGGGTCAAGACGATGCGTTGCACCTGTCGGCGATGCAGCGCCTGAACGGCTTGGGCGACGGCTAGGTAACTCTTGCCGGTGCCCGCGGGTCCGATGCCGAAGGTGACGATCGAACTCTCGATCGCGTCGGTGTAACGCTTCTGGCCCGCGGTCGAAGGGCGGATGGACTTACCCTTCGCGCCGCGCACGACCTCGTGGCGAAGCACCTCGCTCGGGCGCAGGTCGTCGGCCACCATGTCGATGGTGCGCGCGATTTTCGTCGTGTCGAGGGACTGCCCACTCTCGAGCACCAAGATGAGTTCGTCGAAGAGTCGAAGCACGGCCGCCGCGTCGGGCCCGGTGACCGCGATCTCATTGCCCTGGACGCGAATCTTGGAATCAGGAAAGGATCGCTCGATCACGCGCAGGTGTTCGTCGCGCGCCCCGAGGAGGCCCGCCATGAGGTGCGTATTCGCCACGGTCGTCGTCGCGGTCAATGCGTCGTCCGCCGGCGCGTGCGAGCTCATCCGGGCGGCCAGGTCATCCGGCGGCCGCCGAGTACGTGGATGTGCAGGTGGGGCACCGTCTGTTGGCCGTCCACGCCGACGTTGACGACCAAGCGGTAGCCCGCGTCCTTGATGCCCTCTTCGGTGACGACACTCTGGACGAGGGCGATGAGGTCGTCCATCACGGGGTGGTCACCGTCGATCTCGTTGATGTCGGTCACGTGGACCTTAGGGATGACCAACACGTGGACCGGCGCCTGGGGGGCGATGTCGTAAAAGGCCAGTGCGGCGTCGCTCTCGGCGACGAGCTTCGCGGGGATTTCGCCGGCAACGATCTTGCAGAACAGGCAGTCACTCATCTAGTGCCCTCATCTTTACTCATTTCGCGCGCCGTCGAAGGTGAAGCCCCAACTCCCGGCCTGGAAGGCCAGGAGCGACGCCGCGACCACGCCGGCGGTCTCGGCGCGTAGCACGGTCGGGCCGAGACCGACGCGTCGGCGCCCGTGGTCCCACTCGTCACTCGCCCATCCGCCCTCGGGCCCCACGGCGACGCTGCGCAGTCCCGCCCAGTTCCCGGTCGCACCGAGGTCACAGACGGCGACGAGCGGCTGGACCTCGTTGACCTTCACGGGGTCGCCGATGGTGACGTCGTAGGTCCGGCGACACTGGCCCGCGGCCTCTTCGGCGATACGACGCCAGCGCGTGAGGGTCTTCTCGCGCGACTCACCCTTGAACTTGACGCTCATGCGCGCCGCGATCAAGGGCACGATGCGACTGACGCCGACCTCGGTGGCTTTGGCGACGGCCCATTCCGCGCGGTCACCCTTTAACGGCGTCAAGTACAGCGTCGTTTCGGGCGCGGGCGGATCCATCTGCACGTCGCTCACGCGCGCGAGGGTTCCTTCAAACACTTCACAGATCGACCACGAACCCTTCCCGTCGGTGACCACGATTTCCTCACCGGCGTTCGCGCGCAGCACCTTGCGCAGATGGTGTTCGTCGTCGCGGGAGAGTTCCGGCCTGGCGGGGTCTTCCACACGGAACTGCGCGAGCGCGGCGACGCGTCTCGGGAACTCCGCGTAGTTCACTTTTTCGCCTTCCGACGACGAAACAGTCCCCCACTCGCCTCGTTCACCGCTTCGCCGCGGTGCGTCGCCCACTGGCGTAGGAGCTCCTCGGCGGTCTCGTCGAGATCGCTCGGCACGTCGACCACGAGGTGAATGAACAAGTCACCGCGCCCGCGACCGTGAAGGTGCTCGACCCCCTCGTGGCGGATGCGGTGCACCGTGCCGTTGGCGCTCCCCGGATCGACGTCGATCTCGACGCTCTCGCGCAGCGTCGGCACGGTGATGGTCGCCCCGAGCACTGCCTGGGAGAAGGCGACGTGCGCCTCATGGTGCAGGTCGTCGCCGTCGCGCACGAAGCGCGGGTCCGCCAGTACCCGCAGGTGCACGAAAAGGCGACCGTTGGGCCCGCCGCGTACGCCCGCGGGACCGCGGTCGGCCAGTCGCATCGTCGAGCCGTCCTCGACGCCCGCGGGGATGTGGGCACTCAAGGTCACGCTCTCGCGTCGCCGGCCTTCACCGCGACAGTCCACACAGGGCGTCTCGATCCGAGAACCCATCCCCTGGCAGCGCGGACAGGGCTGCGAGGTGACCATCTGGCCGAGGATGGAGTTACGTACGCGCCGCACTTCCCCGGCGCCGTGACACTCCTCACAGGTGATCGGCGAGGTCCCGGGTGCACAACCCGATCCGTCACAGGTACTACAGCGCTGGGGCAACGTCACGGTCACCTCACGCGTCGCGCCGAAGGCTGCCTCTTCCAAGGTGATATCGATGGAGACTTCGGCGTCGGGCCCGCTCTGGGGACCACGACGAGCCTGGGTGCCCCCCATGCCCCCAAAGAACATGTCGAAGATGTCCTGGACCGAACCAGCGCCGAAGGGACTCTGGCCCGCGCCGACGTCGGAACCGAAGCGATCGTAGTTCGCGCGACGTTCGGGATCGGAGAGGATCTCGTAGGCCTGGCTCACCTCCTTGAATCGCGCTTCGGCGTGGGGGTCGCCGGTGTTCGCGTCGGGGTGGTACTGGCGCGCCAGGCGCCGGTAGGACACCTTCAGCTCTTCTTGCGTGCACGTGCGCTCCACCTCGAGGATGGCGTAGAGGTCGGAGTTAGCCACGATCAACTCCCCCGAAGTGATGCGTGAGATGCTGCGACACGGCCTCCGCGGCGGCCATGACCTCTTGGTACTTCATGCGCGTCGGACCGAGCAGACCGACGGCGCCGACCGTCTCGCCCTCGACCGAGACCGGGGCCACGATCACCGCGCACGAGGAGAGTGGCTCGTAGCCGTGCTCCGAACCAATGGCGACCGACACGCCCTTTTCCAAGATGTCCTCGACCAGGGACACCACGAGGAGTTCTTGCTCCAAGATGCTCAGGACCTTCCGCACGGTCTCGACGCCCTCGAAGACTTCGGCGACGTGCGAGGACCCGCCGATGTAGACCTGATCGCCGTCCATCGTCGGCGCTTCGGCGTGGAGCACCGAGACCGCCTCGCGCACCAATCGGGCCACGGTGTCGGTGCGTGAGGGCACCTGCACGGTCGCGTCGAGCGTCGTGCCGATGAGTAGCGCGTTCAACTGCCGCGACGCCTCGGTGACTTCGACGTGGGTCGCTTCGAAACTCGCGAGCACGCTGTGCTTGGTGACGGTGCCGTCGGAGTAAACGGTGACCAAGAGATGGTGCCGCGCGTCTAAGTTGACGAGTTGCACGCTCAACACGCTGGCGCGGGAATGACCCGAGCCGACCACGACGGACGTGTAACTGGTGAGTTGACTCAGGAGCAACGACGTCTGTTCGAGGACGTCTTCGACCTCACCGCGGACGTGGGAGAAGAACTCCTTCACCTGGAACTGTTGGGCCGGTCCGAGGACGCCCGAGGCGAGGTGGTCAACGAAGTAGCGATAGCCCTTATCCGTGGGGACCCGTCCAGCCGACGTATGGGGCTGGGCGAGGTACCCCTCGCGCTCGAGAGCGACCATCTCGCTGCGCACGGTCGCCGACGAGACCCCGAGGTCCGCGTGGTGCGCCACGGAGGAGGAGCCCACGGGTTGGGCGGTGTCGATGTGTTCAACCACCACGGCCTCGAGGATCGTGGCCTTGCGCGCGTCGAGGTCACTCGCGGGTGCTGCGGGGGTCTTCGCTCGCCGGGCCATGGGCTCTCCTTGTTAGCACTCGATTTTACCGAGTGCTAACGGCGACCAGACGATACGCCCCGTCCTAGGGTGACCCCATGGAGACCTTCAGGGCGCCCGCTCGCACCTACGTCGTGTTTTCGGGCGAGGAGCGCACCCAACTCGAGTCCTGGCTCGACTTCTACCGTGGCACCCTGCTCTTTAAGTGTGACGGGTTGACCGCGGACCAATTGAAGGAACGTCCCGTCGCCACCTCGGCGATGTCGCTCCTCGGTCTGTTGCGCCACCTGACCTTCGTCGAGCAGATCTGGTTCGAGTCGAGGTTCGCGGGACGTGACGTCGTCGAGTACTACAAGACCGACACCGATCGCGAGATCGACTTTCGCGACCTGGAGAGTGCCAGCGTCGAGGAGGTGCTCGAGCTCTACCTCGCGTCCGTCGCGACCTCGCGGGCCGTCGCGAAGGACCGTTCACTCGACGACCTCGCCGCGAAAGCGCGCCGGGGCATCCAGGTGGACCTGCGCTGGATCTACCTGCACATGATCGAGGAGTACGCGCGTCACTGCGGTCACGCCGACATCATTCGCGAGTTGGTTGACGCGACCACCGGCTACTAAGTAGTTCACGGGACGCCCAAAACACCCCCTCGTCAGGGGTGCAACCTCCCGGTGTGGATAGACACGCAAACGTCATGAAGAAAACGGCCCTTTCTCACGTAGGTTGGTAGTAGGTGTCCAGTCGGGCGAACACTGTTGGGACGAGGTGACTCTGCCAACACTGTGCGTCTGAGAGGCCTCTTTTCACATGAAACACGTCACGGCGTAGTCATTTCATGACAAATGATGTTCCTACCCCTCGAGGCGTGGGCACTCCTGAGGGGATTTTGGACGAGCGTGGTCCCCAACGATCCATTCGGACCTGGACGTACGTCGCCGTCGCGCTGGTCGCGCTGGGCGTGTTCGGCTCGTACCTCGGAGCGCGCTACGACGCCGCCGCGGCGAACCAGCGCGAGCAGCGCTCCTTCGTCGCTAGCTCCCAGGCGATCGCCACGTCGCTGCGCGTGTCGATTTCGCGCCAGCAGGACCTGATTAATAGCGCCGAGTCGTTCTTCATAGGAAATCCCCACGCCACCAAGGCGCAGTTCAACGCCTGGGGTAAGACGACCCGGGTCCTCCATCGCTACGCCAGTGTCATCGAACTGGGCATCATCTCCTACGTACCTCGGGCCGACCTCGCGAACTTCGCCCGAGCCGAGTCGATTCGACAAGGTGCGCCCTTTACCCTCACGCCTCCCGGGAACCGTCCCTACTACTGCTTCGCCACCGTGGGCTTTGCGCGCCCGGGCGACATCGTCATCCCGAAGGACTACGACGTCTGCGACTCACCCATCGGCTCTCCCATCACCGACGCGCGCAACGAAGGCCGCAGCGACGTACTCCCTTATACCTATAACGGCGTGAAGGTCTTCGGCGTCGAGACGCCCTTCTATTCGGGCGGGAGGACCCCTACGACCGTCGCCGGTCGCGACGCCGCGTTCCTCGACGTCGTTGGCGTACTCTTGACGCCCGGCACCATCTTGACCAGTGCCTTGGTGGGCCACCCCAACATGGCGGTCGCCCTGCACTACGGCAGCGCGAACTCCCAGATCGTCTTTCACAGTGGCGCGGTCGCGCACGTTGGCCGCACGGCCCGCGTGGGGTTGCACGACGGATGGTCGATTCAAACGGCCGGCGTCTCGGGCGGCGTGGGCATCGTTCACGACGGCGGGGCCCTGCTGTTCCTCTTTGCCGGCGTCGCGCTCTCGCTCATGCTCGGCGCACTGATCCTCCTGCTCGGCGCGGGGAGGGAGAAGTTGAGCCTCCTGGTGCGCGACCGCACCTCGCAACTCCAGTTCCAGGCCCTCCACGACTCCTTAACGGGCCTGCCCAACCGGGCGTTGATCGTCGACCGGATCGAACAGATGCTCGAGCGCAACCGGCGCCGCGGGACCCAGGGGGCCGCACTCTTCGTGGACCTCGACGACTTTAAGAACGTGAACGACTCGCTCGGCCACGAGGCCGGTGACCACCTCCTGGTCCTCGTCGCCTGGCGTATGAAGAGCACGCTCCGTGGGGCGGACACGATCGGACGCATGGGGGGCGACGAGTTCGTGGTCCTGATCGACGGGGGTGCCGACGCGCTCGCGCCCGAGACGGTGGCCCAGCGGCTCCTCGACGTGATGCGCCAGCCCTTCGTCCTCAAGGGTGCCCTCATCCCGCTCTACGTGAGTACCAGCATCGGCATCGCCGTCGGCGACCGCCAGAGCGGCAGTGAGCTCCTGCGCGACGCGGACGTGGCGCTCTACCAGGCGAAGAACGCCGGCAAGAACAAGTTCGCCTTCTTCAACTCCAAGATGGCCGACGTCTCCGAGCGCCGCATCGCGCTCGAATTCGACCTACGCTCGGCGATTCGGGACAACCAGTTCCGCCTCGTGTACCAGCCGATCTACCGCTTGGAAGACCTTTCCGTGGTCGGCGTCGAGGCGCTGCTTCGCTGGCACCACCCGAGCGAAGGCGTCATCTGCCCCGACGAGTTCATACCGATTTTGGAGCGCACCGGTCAGATTCGAGAGGTCGGCTCGTGGGTGTTACGCGAGTCGTGTCGCCAGATGACCGACTGGCGCGCGCGAGGGTTCGACCTCGACGTCTCGGTCAACGTGTCGGCGCGCCAGTTCGACGACGACGTGATTGTCGACCAGGTCCGCGAGGCCTCACGGGTGGGGGGCTGCGAGCGCTCCTTGATCGTCGAAGTCACCGAGACCGCGTTGATGCTCGACGTCGACGCCACGGTGCGACGCCTCACCATGATCAAGGAACTCGGCGTGCGCGTCGCCATCGACGACTTCGGCACGGGCTACTGCTCCCTCGCGTACCTGCGTAAGTTCCCCATCGACTGCATCAAGATCGACCAGTCCTTCATCGCCTCACTGACCACCTCCACCCACTCCGCGGCGCTGGTGAAGACCTTCATCCAGCTCGGGCGCGACCTCGGCGTAACTACGTTGGCCGAAGGCGTCGAGACGATCGAACAGATGGACATCCTGCGCGCGAGTGGCGTCACCGAGGTCCAGGGCTACCTCTTCGCCCGACCGCTCGACCCGCTCACCCTCGAGACCCAGATTCTCGAATCGCAGCGCCACCAGAAGCCCCAGACGCGCCCTCGCTCGCTCTAGTTACTCTTCGAGTTTGAGGGCGGCAACGAAGGCTTCTTGGGGCACCTCGACGCGGCCCAAGTTCTTCATGCGCTTCTTGCCCTCTTTTTGTTTCTCGAGGAGTTTGCGTTTTCGCGTGATGTCCCCGCCGTAACACTTGGCCAACACGTCCTTACGACGCGCCTTGACGGTCTGGCGCGCGACGACCCGTCCACCGATCGCCGCCTGGATCGGCACGTCGAACATCTGGCGCGGGATGAGTTCCTTCAATCGTTCGGCCATCTTGCGCCCGTAGACCTCGGCGTTGGACTTGTGCACGATGGTGGAAAACGCGTCGACCGGCTCGTGGTTGATGAGCAGGTCCACCCGCACGACCTGGGAGGTGACGTAGCCCGCGGGCTCGTAGTCGAGCGACGCGTAGCCCTTGGTGCGACTCTTTAATGCGTCGAAGAAGTCGATCACGATCTCGGCCAAGGGAATGCGGTAGCGCAACTCCACGCGTTCGACCGAGAGGTACTCCATCTTGATCATCTCGCCGCGCCGCGACTGGCCGAGGTCCATGACGGCCCCCAGGTACTCGGCCGGGGTCAGGATCGTCACGTCCAGCATCGGTTCATCGACGTGGTCGAGACGACTCGGATCGGGCAGGTCGGTCGGGTTGTCGACCAGTACCTCACTGCCGTCGGTCAAGAAGGCTCGGTAGACGACCGAGGGCGCGGTCGCGATGATGGCCAAGTTGAACTCACGCTCCAAGCGTTCGCGCACGATCTCCATGTGGAGCAGCCCCAAGAACCCGCAGCGAAATCCGAAGCCCAGCGCGTGGGACTTCTCGGGCTCGTAGGTGATCGACGCGTCGTTCAGTCGCAGTTTGTCGAGCGCGTCGCGTAGGTTCGCCAAATCGTCGCCGTCGATCGGGTAGATCCCGCAGAACACCATGGGCTTGGGGTCCTGGTAGCCCTCCAGTGGCGCGGCGGCGGGGCGATGGGCTTCGGTGATCGTCTCACCCGAACGCGCCCCGGCGACGTCGCGAATCCCCGCCACGACGTAGCCGACTTCGCCGGGTCCGAGGCGCGCGACCTTGATCATCTCGGGGGTGCGGATGCCGATCTCTTCTAACTCGTGGTTGGTCCCCGCGCGCATCATGCGGATGCGGGTGTCGTCGTCCAGCGTGCCCTCGAGCACGCGGATCGAGGAGATGACCCCGCGGAACTGGTCGTAGTAGGAGTCAAAGACCAACGCCCGCAGGGGCATCGCGGGGTCGCCCACCGGCGCGGGGATACGTTCGATGATCGCGTCGAGCAACTCGGCGACCCCCTGGCCGGTCTTGGCCGAGATGGAGAGGATCGTCGAGGCCTCGATGCCGAGGACGCGCTCGAGCTCGTCCTTGCACCGTTCGGGGTCAGCCGCGGGCAGGTCGATCTTGTTGAGCACCGCGACGATCTCCAAGTTGTGCTCGATCGCCTGGTAGCAGTTCGCGAGGGTCTGGGCCTGAATGCCCTGGCTGGCGTCGACTAAGAGCACCGCGCCCTCGCAGGCCGCGAGCGATCGACTGACCTCGTAGCCGAAGTCCACGTGGCCGGGCGTGTCGATGAGCTGTATCAGGTGGTCGTGGTAGTGCACCCGGACGTTCTGGGCCTTAATGGTGATGCCCCGTTCGCGCTCGATGTCCATCGAATCGAGGTACTGGGCGCGCATGAGCCGGGGGTCGACGGCCCCGGTGATCTCTAAGATCCGGTCCGAGAGCGTCGACTTACCGTGGTCGATGTGGGCAATGATGCTCAAGTTTCTGATGGTGCTGGAGTCGATAACGGGAGTGGCCACGGTCACCCAAGGCTATCGTTCACCACGTCGAATTCTCCCCGGTGGAGCGGGTCGCGAGCCCTCTGGTAGCATCGATAGGCCCGCGCAGAGCGTTGCGCACGAAGAACGAGGTTGTCGTGGCCAATATCAAGAGCCAGATCAAACGGAACAAGCAGAACGTGGTCGCGCGCGAGCGCAACAAGGCCGTCAAGTCCGAACTGCGCACCCGCACCAAGAACGCCGTCGCCGCCGTCGGCACCGAGGACGAGGAGTCGACGCTGCGTATCGCGGTCAAGCGCATCGACATGGCCGCCTCCAAGGGCATCATCCACAAGAACCAGGCCGCCAACAAGAAGAGCGGCCTGATGAAGCGACTCAACGCGCTGCGCGAAGAGGCCTGACCTCTAGCGCCGTCGCGCGCTGAAGGACAGGCGCGCCAAGCGCGCCACGAGGACTTCGATCACCGTCAACTCGGTCACGTCGAGGTCGCTCTCTAAGTCCTTACCCCCGTAGCTGACACCACCTTTCAAGTCGAGGTCGGCGAGCGTCAACCACCGCACCGCCGTCGAGAGCCGCTCGGCTCCGAGCGCTCGACCCTGTTGGAGGGCCTTGCCGGCGGGAAAGGCGTTGACGCCGAGCAGGGCCGCGGCCTCGTCCTTGGTGCGCGCGTCACTGCCCTCGACGCGCGCCATGTTGAGGTAGTGACGAGTGAGTATGGAGATGAGTTGTAAGCCTGCGCGCTGACGCGATTCGAGCATGCGTCGCGCCACGGTGATGGCCTTGGTCGCGTCGCCCGCGTCGATGGCGTCGGTCAAGTCCCAGGCCGGTACGTCGCCCGCGTCACCGAGGTAGGGCTCGACGCGAGCGAAGTTGAGCGGCGCCGTGGCGTAGATCGACTGGAGAGTGCGCGCCAGGGCGTCGACGCGCGCCACGTCGTCGCCGACCTGCTCGGCGACACGTTGGGCTGTCGCGTGATCGACCACGACGTCGTACTCGGCCATCTTCTCCTTCACGAAGGCCACGCGCTCGGCGACGCGTGAACCGACGTTAACGTCGACGACGGCGCTGGCGGCCTTGACGAGACGATTGGACTTCGCCCCGACGACCGCCAGGATCAGCACCGTCGCGGGCGTCGGGGTGGCCATCCACGCCGAGAGCGCCGCGACCTCATCCGCGACGAGGAGTTGCGCGTCGCGCAGAACGACGACTCGCCGGTCGACGAGGAACGCCGGGGTGTTGAGCGCCTCTAAGACGCGCGGCAACGTTGACTCGCCCGCGGCGGTGACGTCCTTCGCGGTGAAGTCCTCGAGCGCGAACGCCGGGTCGAGGTCACCGAGCGCGTCGACGATCACGTTGTGCACGGCGTCGTAGACCATCGTGGCGTCACCGCCGACCACGCACGTGCTGGCGCTCGTCACTCGGGCACCTCCATCAGTCGCGCGAGCGTGTCGCGCACGCGCACGGTGCCTCGGACGTCATGGACCCGAAGGATACGACAGCCCTGCGTGACGCCGATCGCCGCGGCCGCCAGGGACGCCTCGCGACGCTCGCTGACCTCTAAGTCCAACAACGCTCCGAGGAACGCCTTGTTCGACGCCGACAGCAACACGGGAGATCCGAGGGCGGCCAGGGTGGCGGAGGCCCGGAGCAACTCGAGTGACTGCGTGGCGCTCTTACCGAGGTCGAGTCCGGCGTCGAGGATCACTTGTTCGTGGCGGAGCCCCGCCGCGAGGGCCCAACGCCGCCGCTCGAGCAAGAACTCGCGCACGCTCGCGACGACGTCCTCGTAGAACGGCTCGGGGTCCGCCACGCGCGGGCGCAGGCGAATGTGCGTCGCGACGACCGTGGCGTTCGCCCTGGCCGCTTCCGTCAGATAGTCGGGGTCGGCGAACCCGCTGATGTCGTTGCCGACGGCGGCGCCCACCGCGTAGGCCTCGCGCGCGACCGAGGCGCGCCACGTGTCCACGCTGAGGGGCAGATCGAAACGCCGCGCCAACTCGGCGATGACCGGCACCACTCGCTCGAGTTCCTCGGCTTCGCTGACCTCCTCGCCCGGACCGGCCTTCACTCCCCCCACGTCCAGCAGGTCCGCGCCGTCGGCGACGAGCTCTTCGGCTCGAAAAAACAGTGCGTCGAGGTCGTAGGTCGCGGCGGGCGCGTAGAAGGAGTCCTTCGTCCGATTGAGCACGCCCATCACCAACGCGCGATTCGTGACGTCGACGAGACGCTCCCCGAGGGCCACCACCAACGGCCCCTCGGGCCGAAAGACCGGCACTAGTAGAGGCGACTGGCGAGGCGGCGGCGGTAGGTCACGTAACGCGGGTCCTGCGGGCCGAGCGCGTCGAGCACTTCGAGCAACTGCGTCTTTAAGGCGTCGTTGGTCGCGGACTGCTCGAGGAGATGCTCCAGCGTCAGATCGATGTCGCCGTCGAGACGTACGCCACTGCGCTGGAGGCGGATTCGCGCGAGCACCGTCTTCGCCGCGAGCACGTTCGGGAACGGCGCCACGAGCGCTTCGGCGGCGTCGAGCTGGTCGTCTTGGCGCAAGAAGTCCGCGAGGGCGACCGCCGCCTCGGAGTTCGTCGGGTCCATCGCGACCGCCTCGCGGAGGGACGTCTCGTCCCCCGCGCTCAAGAGCTGATCGACCACGGACGCGCCGGGCGCGAGCTTCTCGACGAACGCGCGCACCTGGGCTTCGGGTAACGCGCCGACGAAGGTGTCGACGACCTTGCCGTCGGCGATGGCGAACACCGCGGGAATCGACTGGACCTGGAACGCGGCGGCGATCTCACGGTTCGCGTCCACGTCGACCTTGGCGAGTTCGACCGCGCCGTTGGTCTCACCGATGACCTTTTCCAGGATTGGCCCGAGCGTCTTGCACGGCCCGCACCAGTCCGCCCAGAGGTCCACCACGACCGGCACCGTCTTCGATCGTTCGATGACGTCGGTCAAGAAGGTGGCGTCAGTGACATCTTTCACGACGGCCAGCCTAACGGGCGGCCCCCATTTCTGGAAGGGTCACGCACCACTGTTAGCCTCGATTCGTATGGGCGACGTGACCGGAATCGACGAGACGAACGTCACCGCGTGGCTCGAAGAACACGTCGGTGCGAAGGGCCCCCTCGAGTTCGACCTCGTCGCCGGAGGACGCTCGAACTTGACCTTTCGCGTGACCGACGCGGCGGGCACGACCTACGCCCTCAGACGGCCACCGGTGAGTCACGTGCTACCGACCGCCCACGACATGGTGCGCGAACACACCATCATCGAAGCCCTCTACCCCCTGGGCATTCCCGTCCCGCGACCCCTCGGGCTCTGCGTCGACGAAACGGTGAACGAGCGGCCCTTTTACGTCATGGAGTTCGTCGAGGGCGCCATCGTGCGCGACCGCGACCAGGCCGAGGCGGCCTTTAGCGAGACGATCCGGGGTCAGATCGGCGACAATCTGGCGACGACCTTGGCCCATCTCCACGACGTCGACGTCGACGCCGCGGGACTGGGCGACCTCGCGCGACACGACGGGTACATCGAGCGTCAGGTGCGACGCTGGCGTGGGCAGTTCGAGCAGATGAAGGTCGAAGGCGTCGATCACGAGACCGTGGTGGAAGAAGTTGGCGACCTGCTGGCATCGACGATCCCGACCCAACAACGCGTCTCGGTGGTCCACGGGGACTACCGCCTGGACAACACGGTGCTCGACGACGCGGGCCGGGTGCGCGCGATCTTGGACTGGGAGATCTGCACGTTGGGTGATCCGATGGCGGA
>Ga0302279_10002826_pt1 | contig 22419 bp, 23 predicted proteins | sample III_Bog_N3_3_FD_194541 | JGI IMG/M metagenome (GOLD analysis project Ga0302279, IMG submission 194541) | Peat permafrost microbial communities from Stordalen Mire near Abisko, Sweden - III_Bog_N3_3 | ecosystem: Environmental > Terrestrial > Soil > Wetlands > Peat | place: Sweden: Abisko...
ATTTTATCCACAGGTTCCCCCCACTTGTTTTCCCGCGCGACGTCGTGAGATCCGCTGTTTTCCCTGGCGAACAAGCGCTTCGAGAGATCCTCCACGAACTACTGACAGCGAACTACCACGTTTGATTGATGGTTCCAGTTTGGTTTGACGATCCGATGTTTCTTCGTTCAATTCGATATCTGAGTGGCGCGCGCTCGGCTGGGCCGTGGGTCGCCACGGCGCGCTTTTTTTCGACCGCTCGAGCCGCCGCCCGCTCGAGATGGAACTTCGGTGTCTTGAAAACGGAGAGAATGTGTCAATCGTGCAACGAGCTTCCCTTGAGCCCGGCTTGCGAGCCGTCCATGGACGAGATGCGATCCACGGTCGGGTCCGGCTTCGCGACGAATGCGGCCCGGCGTCGTATGCTTCCGGCATGAGTTCCAGCGGCAACGAAGGCAAAGATGAGGCGTTCGAGGTGAAGTGCCCCAAGTGCAAGCGCCGGGTGAAGGTCGACCCCAAGAAGGCCGAAGCCGCGATGAAGGTCACGTGCTCGTGCGGGGAAGAGATCAGGCTGGCGAAGATGGTCTGAGCGCGGCCGCTCGCGTCCGAGCTTGCGTTTGAGCTTCCCAAAGCCGAGGACGAGGGCACGGCCTTCGCACCGTGCGCGTGCATGCACGACAGCAGAGACCGGTACATCCACGCGCTCCGGCGAAAGAAGCCCGGCCGTCCGGCGGTGGTGATGGGCGATCTCACGCTCGTTCGCTCGCTCGGGCTGGCGAGGATCCCGAGCATCGTCGTCACGACGAGCCCCGACGACATCACGGTGCGCTCCAGACACGCGGTTGGTTACGCGCTCATCGACGGGTTCGACACGGGGTCGGGCGAGCGCACGGCGGAGGCGCTCGTCGCGCTCGGCCGCAGGCTCGCGCCGCGGGGCGGGCGCTCGGCGCTCTTCTATGGCAACGACGCGCAGCTCGCGTTCCTCCACGCGTGGCGCGCCCCCCTGGAAGAGTCGTTTGCGTTCGTGCTCAACGACGACGCGCTCGGTGCGGCGCTTCGCGACAAGGAGCTATTCTATCCGTTGGCGATGCGCGCGGGCGTGCCCGTCCCGCGCACCGCGCTCGCGGACGATACGGGCGCGATTCTCGCCATGCGGGCGCCGCTCGTCATCAAGCCGCGCGCGAAAGTAGGGTGGAAGGCGCTCCAGCGCGCCCTCTTCCACGACGCCAAGGCCAAGATGTACGCGACGCCGGAAGAGCTCCTCCGCGATCCGCTCTTCGCCGTGCACCGCCACACGCTCCTCGTGCAGGAGCTCGTGCTGGGCGACGTGGAGGACCACTACTCGTTCCACGGCTTCGCGGACCCGGACGGGCGCCTGCTCGCCCATTACTCGGGCCACAAGCTCCGCACCTACCCGAACGTCTCCGGCGAGAGCTCGTTCATCGAGCTGACAACGGATCCCCGGGTCATCGAGCTAGGCATGGACGTCGTTCGACGCCTCGGCGTCCGCGGCGTCTTCAAGATCGACATGATCCGCGACCGGCGCGACGGCCAGCTCTACGTGCTCGAGCTGAACGCCCGCTTCAACCTCTGGAACTACCTCGGCGCCGTGCACGGAGTGAACCTCCCCGCAGTCGCCTACGACTTCCTCGAGGCGCGCGACCGGGGCGAGGCGCCGCGCCGCTGGAGGGCTCCCCTCTCGCCCTCGCGGCCGCGCGTTCGCTGGCTCAACTTCTACCGCGATCTCCGCGCGTACCGGGAGGGCGCGGGCCGCGGGAAGCTCTCGCTCCGGCAATGGGCGCGCTCACTGGCGTCGAGCCGGAAGATCTACGAGGCGTTCGCGTGGACGGACCCCATCCCCTTCGCGTGGTGGGTGGCCGAGTACGTGCGCCGGAGGGTCGCCTGATGGGGCTCCACGCCGTCCTGGCCGACGTGCACGGCAACCGGCCGGCGCTCGAGGCCGTCCTCCGCGACCTCGACGGGCGCGGCATCGCCAGCGTGTTCTGCCTCGGAGACCTCGTCGGGTACTGCGCCGACCCGAACGAGTGCGTGCAGATCGCACGGGAACGAGGGTTTCGCGCCATCCTCGGCAACCACGAGCTCATCGCCCTAGGGCAGCTCGGCTTCGAGCGGTGCGCCCCGGGCCCGAGGAAGGCGCTCCTTCGCACCCGGGAGACGCTCGACCTTGCCAGCCGCCGCTACCTCTCGGGCCTACCCCGCTCGCTCACCCACGACGGGCGGTGGGTGTTCGTGCATGGCGCCGTCGACGACGTGACCGAGTACATGGCGAACGAGGAGCGAGTCCGGAAGAACGGCTTGGCCCTCGAGCAGCGCCATCCCGGCGCGCACGGCTGCTTCTTCGGCCACACGCACGTCCCGGCGGTCTACCAGCTCGTCGGCGGCGAGGTCGCAAGGCACAGGCCGGAGGGAAGGGTCGCGCTCGGTGGCGCCTGCGTCTGGTTCGTGAACGCCGGCTCGGTGGACGGCTCGCGCTCGCCCGAGCGCGGGCCCGCGAGGCACGCCCGCTTCGCCATCCTCGACGACACGGCGAGGACGCTCGAATTTCACGCGGTCCGTTACGACCACGCCGCCGTTGAACGGCGGGCCGTTCGCGCGGGCTACCGGCCGGGCCGCGTGGCGCGCGTGCGGCGCTGGCTGCGGCTCCTGGGCGAAAGGACGTAGGCTCGAACGAGCCGCGTGACCACGACCCCTCGCCGCCTCTTCGCCATCTTCGCCCGCGACGCCGCCGTTGCAGCGATCGTCTGCCGGGGGCCGACCCACTGGTCCCAGATCGTAGAGTGGGACACGCGGCGCGACATTCTCACGGAGGGCGCGTGGTTCCGCGGGCGCATCTACGCGGATCGCTGCGACGTGTCTCCCGACGGGCAGCTCTTTCTCTACTTCTGCCACGGCGGCGCGATGCGACGGGGGTACAAGGACTCGTGGACGGCCGTGAGCCGGCTCCCGTGGCTGCACGCGCTCGGGCTTTGGCCGTGGGGCACGACGTACGGCGGGGGCGGGCGCTTCACGGGCAACCGCGAGCTCGTGCTGCGGACGGCGATGGCGACGAAGACGCATCCGAAGCATCCAGCGGAGGGTCTCAGGGTGAGCATCCTCGAGCGCCGGGAGGACCTGGCGGTCCATCGATCGACCGGCGAGCCCGGCACCGATTGGTCCGGCGTCGACCACGACGGGCGGGTCGTCTTCGCGCGTGCGGGGAGGCTCTTTCGTCGCTCGAGGGCCGGGGAGGACAGGGAGCTCGGGGATTTCAACGAACGAACGCCGGCCCCGGAAGCGGCGCCCGAGTGGGCGAGGATCCCGCTCGGGGCGGGGCGCGCGGGACGGCGGCGGTAGAGCCTGCTAGCGGAAGGCGAGCGGTTATCACGATCCCTCCCGGACCACCTCCGACGAACGAGCGGCTGGGCCAAGCGACGTTGCGACCGCGCACGTAGCGCAGCCAGGTCGTCCCGTTGTGCACCACGTGGATCGCCGCGGCCGCGATGAACGAGAAGCCCGCGATCGTGTGCACGCCCGCGAGCCGGTCGGTGTACGCCGAGGCAAAGCTGAGCACGCCGCTCACGCTCATCACCGCGAAGGACAGGCCCGTGAGCAGGCTGCCCGTCCTTCGCCCGAGAAGGGTCTCCACGATTCGCGACATCCAGCGAGGATGCGGCCTCTCGCGTGCCCGCGCCGGTGCCGGAAGTCACCTTTCTTGCGCTAGACGTAGCCGCGCTCGGCCGCCTTGAGGGCGGCGCGCGTGCGGTCGCGCACGCCCGTCTTGGCGAGGATGCTCGAGACGTGGTTCTTGATGGTGCCCTCGGCCACATGGAGCGCGACGGCGATCTCGCGGTTCGAATGGCCCCCGGCGAGCAGCCGCAAGACCTCCAGCTCCCGTGCGGTTCCTTGAGGAGGTAGCCGCGAGTCCCGTGCTCGATGGCCGACAGGGCCACGAGACTGCGTCACCACGATCCAGAGATTTCGGGCATGCGCGTCGCGAAGGGCGTTGGTCAGGATCTCCTGGACGCAGCGCACGACGCAGCGCGCTCGCGCAGCGCAGTCCACGGCGAGAGTCCCCGGAAGCTCCAGGTGCACGCACAGCCCCGGCGCCGCGGTGCACAGGTCCTGGAGCAGACTGGCGAGGTCGGCGCCAGCGGTGTACCGCATTGCGGCGACCGCGCGGCGTATCCCGGCCAGCGCGTTGGGCCGCCAGCCCCTCCGCCTTCAGGACGTGCTCCGGCGCTTGCTCCGCGCGGACGTTTCAAGCGATCTCGAGCTGCAGCCCGAGCGCCGTGAGCGTGTGTCCCAGCGCGTCGTGCAGCTCGCGCGCGATCCGCTCGCGCGCGTCGGCTCGCGTGTGGCTCGCGAGGATGGCGCGCGCGGCCACGAGCTCGGCGTTCCCTTCCGCGAGCGCGAGCCGAGCTTCGGTCTCGGCCGCGCGTGGACCACCGCCACGGCGGTCGCCGCCTGGAAGCCGCACACGGCCAGAAGCCAGCTCACCGAACGGGCTGCGCCGCACCCGTGCATTGCGATCAAGGAGACGACCACCGGCTGCGCGACGAGCCCTGCCGCGAGCCGGCGGGGGGACAGGAGGACCGCGCTCTGCAAAGCCACGACGACTAGCGCTAGTACTGGCGCCGCGAAGTCGCACTGCGCAGCGGCGGCCAGGGCGAGCATCGCGGCCTCCTGAATCCCGATGGCGATCCAGCGGCGCGGCGTGCCGGCCGCTCCAGGCGGCGAGGTCGCGCTCACCGCCTAGGCCGCGACGAAGATCGCGTAGAAGACGAGCCAGGGAGCTCCGTGCTGCGACCTGCCCCGTGCCACCCACCCCATCCCATGATCTCGGGGGTCGCGATGACACCGCAGAGCGCGTAGCCGAGCAGGCGCAGAGCCCGGGGCAGATGCATCACGTCACAGTGTGCCGCGAGCCGCACGGACGCATGTGCCGAAAGTCATGGTCCGTCCGGCCGCGGGACGATTCCGGGAGGGGCTCGAGGGCTTTCTTACGGGTGGCCCTGCGCGGTGACCGTGACCGCGATGGTGTCGTACTCCCGACCCACGGCCTGGATGTGGAGCGTCGTCGTCCCGCTCGTCGATCCAACCAGCACCCACTGGTTCGGGGTCGTCGTCGGCACAAGCGTCGCGATCGTCTCGTCGTCGACGGTCGCGGTGACCGTCGCGCTGACCGGGGTCGCGGCGCCGTTCTCGGGCTGCGCCTGGAACGCGAGCACCGCACCCTCGTCGAGGGCCGCGCTCGAGGTATCGATAGCGAACTGCCCGTAGTAGCCGCTCGGTTGAATGCTGATGTGGTCGAGCGTCGGCCCGCCGCCGCACGCCATCGAAAGGAGGGCCGGTAGAGCCGCTATGCAAAGCCGTCGACTCACTGGCCACCATCCTTCGTGCTCGCGTCTCCCGCGTCGTCGTCGAGTGAACCCGCGTCGGGCAGGGCGTCCGGAGAGGCATCGGCGGCCGCGTCCGCCTCGATCACCTCGGTGCCGCCGACCACGTCGAGCAGCGTCTCCGTGGTCAGCTGCGAGCACTGAGCGGACACGCTCGCCTTGCCGGCGCGCAGGCCGGTGACGGTGGCCACGTTCTGGCTGCTCGTCACCGAGAGGATTGACTCGTCCGACGATTGAAACGTGCACGCTAGGGCGCCCGGCAGCGGCCCGCCCCCGGAGGTCGCGAAGACCGCCAGCGACTGGGACTGCCCAACACCGACGGCCGCCGAGACGAACGGGCCGCGCGGGGACGGCAGAAAGGCGATGCCGTCAGGGACGACGGCGAGGATGTTCGTGAAGTCGAGCGCGCGGTTCCCCTGGAACACGAGAAAGCCGTATGTGCCAGGCTGCGCGAACGTGATCGACCCGTTGCCCGACACCGCCAGCGCCGGCGAGGCGACGGGAATGGGGCTCAAGGTGCCACCGTTCGCCGGGTCGTACGCGAGGCCGAGGCTTGCGCCGACGGCGACAGGCCCGAGGGCCGTGTTAGGCGCGTAGGTCGGCAGGGTCGTGGGCACGCACGCGTAGGCGAGCGGTGACCCGGGGCACACGAGCTCGAAGTTGCCTTGGCCGAGGGCGGAGTCAGTCGGCGGGCCGCACGCGATGATCCCCGCGAGGCCGAGCATTGCGGCGGCGGCCGGGAGAAGGAAGGAGAGCCTGTTGGGCATGACCAGGCCTCATTGCAGGCGCCGTACCCGCCGCGGGAGCCGCGAAAAGCCGCCCGGGCGGACCGCCCCGGAACCGTGAGGCACTACGCCCCTGACGCGTCGATCATGGTCTCGCGGCCCGGGCCCTCGGGACGAAGTCCTGGGTGCCGGGTGGCTCTGCGATAGCTCGGGCCGAGACGCAACACGACGAGGGGAGCTGCCATCGTGAAGGGGACGGGGGCTCCCTCATGAGGTGCGCGACCACGGAGGAGGACTGAGCTCGTCGGCGAAGCGTCCGACGACTTCTGTGGCGGCTCGCGGAGCTCGAAGGACGCCCGTCGTTACGCACGCACGAAGAGCGCGCGGCGCGGCGCGGCCGTGCGGAGGCGTCGAGCGTCGCGAGGCGCGATGCACTTCGAGCGCGGCGATCTTCGAGGCTTGCGACGCCATCTTCGAATCTTGCGACGCGATCTTCGAACCTTGCGACGCGCTCATCGAGGCTTGCGACGCGCGCCCATCAAAGCGTGCCGAATCACGATTGGCGAGTAAGGTCCGCTCCATCGCTGGGACAGGAGAGCCGCCCGAGCCGCGGGAGGAGCCTTCCAACCTTCGCCGCGTACGCGCGGTAGGCTCGTCCGTGGGCCTTCTGCAGGTGATCTTCCTCGATGCGCACCTGCAGCGAGATCATGACCACGATGACGAACACGGCCGCGATCGACCACGCGCTCGGCGCGAGCAACGCGATCCCCACCGCGGCGACGATGCATCCCGAGAAGATCGGATTTCGCACGAGCCGGTAGAGTCCTCGGGTGACCAGCTGCGTTTCACCCTGATCGATGCCGATGCGCCAGGACGAACCCATCTGCCCCTGGGCGATCGCCGTCCCCAGGGTGCCTGCGCCCGCGAGCAGCCACCCGACGGCGCGCACCCACGCGGGCTCACGCCACACGCCGAGCGCCTCCGGTCCAAGCGCGGCGTAGAGCGCTGCCCATGCCACGACGCCAAGGACGAGGACCGCGCTCGCAGCTCCGATCGCGGGCTCGAGCGGATGCGCGGCGCGGTGGAGCGCGAAGCCCGCGGTGCCGTGGGCAAGCTTCTGCCTTGCCATGGGGAATGCGAGAACGATGATCCCGAAGACGACAAGGAAGAGGGGAAGGTCGAGCTTCGAGACCGGAGCGACGGTGGGCATGGCGCACCTCCAGGGAGACGTTCACCACGCAATGTGAGTCTTCGCTCGCATTTGTCAGCTCGCATTCCTGGGAGCGAAAGGGACCGCCACAACTCGGTGGAATCGGCGTGAGATCGTGGTGGCGGGCTCGCGTTTGGCCGTGGGCAGCACCACCGCGGGGTGCTCTCGAAGCCCGCCGTGCGATCGCGTGGCGGGTCACCCCGAACGCGCTGACATGGTCATTCACGGCCACCACGGCCTCGTGGCCACTCCCAGCCGCCCAGGTTGCCTCCCGCCGCGGCTTCGCTAGACTTCTGCCCGAGCCGTCTCGCCCAAGCGGGCCGGCTACGCGGCGGCGAGTCGCCCCGCTGGTGAATGAACGATGAGCTCTTCTCGCTGCTCGAAGCCCTAGACGGCGTCCGGCAGTCTCCCCGTTACCACCCCGAAGGGGACGCCCTCTTCCACTCGCTCCAGGTCTTCGAGTGGGCGCGACGCTCGACGGACGATCGCGTGCTCTGGGCTGCCGCGCTCTTCCACGACGTTGGCAAGGCCATCGACGGGCCGATGCACGACGAGGTCGGCGCGGACCTGCTCGAGGGTCTCCTGTGCGGACGCGCCGTGTGGCTCGTGCGCCACCACCTGGACCTCCTGAAGGACGCTCGCGGCGCGCGCCGGCGCTACCGCGGGACGCCGGCGCTTCGCGATCTGGAGATACTCCGCCACTGGGACCTAAAGGGGCGAGCCCCTAACGCGCGTGTGGTCTCCCTCGATGGGGCGTTCGATCAGCTCTTCACCGGGGATGCGTCGATCCTCGACGACGACGGCGATGAAGAGCATGCGGGCTTCGATCCCGAGGCGCGATGAGCTGGGAGCGCTACGGCGGTCTCCGCGCCGCGATCGCACAGCTCGCCGCGCAGATCATGTACGGCGAGGAGGTCAAACAATACTTCACGGCCAAGCGGCTCGCGGCCAAGCGGCTCCTCGGACGGGTGAACGCGAAGGCGATTCACTACCGGCCGCAGGATCTCCCGTCCAACGGCGAGATCAAGGAGGCGCTCCTCGAGCTAGTCACGGAGATCGAGGGCGACGGCCGGACGCGGCGGCTCTTCGCGATGCGCGTCGTCGCGCTCGAGGCCATGGAGGCCCTCGAGCCGTTCTCGCCGCGGCTCATCGGTTCGGTCGCCACCGGCCACGTGCGCAGCGGGAGCGACATCGATCTCCACGTGTTCGCCTGGGACGGCGCGGACGTCGAAGCGCACGTGCGCCAGCTACGGTGGACCTACGAGACGCAGCGCGTGAACATCCTGAAGCACGGCAAGGTCATGGAGTTCACGCACGTCCTCGTCGCCGACGTCTTTCCCCTGGAGCTCACGGTGTACGCGCCGAACGAGCTGAGTCACAGGCCGAGGAGCAGCACCGACGGCAAGCCCATCGTTCGCCTGCGCCCGGCGACGCTGCGCAAGCTCTGCGAGGCCGAGCACACCGAGCTCTGGGCGCGCTACCTGGCCGACGGGACGACGCCGAGCCTCGAGGAGATCCTGGCGGCCGAGGACGCGGACGACTCGCCCGCCCTCGACGTGCTCGATGGGGACAGCCTCGGCGACGACGCGAGCTGGCTCGCCCTGGGCGCGCTCGACGCGGTCGACGAGGACGACGTGGGGCCGGCGGACGACGAGCCGGAGCGCGAGCCCCGAATACGGAGGCCGCCACGCCGGGCACGGCGGCCCGTGGGGAGGGACCGGGGCGAAAACGGGCCGTAGGGGAACATCACGAGGCAAACCGGATCTGCCGCGGACCGTCGTGCTCGCTCCAGACGAGGACGACCCGATCGCCCGGGCCACCCCACTGCGGAACGGAGAGCCGGCCGTGAACCTCCGACGCACGGGGGACGCTATTCAGTGCGAGCACTGCCCGACGCTCGCGTCGCAAGGGATGAGCGGCGGCCGGGCGACGAGCGGCCCGAGCATCGCCGGCGTCGCCTCGAACGCCGCCCCGAAGGAGATGGCGTCGCACGGCATCGCCTTCCCGTCGTCCGCCGCGCGCGTCATGAGATCGAGGGACTCACACAGCAGCGCGACCGCCGCCGGCGCCACCTTCGGGCTGAGGCAGACGTTGTTGAACGAGGCGAGCGCGCCGTACGGCCCCTGGCTGGGGAGCCTCCCGCCAGCCATTCCGTCGACGAGCGAGAACGTCCCGGCATCCCCCTGCACGAGCCTGCCGACCAGCGTGAGGTCGCTCAGCCAGAGCTCCAGCGGATTGCCGTTGCCGAGCGTCTTCCCTGCGAGCGCGTTGCCGAAGACGGGCGCAACCGTTCCCCCGTCGTCCCCCAACATCCCAGGCTGCGCCACCAGGATTCCGCCCGAGACGTATGCCGCGATATCGAACGTCTCGGACACGTAGCCGCTCGGCGCCGCGTCGGCCGTAAGCTCGCTCACGAGCGAGTCGTCGATCCGCCAGACGTCCGTCCCATCGAACCGTGGCACACCGTAGATGCCTCCATCCGGCAGCACAGTGCCGCGCGACACGAACAGCTCGACCACGACGTTCGGATCGTCCGGCTGCCCGTTGTAGGCCCGGATCCGGAGGAGCCAGTTCGACGTTCCGTTCGTGATGGCCTCCTGGAACGCCCCCGTCGCATCGACGCTGAGCACCGTGCCGACGATCCCGAGCAGGTCGTTCGAGACCAGATCCCGCCCGTTCGACTCGTCGCACGCTGCAGCATCCGAGAGAAACGGCGCCGGGATGGCGCAGGACTGGGGGCCGGGGCAGGTGCACTCGTCGTCGAGGTCGAGCCCGATCGGGTCCGCGGGGTTCAGGTCGAGCACCTTGAAGGCGAGGACGATGTCGCCTACGGAGGCGTCGTCGTCCGGCACGTGAGGTGGGGGCGGCCATCGCGCGTGGACGCAGCTGGCATCGAACGCGTCGCTCGCGGCGTCGCTGGGCGGCGCGTCCGGCGGGACGGAGGCCTCCATGGGCGGCGGGAGCGACGACGCCTCGGGAGCTTCGGCGTCTGCCGGGCCTGGCTCGATCCGCTGAAAGCCCCACACGGCGGTGCAAGCAACGACGGCGGCGCCCAGCGCGCCCGCGACGAACGCGGCCCGCGGCCCGCGCATCACCACGCCCCCCGTGCGGCGAGGCCCGCCTCGCCCGCCCCGACGAACGGGGCAAACGCGACGCCCCGCGCCGCGGGCCCTGGACGGGACGTCACGAAGAGAAAGACGCCCTCCGCCACCGCGAACCCGCCGACGACGAAGGCGACGGTCGACGCGTATGCCAGATTGTACGCCGTCTGCCCGCTGCTTACCGCGGAGGAGCCGCAAGCCTGCGGAAAGCCGGCGGGACACTGCGCGTGCGCCTGGTCGTAGACCGACTTCGCCTGGAACCCAAGAACGGCACCCAGCGCGAGACCCGCTACGCCGACACCGCCGATCGCAATACCTGCCGCGCGCCGTGTCGATCCCGCAGAAGCCGGAGGCATCGCCGGCGGCTCCGGCGCAGGCCCAAGCGTCGGCGCGACGGGGGGCGGCGTCACGGGGGCGTCCTCGAGAACTGGAACGACGACGTCGCGCCGATCCCCGTCCCCGGCCACGTGGACCGTGACGCTAAAGCTCGTCTTGCCAGCGGCGGAAGCGGCGACGACGTGGTCGCCCGGGTCCGCCGGGAGGGCGAGGCCGAACGCCGCCGCGTCGACGGCCACCTCGTCCCGCGTGACCCGTACGTCGTGCGCGGCCACCCCCGGCGCGAGCGTGATCGCGATGCGACCAAGCTTCGGCGCGAGGGCCTCTTCGTGCCGGCGGGCGCGGGCCGCCCAGTCCCGACGGCCGCTCCGTGCGGCGAGCGTCTCCGCGTCCCCGTACACCGCCCAGGCGCTGGCCGTCCGCCCGAGCTTCTCGTAGCAGGCAGCGAGGTCGAGCGCTGTGCCAGCCGCCGGATCGAGGCTCTGGCTCGAGGCGAGCTTGGGGCACGCGGCATTGTAGTCTCCGCGCGCCAGGAGTTTCACCGCCTCCTCGAAGAGCCCCTGAGCGATGGCCTCGCGGGAGGCATCCTGCGCGCGTGCCACGAGGGGGTACGCGACCGAGGCGGACGCAACCAGCACGCAGAGAGAAAGGCCCTTGGACACCCTCGCCAAGGCTACTTGCGTTCGGGGACGAAGTCTTCCGACGCGGACGACGGCACCGCGGCGTCACGGGCCACCGTGGCCGGCTTCAGGGCACGCGGCTCCGGGCGGGGCGCTTGCACGGCCACGCTGCTGGCCACGGAAGAGGTCGGCGCGGTAGGTCGAGCCTCGACGGGTGCAGAGGTCACCGCGGCGCTGGCGGATCCAATCGGCGGCGCGGGTGGCGCCGGCCGCGCGCGGCTAGCCTCCGCCTCCGACACACCCTCGGCCGGCCGCGGTGTCCCGACCGACGGCCAGGTTAGTCGCAGGACAACCAGGGCCGTGACGAGACCGCCTGCGGCGAGCCACGCCGACCAGCGCCGGCGCGGAGGCGCCTGCATCGTAAGCGAACTCTGCTCCAGCGCCGGGCCCGTAGTGTTCTGCTCGGTGGGCGCGAGGGCGACAGGGCTGCTGTTGGGCGGCGCAATGCTCGGGCGGCGCGACGAGACCGCGCGCGCGCGGTCGGACAGATCGCGCATTCCCTCGGGAGCAAAGGGCGCGAGGGCCATGGCGAGCTCCGCCGCGTCCGCGAACCGACGCGACGGGTCCTTCTCCAGGCAGCGCATCACGGCAGCGTCGACCTCGGCAGGGACGTCGGCCCGTAGGACCCTCGGCCGCACCGGGGTCTCCTCGGCGATCTTCAGCACGAGCTGGGTGAAGGTCTCGGAGTCGAACGGCAGGTTGCCGGTCAAGCACTGGTAGAGGATCACGCCGAGGGCCCACAGATCGGCGCGCCCATCCACGTCCCGCGAGGCCCGGAGCTGCTCGGGTGACATGTACTGGGGCGAGCCGACGACTTGCCTCGTGATCGTGAGCGAGGTGCTCAGGCCGTCAGGCTCCGTCACCTTGGCGATCCCGAAGTCGAGGATCTTGAGGAGCGGCGCGCCGTCGGTGCGCGTCGTCAGAAAGAGGTTCTCGGGTTTGAGATCCCTGTGCACGATCCCGCGGGCGTGCGCCTCCGCCATCCCCTCGCAGCACTGGAGGACGTGCCCGATCGCAGCATCCACGGAGAGAGACCCCTGCGCGCGAAGGAGCGCGCCCAAGGTCTCGCCCTCCAGGAACTCCATCACCAGGTAGGGGGCGCCGGACTCGAGCGTCCCCATGTCGAGGACCCGCGCGACGTGCTCGCTCTTCAGCCCCGCGGCTGCTCGCGCCTCGCGGAGAAACCGTTCGTTGTCCTCGAGCCGCGGGGGCCCGCGCTCGAGCCGGAACTTGAGCGCGACGCGGTGCAGGAGCTGGAGGTGGGTCGCCGCAACGACGACCCCCATGCCGCCGGCCCCGAGGACGCTGTCCACGCGGTACTTGCCCGCCAGGACGTCCCCCGGCCGAACCGGGGATGGGCCCAGCGCGCCCTGCGTCGCTTCGGTCTTGCCGATATCTCCGTCGACCATCGTGGAACGCAACAGCATACCGCGGACGGGGGTCGGCGGAGTGGGCCGCCGCCTGAGAGGCGTCTGGCAGCGCGGGTCGCGTCGCGCGCAGCGTCACGGCTCGATCGACAACACCGTGCTGTTCTGGCCCGAGACCCACACCGTGTCGCGTCCGTCGGCAGGGTTCGCGCCGACCCAGAGACTGTCCACTGCGACCCACGGAGAGAGAGGGACGGGCCACGACGAGAAGCTCGCGGTCGTCGGGTCCCAGCGGTTCACCGTGAAGGTCGGGATGAGGCTGCCTGTGTCGTTCTCCGAGAGCCAGTAGAGGCCGCCATGGCCGACGCGCAGCGGGGTGACGTCGCCCGTGCCGCTCTGCACGACGGTCCACGAGCCGCTGCTGGCCAGGTGCCAGAGCGAAGAGCCGACGACCCACACGTCGGTGGCGCTCGTGGCCGCGATGGCCACCGCGTAGGTGCCCGGCAAGTCGATCGAACCGAGCCACTCGCCGCTCCAGCTCCGGCCATCCCAGTGGAACACCGCGCCCTGGGGGCCCTGCTCGGCGGTGTTCCAGTTGCCGACGCCCCACGCCTCGTCGGGACCCACGACCGCGATGTCCACCCCGGTGACGTCGGACGGGCCCCCATCGAAACTCGCGCGCATCGGCGGGATCGTCGACGACCACGCCGCGCCGTTCCAGCGGTAGACGCCGCCGCCGTCGTCGAGCGCCCAGACATTGTTCGCCGACGTGCCCGAGATCCCGACGATGGGCGCGCTCCCCAGGACCGTCGACGTGAGGGTGCCGCCAGCCACGTGTACGATCGCTCCGCTCGGCCCGGCGACCCAGATGTCGTCCTGGCTCGCGCCCCACGACGGGCCTCCCGCCGCCGAGACGCTCGGCGAGGCGGGCGCGAACGACCAGCTCAGGGCGGCGGCGTCGCGACGCCCGAGGATCAGCGGTCCTTGCGCGGACGCGGCGCCTGTCGCGTACACGGCTGGCCCTCCCTGCGCGCCGAAGACGCTCCCGAGCCACAAGGGGCTCGCGAGGCCGCTCGTGTCCCATGCGCCTCCGCTTCGCGCGATGAGGTCGCTTCCCGTCGCGAGCCATTCGGCGGTGTGGCCGGGCGCGACATCCACGTCACCCAGCGATTGAATGCTGAAGCCGGGCGCCGGGAGGGCAACTGGCAAGGGCGTCGCCTGCCACGCGCTGCCGGTCCACGTATCGACTTCGACCCCGTCCATGACGATCGTGTCGCCGCTCGCTGCCACGCGCAGCCAGCCATCGCCGGCCGCGGGAGGAACCGGCATGGCGTCCCACGCCGACCCGTCCCACCGGAAGATGGAGGCGGGCGCCTGGAATTCCCCGTAGAGGACCCACACGTCGCTCCCCTTCGCGCACGCCACCTGCCCGCTCGAAACGTAGTCGGCGTCGGACGCGAGCGCGTAGACGGCCGTCCACGACGACCCGTCCCAGTGGAGCACCGACGCGCTCAATCCCGAAATCTCGGACGCCACGGCCGTGGCCCAGGCGTCGCTCGGGCCACGGACGCAGAGCGTGTCGAACGCGTAGCCGTCTGGCGCGGCGGGCATCTCGCTCCACTTCGCGCCGTTCCAGCGCCACACCGTCGTCGAGTCGTCCTGGGCCGTCGCGACGGTCCAGACGTCGTTCGGCGCGCTGCCGGCGAGCGCGACGTACACGCCGGGGCCCGGGGTCACGGTCGCCCACGTGGACCCGTCCCAGTGGAGGACACCGCCAGGAGTCGGGCCGTAGCCCTCGCCGTCGGTGGGGGCGTTCGCGATCGCCCAGACCTCGCCCGTCCCGGGGCCCCACAGCTTCCAGATGTCCTCCTCCGTCGGTCGCGGCTGGAGAGTCCAGCCGCCTTGCCCGAGGTGCAGGAGGGCGCCGTGACCGCCAGCCGCCCAGCCGTCGGCCGGCCCCTCGAGCAGGACCGTGTAGAGGATGTCCCCCTGCGGATGCGGCGACTCCCAGCACCAGCTCCCACGCGCGCACGTGGGCGCCGCGAACGCGCCGTCGGGGCTGACGACGGCGTCGGGGGCGACGGCGGCATCGAAACCGACCATGGGAGCCTCCTCCTCCGGGGCGGCCGTGGCCGCGCCCCCGCAGCCCGCCACGAGGGCGAGGGTGACGAGACAAAGGGCTCCGTATGTCGATCGAATCATGAGCGGCACTCCTGCCACCACCCATGCGTTCGGCACCCCGCGGTTGCACATTAATGAGTCTTAAATGTGGCCCGCTCCCCCGCTACTCGGGGCCTCTGTAGGCGATGCCGAGTGCCCTGGCCATGCCGGCGTGAAGCGACTTGGTTCCGACGAGCGTGCTGCGCGCCAGGTCGACGCCGTGCCGGTGCGCGAATTCGAGGAGGAGCCCCGGCAAGGGGGGCCGGCACCAGCAGCGGGGCGGCCCCGCCTCGTGGGGGCAACAGCGAACCGGGACGCCGAACGCGCGGGCCTTCTCGGCGAGCTCGTCGTTCGTTGCGCCAGGCGCCCAGCCAAAGACCAGCGCGAGCGCGACCCCCGGTCGATAGCCCCGCTCGGCGGCCTCGAGCGCCACGAACGTGGCCTCGCGCTCGCGACCAGCGCATGGCCGGCGCACGAAGGGGGCCGTCTCGAGCGTGGAGAACCCCTCGTCATGCTGCGGAGGCCGAGGGGAGAGTGCGCGAGCACCTCGATCCCGAGCTCGATGCACCGTGCGACGACCCCTCCGCGGAGCGCGACGTCGGAGAACGGCCCGAGCGCGATCTCGACGACTGCGATGCGCGCCACCGCGACGGCCTCGTCGAGCTGGCGGCGCGTGACGTTGGACAGGCCGACCCGCCGCACGAGGCCCGCGCGCTCGAGCTCGGCGAGCGCGCGGACGCTGGTCGCCCACGGCACGCGGGGATCGGGGGCGTGCAGGAGGTAGGTGTCGATGGCATACCCGCCCAGCGCGGCGAGGCTCGCCTCGCAGTCCTCCCGCAGCGTCCGCGCGCGCCCGTCGGTCTCCCAGCGTCCGTCCGGCCGGCGCATTCCGCCCTTCGTCACGATGTTTACCCGGCGCGCGCCGTGCTCCCGGAGCGCCCGCGCGAGGAGCCGCTCGTTGTGGCCGAGGTCGGCATCGTCGAGGGCGTACGCGCGCGCCGTGTCGAAGCACGTCACGCCCGCGTCCAGCGCGGCGGCGATCACCCGAGCGCCGCGTTCCTCGTCGCGATCGTCGTCGGTCGACAGCCGCATGCAACCGAGCGCGAAGCGCTGGGCCGGGCCGGCCGGCGGGAGGGGCGGGGCGAGCGATCCCATCGACTGTCTTCTTGATTACCAGGCGTGACGCCTCCTCGGTTCCGTTCTTCAGGCATACTCTCGCCACCATGCGCGTCCACGTCGCCCTCGCCTTCGCCGCGTCCGCGCTGCTCGCCTGCTCCTCGAGGAGCGCGACGCCGACCGACGCGCCCGCCGACTCGGGGACCGACACCGGCACCGACGGACCGGCCGACGACGCCCCCGCCTCCTGGAACCGGCCGGTGACGCCTCCCAGCGACCAGGCCGCACAGGCGGCGCGCGCCTCCTGCGGCTACCAGGCCGGCGCGCTCCCCGCCGAGACGCAGGGCGCCTCCCTGCCGGACGGGACCGCCATTCCCATCGACACGATCGTCGTCGTGATGATGGAGAACCGCTCGTTCGACCACTACTTCCAGGCCCTGCCGAGCGCGGGCCAGCCGACCGCGGACGTCGCGCCCACGAGCGCGACGAACCCGGGCGCCGACGACGCCGGGCCCGTGCCGTTCGTGCGCGGAACGCAGCTGTGCTTCGCGGACACGAACCACTCTTGGCCGGGAACGCACCAGCAGATCGACCACGGCAAGATGGACGGCTTCGCCATCAGCAACGACAGCGTGCACGAGTCGCCGATGGTCGGTCCGCCCGGCTTCCTCAGCGGGGCACGGGCGATGACGTACTACACGCCCCAGGATCTTCCCTTCATGTACTGGGCAGCGCAAAACTTCGCGATCGGGGACCGCTACTTCGCGTCGGTGCCGGGGCCGACATGGCCGAACCGCATGTACATGTACGCCGCGAGCTCGTTCGGCCTGACGACGAACACCTTTCCCCCGGAGGCGACGATCCTGTTCGACTACCTGACGCTGCGCGGTGTCACGTGGGGCGTCTACGCGTCGGGAACGCCCGGCTTCTCGATCTTCGTCGACCAGCTCATCAAGTACCGCGCGAACGTGCACACGCCCGCGGAGCTCAAGGCCGACGCTGCGGCTGGCACGCTCCCGCACGTCGTGTTCATCGACCCGCTCTTCAACGACGAGTCGTACGACTCCAACGACGAGCACCCGCCCGCGGTCATGGAGGTCGGCCAGAGCTGGCTGGCCAGCGTCCTGTCGACGATCATGGCGAGCCCCGCGTGGCCGCGCACGGCGATGTTCCTCAACTACGACGAGCACGGTGGCCTCTACGACCACGTGCCGCCCCCGAAGGCTTGCCCTCCGGACGCCCTCGAGCCGGTCGACGCCGGGGCCGCAGGCGGCTTCGACGAGTACGGGATCCGTGTCCCGTTCGTCCTTTTCTCGCCGTACGCCAAGAAGGGCTACGTGAGCCACCAGGTCTACGACCACACGTCGGTCATTCGCTTCATCGAGGCGCGCTTCCGTATCCCCGCCTTGACGGGGCGCGACGCCAACGCGCTGGCGCCCTGGGACATGTTCGACTTCGATGCCCCGCCGAACCCGGCGCCGACCGTCCCGCCGGTGCCGGTGAGCCAGGCGACGCTCCAGGCGTGCGGCACGCTCTTCGCCAACGTTCCCCCCGCCTATAGCCAGTAGCTCGCGCCGTCAGTCGGTCGGTCGAGCCTACCCAAGGAGGCGCCGCGGCGCGCGTGCGCCTCTTCTTCTGACGCAGCGCGGGCCCCGCCATGCGACTCTTGGCGGATGGTCGGCGGCGGCGTGGAGTGCTGGCGCAAGATCCTCGGCGGGCTCGCCGTCCTCTGCGCGCTGCTCATCACAGGCTGCGGGCTCCGCGTCCCTGGAACGAACGATGTCGGGAGCGAATACGAGCTCGAGCCCGACGCCATCGGGGACGCGACCCTCGTGTCACGCGTGACGCAGCGGCTCGCGGTCGTCGACATCCACGGCGCGGTCTCCGTACCGGAGAGCGGGCACCTGAGGCTCGTCGTCGACCGCCGTCACAGCGAGACGGCCGATGCGCTCGTCCGCTGGACGGGCGGCGTCACCCTCTATCTGGTCGATCCCGCCTTCGAGCACGGAGACCTGCCCTCGCCCTTCCCGGAGAATCGAGCGAAGGTCGAGGAGTACCTGGGCGAAGAGCACTGGCGAAAGCACGTCGTCCAGCGCGAGCCCCTCTTGCTCGCGGACCAGCTGCCTGTTGCGTCGCTCGAGAACAGTGACCACGGACGCGCCGTCGCGTTCACCTTCAAGGCCAGTGGACAGGACGCCCTGGACGGCGTGGCACGCGACCATCCTGGCGCGCTCGTCGCCCTCGTGGGTCGAGGCATGGCGCTGGCGGTGCGCCCCATCGAGGACCTTCGCGCGACCCCTCTCGTCGTCGCGTGGGGGAGCGATCCGGGAGCCTACGGCGTGGCCAAGAGGACGCGCCAGCTCTTCGCTCTGGGTAGGACGCCGAAGGTCAAGGCCCTGCACCAGGCCGAGAGGCTCCCCATCGACTGGGGTCTGGCGCTCGCATCCGTGGTCTTACCCATCGCCGTGTCCTTCGGCTGGCTCCTCGCGATTCGTTATCTGGATCGGAAGTCCCCGGAGCCATGGCGGATCGTCCTCGCGACGTTCGCGCTCGGCGCCGCCTCCCCGGCGCTCCTGGAGCTGGTACCACCGCTTCTGCGCGCGCTACCGCAGGTGCAGGCGTGGCTCCGGGCCCGTGAGGCGAGCTCGCTGTCCGACGTTTTCGTCGCGACCCTCCTCATGACGGGCATCCCGGAGGAGGGTGTGAAGTTTCTCGCGGTGCGACTCTTCGCGACCCGCCAGCGCGCGTCGACGAGCCCATCGACGGGATCGTGTACGCCGGCGCCGCGGCCCTGGGCTTCGCGGCCCTCGAGAACTTCCGCTACTTCGCCGACAGCCACGTGTCGGTCGCCCTCGTGGTCCGGCGAGGCCTGATGGCCGGGCCCGGTCACGTGCTCCTCAGCACGGTGTGGGGATACGCGCTCGGCCGCAAGCTCGTCGCCCCGCGGACCAGGGTGCTGCCTTACTTCCTCGCCGCAGCGGTCGCGCACGCCCTCTACGACGCCCTCCTCGAGACGGGCTACTTCGACGCGGCGCACGCGGTCGACGCCGGGCTCGCGATGGCGTTCGTCGTCTTCGTTCGTCGAGCGCTCCGGCACGGCGCCGTGGGCAGCCACACCGATGCCGTTCCCCCCGCCACGGCGCGGCGCCACTTCGAGGTGGGCTCCTACCTCGTGTCGGCCGTCAGCGCCCTTGCGATGCTCACGTTCGGATGGCAACTGGACGCGCTGGCTCACCACGCCGGAGCGGGAGGGTCCCGCCCCGACGTCGCGTTCCTTCTCGAGAGCGGGGGGCTCGTCGCGCTCTTTGCCGCCTCGTTCTGGGGCGTTGCCGCCGCGATGCCCCTCGACGTCGCCCTCGATGCCATCGGGCTGACCTACTCCGGCGTGCTCTACCGCTGGGCGGAGATCCAGGGCGCGACGGTCGAGCTGGGGCGCGGGGTCATCGGGACGCGCTCCGTCCTCGTGACGACGTCGCGTGGCCCGCTCTCCCTCGGCCCTGCATCGAGAAGCACGGCGGAGGCGCTGGGGCTCTCGATCCGCCAGCGCATCGGTGACGACTGACCTACGGGCGGATGGGCTCGACCAGGCACCTTCCAAGCATGGACGCTGCCCGAAGGATGATCGATCTCGCGAAGAGGCTGGAGCACGCGCTCACGCTCGCGCTCATCGGGATGCTCGCGGTGGTCGTGCTGCTGGCGACGCTCGAGCTCGGCGTCACGATCGCGAGGGACATCGCGACCCCGCCGATCCTCTTTCCGGGAATCGACAGGCTCCTCGACCTCTTCGGGAAGTTCCTGCTCGTCCTCATCGGCATCGAGCTACTGGAGACGATCCGCGCCTTCGCCGACAAGGGCATCGTCCGCACCGAGATCGTGCTGACGGTGGCCCTGATCGCGCTGGCGCGGAAGATCATCGTCCTCGAGCCCGACCACGTGTCTGCAACCGCGATGCTTGGGATCGCCGCGTTGATCGCGGCCGTTTCCCTGGCGTACCGCGTCTTCGTCCACTCGAGGCGAGGGGAGAGCGGGGCGTGACACGGCGACGCCTCGGTCTGGGCCGGCGTCACCGGGGGCCTGCCGGCCGCCTCTTGCGCGGCCGCGCGGGGATGGCGTGCTTTCCCAGGTGGAGCTTCACGTAGCGGCCGGCCGCACGGGCGACGCGCAAGCTCGGGTCCAGTACCGCCCTCACCAGGTGCGGGATCTGATTCTCCCCGTCGCATCTCCCTAGCCCCAGGATCGCAGCCTCGCGTACGACGGCGCTCGGATCGTCGATGTGCGCGACGAACGACGCTACGTCCTCGCGCGTCCCCGTCTCAGCGAGGCCGCGGAGCGCCGTTTCCAGCAGCGCTCGCGGCGCCACGGCGAGCTGTGCGCGGTAGAAGTCGCGGTGCGTCGGTCCCGTGAAGCCGTGCTTCGTCCAGACGAACCTGGCGAGCTCGCGTACGGAGCTCGCGCGGTCCATCAGCGCGCTCCGCACGTACGGCTCGGCCTGCGTCGGGAACCGCTCGCACATGGCCTCGAGCGCGAGGCAGCGGGAACGTGGCCCTCCTTTCCGCAGCAAGGCCAGGACTCCCTGGAGCGCGTCGTGCTCCAAAGTCCGGCAGAGCCCGGCGGCCGCCTTCTCGCTGACGTACGCGTCGGGGTCGCGTACCGCGACGAGGAGGAGCGTCGGGTCGCCCGACTCCGCCGCCAGGCGCACGCACGCGCGACGGACGTCGCGGGCGCCGGTCCGCAGTCCGTCGAGCACAGCGGGTCGACACTCGGGCTGCGCGAGGAGCCGCCCGAGAGCTCTCGTGAGCCATTCGTGCGCCGCGCGCTGCCCGAGCGCCACCCGCTCGAGGAGGGCGAGGTTCTTCACCCAGTGCGCCGCGTACTCGGCCACGAGCCTCTGCCTCAGGGCGCCGCCGGCCACGAAGCGAACCTGCGGGATCCAGTCGTTAAGCCGGAGAAGGAGAAAGGGAAGCTCGACTCCCTCGCGGTAGGCTGACACGGCCCGCAGCGCCCTCTCGCGCACGAAGCCGCTGCCGTGGCAGGTGGCGAGGGCCGCGGTCCCCAACGCGTCGAACGCCCAGCCGTGTGGGCGGGTGACGCCGCTCCAGTCGGCCTGATGGCGGTACCACGCGTCGAAGGACACGACTTGGTCCGGGCTGGCGCGGCGCACGGCGGCGTCGATGGCCATGGCCGCCGTCTCGCCTCGCGGCGAGGCGGGGGCGCGAGCGCGCCGACCAGCTCGGCGGCCACGCGGAGATCGCTCGACGCCCGGACGACGGCGACGGCTTCGGCGAAGGAGTGCGTGTCGAGAAGGCCCACCCGAGAACTGGCCGAAGCTACGCTTCGGTCACTCGCCGTCCTTGATGAGCGTGGTCGCGCGCTTGACGATCTCGGTCACCTTCTCGGTCGTCATCCCGGCGGCGGCGCCGACGGCCTTGAGGACATCGGCTTCCTTCTTGTCGATCCCCTTGGACGCACGGGCCACGAGCGCGGCGAAGAAGAGGCCCGTCTCGGCCTGCCCCAGCTCCGCGAGCTTCTGGCCCACGGTTGCAGCGCGGTTGGCCGCGCCGTCTTGCTGGGCGCTCGCGGCGCAGTCGTCCAGGAGGCTGTCCGTCTCCCACTCGATGACGGCGCCCTCGGAGAGCAGATCGATGGCGCGGACCATCGTGGCGCGCTCGGCCGCGTCGACCTCGCCGTCCGCGAGCCCCGTGAGGTAGCCGGCCTCGACCGCGGCCCGGAAGACCTCGTTCTGCTTGGGGACGTTCAGCTGCTTTCGAATGGTCTGCGCTTGCGCTTCGATGTCGGCGATTGCCGCCTTCGGATCCGCCTGTTTCTTGGCCATGCGACGCTCCTCCGCAAAACGTACCCGACTTTTGGGGGTGTGCCCCGAGTGACGCACGAGCCTACCACTACTGCCGGAGGTCGTTCCCGGCGGTAGTGTCAGCGGACCCACTCGCCGATCTGGGCCATGCGTTCAATCACCCCGGTCGGCGAGAAATGAAGGTTCTGGGCGGTGTAAATCTCCCGCTTGCTCGGTCCCGCCCGCTCGTGAAGCCATACGGTGACTGCGACCCCACCGTTCGGAAGCCCCACCGCTATGGGCGGCGAGAACGGGTGGTTGCGCACGAGGAAGTCCTTCGTCGGCGCGTCGAGCACCGTCTGGAAGGGGAAGACGATCTCGCGGACCCAGGCGAGCGCTTGCGCCTTGCGCGCATCGGCCGTGGCGGTCGGCCATGACGCGAACTTCTCGGCCGCGACGTCTCCGGGCGTGCGCAGGCAGCAGCCGGCGATGACGCCACGGGAGACACACCCCGACTCGCCCGCGACGACCCCCGCCGCAAGCAGGTCGGGGAAGGTC
>Ga0302279_10002827_pt1 | contig 22411 bp, 18 predicted proteins | sample III_Bog_N3_3_FD_194541 | JGI IMG/M metagenome (GOLD analysis project Ga0302279, IMG submission 194541) | Peat permafrost microbial communities from Stordalen Mire near Abisko, Sweden - III_Bog_N3_3 | ecosystem: Environmental > Terrestrial > Soil > Wetlands > Peat | place: Sweden: Abisko...
TGGCGGTTCGCGGTGGAGATCCTCGCGCGACCGGGGCACTGGGGGCGGTGCTCGCATGGCGCGCAGGCGAGCGACGGCTGGGCGTCGTCCTGAACGGCATCCTCGCGGTCAGCGTGGTGGTAGCGCAGCGCGCGGCCCTTGGGCCCACCGCGGTCTGGCGGCACTCGCCGATTGGCGCCGGTCGCGTACGTGCGGACCGAGTCGCGACGGCGCGTGATCGATCGACGTTTCAGCGTGAAAAGCGTCGGGACATTGCCTGGGAGGCGGACGGCCTCGAGAGCTCCATCGGCCTCGCCCAATCGTCCGGATACGCCTTCATGACGAACGGCAAGAGCGACGGTCATTGTGCGGATGATGCTCCGACGCAGGTCATGGGGGGGCTGCTCGGTGCGCTCCTCCACCCGCATCCAACGTCGGCGCTGGTCGTGGGTCTCGGTAGCGGCAGCAGCGCAGGCTGGCTCGCGCGTGTCCCTTCGATGACTCGCGTCGACGTGGTTGAGCTCGAGCCGGCCATGCGTGAGGTCGCACGCCGCTGCGCGCCGGTGAACGAGCACGCGCTCGACAACCCGAAGCTCCACTTCGTGGCAGGGGACGCTCGCGAGGTCCTTGGCGTCTCGCCTGCGCGCTACGACGTGATCTTCTCGGAGCCCTCCAATCCGTACCGCGCCGGTGTCGCGAGCCTCTACACGCTGGAGCACTACGAGCGAGCTCGCGCGCATCTCGAAGACCACGGAATCCTGATTCAGTGGCTGCAGAGGTACGAGGTCGACACCGTCACCGTACGATCCATCCTGCGGACTCTGTCGATGGTCTTTCCGCACGTGGAGATCTGGCACCTTGCGCCGGAGGACTTGGCGCTCGTCGCGTCCGGCGCGCCCATCGTGAAGCGCGTGCCGGACCTGCGCGCGCGCATCCACGAGGAGCCCTACGACCGCGCGCTTCGCGACGCCTGGGATGTGAACGATCTCGAAGGGGTGCTCGCCCATTTCGACGCACGCGCGGAGATCGTTGCGCGGGCTCTCGCAGGAGACAATGCCCCGCTCAATACGGACGACCGGTCGATCGTCGAGTTCGGCTTCGCCAAGAACGTCGGGGGAAAGAGCCCGGATCTCGATGCCTTCGACGACGCCGAGTGGATCCGCGGAGACGCGCCGGGCGAGCTCACCCTCGACCGCGTGGATTGGTAGTGGTCACGGGGAGCTGCCTCCAGGTGGGGGCCAGGAGCTGCGGGATCGAGCGCATGACCTTCCGCGGCCCTTTGACGATCAGCGTCTACGCATGTGGGGTGATCGAGAGCCCGCCAACATCATCGAGGAGCTTAGGGTGGCAGCTGCGGCCGTGGGCGTGCGTGACAGCAGAGCCAAGCGATGGATCGAGGCCCTCGCGCGGGACAAGCCGTCCGACGCGCTCGGACTCCGAGCGATGTACTTCGATCGTGAGGGTCTTCACGCGGAAGCTGCGGACGCCGTGGAGCAGGCGATCCTCGCGCTTCGAATTGACCCTTGGGTTTCGTCGAATATCAGCGTGGAGGTCCTGGCTGTGGCCGAGCATCTGGCGCGTGTCGACCACGGACTCGCTCCTCGCATGCTGAAGCTCCTGTCGGAGCCATTTGCCATCGAATCGTCGCGGGATGTCCGGCTTCAGACCGCGCTGACCATCGCGGAGCTAATCGACGCGACGGCAGGTTGTCGAGACGTCCTCGCGCCACTCGAGCCAAACGCTCCTTGGCAACCCGAGGTGCTGCTCTATCGCGCGCGCTGCTATCGCATCACGGGGGACACGCGCGCCGCCGGCGCCGGGAAGGAGCTGGTGGAATTCCAGAGCGAGGAGGCAGAGTGGACGGCGTATCTCAAGGCCAAATAGGTCGTCGGATCCACGCGCAACGTGCTCCGGTCCTCCAGCCTTGAGATCCAGCCCGCGACCCTACCAGCACGGGCAGGACCCGAGCCCCTTCATCCGTCCCCTCGGCGCGACCCTCACGGCTCTCGCGTGCTTCACCCTCGCCCCTTCGCGCAGACGTCGACCCACGATGCGCCCCCGCAACCGGTTCAGCTCGTCCCCTTCAAGCCCCGTCTGCGCCTCACCCCCGACGGGGAGTACATCGTCGCGGGTACGACGCGCCCGAACGTCGCCCTCGAGCCCGACCACGTGTACCTCGCGCGGTACCTGGAGTGAGGCCGTGCGCCCCCCCTTCCCGCGAACGATTGTCCCGCCTCTCCGTTCGCCCCGCGACATTCTGGCCCGGTGACGGTCTCTGGACGACCTGATCGATCGCGATTCCAGGGTCAGTAAGTGTGCTCAATATTCCTACATATTTGCACTTACACGGCTTGAATCAACTCTCACTGGACAGTGTCGGTACGCAACGTGCTCTTGGCCGCCAGCAAGCAGACGGTCGGTAGCTCCCCACTCGCGGGGGGCGAATCCGATCTCTAACCCCCCTGGAATTGCCATGAATTTCCTCGCTCGCCTCGCCCTCGTCTCGTCGGTTTCGTTCGCGGTGGTTGCGTGTGGTGGTGCTTCGCCGAGCTCGACCACGGAGTCGTCCTCGGAGGCCGAGTCGTCCTGCAAGCGGGCCGACAAGCCCGCCGCGTGCCCCGGCGGTGGAGAGGCGAAGTGCAAGGACGACGAGTGGGAGTGTCCGGCGCTGCCGAGCGCGGGCGAGTGCGACCCCTCCGAGGAGCCGGCGGCGTGTCCGGGTGGCGGTTCGCCGGCCTGTACGGACGGCGCCTGGGCGTGCAAGCCCCTGCCGAGCGGATCGACCAACGGCTGCGAAGCCTCCGAGAAGCCTGCAGCGTGTCCGGGTGGGGGAGCGGCCTCGTGCAGCAGCAGCACAGGAGAGTGGTCGTGCCCTGCGCTCCCGACCGCCGACGCCGGAACGGACGCGTCCGACGGATGTGACCCTTCGCAGCAGCCGGCCGCATGCCCCGGCGGCGGCGCGGCCTCGTGCGCGTCAGGTCAGTGGTCTTGCCCGGCGCTGCCGAGCTGCGTGCCGGACGGCCAGCAGTCCGCCGCGTTTGGGGCCGACTGCTGCAGCGGCAACTACGACTTCTTCAGCAACAACTGCGGGGCCTGATCCGGGAGGCGCTGGACGCCTACCCCGCTACCGTGTCGTGATGGAATCGCTGGGCGGCCGCCAGGAATTCTCCCACGCGCCCCGTTCCGCCCACGTCGCGACGCATGACCACCCCCGACGACACTTCGAGCCCTGCGCCCTCGTTCGCGCCGCGACCTGCGCGCGTCACGATGCGGCGCGGCTGGCTCATGGTGCTCCCGATCTGTCTCTTCCTCGGACAGCTTGGCGTGCAGCAGGTTCAGCTCAAGTACTCGCGAGAGTCGCTCGAGGTCGGGCGCGAGATGCTCGCCGAAAGAAAGCTCGCCTCGCGCCAAGGGCGAACCGTTGACCCCGCGGAGCCGGCCGAGAAAGAAGCCCGCCGCGCGAGCTTGACGGCGATCGCGGACAGGGCGCAGGCCACCTGGTTCGTCGTGATGGCGAGCCTCTTCGTGATGCAGGCCGGATTCCTCTTCTTGCCTATCCGCCGGAAGGGGCTCCTTCGCGTGAGCGCGGAGGGGGTCACGATCGACGGCGTGCTCGTCGTCCCACACGCGCGGATGCGCCAGGCCGTGCGATTCCGCTCCGAGAACGCGGTCGGGGTGCGCGTCGACCGAAAGCTCGCCCTCCCGTGCAAGATTGAGCTCGACTCCGAGGAAGACGCGGACGACGCCCTTCGTGCGCTCTCGCAGGACAGTCAGCACGCGACAGCGTCGTTCGCCGTGATCCGCGGAGGGACGAGCTGGTGGCAGGCAGGCCTGGCGCTCTTCGTGGCTCCGCTCTTCGTGGTCTTCGCCGGCCTCGCCGCTCTTGTCGTGTTCCGGCACCCGCAAGGGGAGCCAATCTTCTCCGAGCTGGCCGTTCCAGTGCTCATCGCCGTGATGGCCGCGGCTGTCGGCTTCAGGCACTGGTTTCGCTCGTCGCGAACGCTCGTGGTCGGCGCCGACGGCATTCTTCTCCGTCGTCCCCTTCGCCCCGCGCTCTTCTATCGCTATGATCAGGTCACGGAGGTAGCGCGCGAAGGGGAGCAGGTGCGTTTGAGATTCGGGCCGGATGCCATCGAGCACTTTCGCTTTCAAGCCGGAGGCCTCAAGCGCTTTCGTGACTTCGACAGCGCCGATATGGCGGAGACGCTCGTGGCTCGCATCAACGACGCGCGAGCTCTTCACGCAGCCGGCGGGTCTTCCTCCGATCTTGCCAGTGTCCTCGCGCGCAGTGATCGCGATATGGGCGGGTGGATTCGCGCTCTCAAAGGCGTTCTTGGCGACGCCCCCACGTTCCGGACCCCCGCCATTCCGCCTGACCGCCTCTGGCGAGTTCTCGAAGACCCCACCCAACCGGCGCCCCTCCGCGCCGGCGCTGCGGTCGCGCTTCGCGAGCGGCTCTCCGATGGCGACAAAGAGCGTCTGCGCGTCGTCGCCGCGACCTGCGCGTCGAACGATCTTCGGCGGGCGCTCGAGGTCATCGAGCGTGACGATTCGGACGCCCTGGAGCAGGCCCTCGAGACGGTCGATCCGAGCCCGCGACGTCTTCGCGCGTGAGCTTCACTCGGGGCTCTGCAGCGGACTCCCGACGTTCTTCCTCTCCCAAAGCTCCTCGCCGTCGGCGAGCGCCTTCACGCGTGAATACCGGGCGTGCAGGTAGGTTGCCAGCGGCCCGAGGTGGTACGTCCGTTCGCCCCCGGGCTCGGGGCGGTCTAGGTACGGCGCCCAAAGCACGTACCGCACCGCCTTCTCGTCCAGCTGCACAATCGCCCGCGCCACGTCGTCCGGTCGCGTCGCGCCGTCCGTGGCGACCGCATCGACATAGAGCGGGTTGCGTACGTCGAGAGGGACGTACAGGCCGGGCCAAATCGCCTGAAAGAAGAACTGGCCCGGCGCCGTCGTGTGCAGGATCAGCTGGACCTTCTCATCGGTCTCGGCCGGAACCGCGGCTCTTCCCGAAGGCAGGTTGCTCACGACATAGGCCGCTTGCTGTCGATGAATCGTGTGCTGCCCGTCCACGTAGAGCGCAGCCGTCAGGACGGTCCCGAGGGCGAGCGGTCGCCACCGTCCGCACCGTGTGGAGAGCCAAGCAAGCAGAATGACCGCGGGCATTGCCACGGCGTAGAAACGGAGCCAGCTCGGGCTGCTGGCGACCTCGAGGCAGAGCGCGAAGCCGACCAAGGATAGGAGCGCTACGTTGGTTTCCTCGTGCGATCGGGTGCTGGAGCGGTTCCTCCCGACCAGGGCCAGCGAGGTCGGATACACGATCGGCAGCGCCGAGCAGACGACAAAGTACTCCAGCCGTGGCCACGAGAACGGCTCGGGCATCCCCGGAATCGCAGTCGGCTGGGCGACCATCCTCTGCAACACGTACGCGACCTCGCACGTCCACACGCGCCGCGCCCCGACCGTGGCGATGAAGTAGCCATAGAGCAGGGTGAGCACCGCGAGATACGTCGCGAGCGTCAGCCCCGCGCTACCGAGCGCCTCGCGCCATGGCGATCCGCCCGCCCGACGCTCCCACACGATCCAGACGAGGAACGCGAGCATCGCGGCCGCGCCGTGCGTCTGCGTAAAGAACGAAGCGAACGCCAGAAAACCGCCCGCGATCGCGCGTCGAGCGATGCTTGACTCTCGCATCACGACGGCGAGCGCCGCCATGATGAAGAGCACGCTGAAAACGTGATGCGTTCCGTTCATCAGCGGCACGTAGACTGCCGCGACGAACGCCAGCGTCGCGAACGCCGCCGGCGCGCGTGCCATGACCCCGCGGGCGACGTGGAAGCAAACGAGCGCGAGGGCAAGGCCCAGACCGAAGTCGATGGCGTTCGTCACCGCGATGCGGGCGCCGAACAGGTGGAAGGCGGCGAGGTAGACGAGGTCCGTGCCCGGAGGCGTGAACTGGAAGAAGTCGGCGTAGGGCTGCTCCCCGTGGAGCATCCGCTGGGCGTAGGTCCAGAAGAAGACCTGATCGCCCGTCAGTAGAATGGGGGTGGCGGGGAGGAGGAAGAGGTTCGGGTACAAGAGCAGAGCGACGGCGAGAAAGAGCGCCGGCCCGATCCATCGCACCGACGAGCGGGGCCTCATCGAGGCGCGCCCTGCAGGCTGAGAACTCATCGCAAGGCCCTTTCGAAGCCGTCTGACACGCGCCCGGGGAGGTGAAGGACGGCGGTCGTGCGCGCGCCGCCAAGGCTCTCGCCCGGCGTCACTCTCCTAACGCTCGACATGCACTGTCCGACACCTCGCATCGACGCATCGCAAAATTCCCGTCCGCACGGACGGCACTCTCTTTGCTTTTCGGCCGCCATGATGCGTGCCCGCGCCTTCACGGCGCTCCTTCTCGTAATCCCGCTTGCTTGTTCGAGCTCGACTCCCGGCACCACCCCGCCTCGCGAAGACGCGTCCTCGCGTCGTGACGCGGCCTCCACCGACGCCGTAGCCACTACGGACAGTGCGCGCGATGCAGCCGCTGACGCAGCCGCCGACGCATGGACCGACGGCCAGGGTTCCGAGCTGCCGTCGAACGAGGCGCTCGCCGCCTGGCTACAGCCGGTCTTCGCGCAAGGGTATGTCCACGGCATGGTCGTCGGAGTGCTCGACGCCACCGGATCGGCCGTTTACGGATTTGGCACGGTAGGGACGACCGGGATCGCCCCGACCGGCGATACGATCTTCCAGATCGGCTCGGTTAGCAAGACGTTCACCGGGCTCTTGCTTGCCAGCCAGGTCGCCGGCGGGGCCCTCTCTGCAAGCGAGCCCGTGCAGAACCTTTTGCCCGCGTCGGTCACGGTCCCCACGTGGCACGGGCTCCCCATCACGCTCCAAGACCTCACGACCCACACGTCGGGTCTACCAGAGGCTCCCACGAACCTGACGCCTACCGACCCGCTGAACCCGTGGGCGGGCTATTCGGTCCAGGACCTCTACACCTTCCTGAACGGCTACGCGCTCCCCTACGCCCCTGGCACGCAGTTCGTCTACAGCGATGTCGGGGAGGGGCTGCTCGGGCTCGCCCTCAGCCTCAAGGCAGGCACCACCTACGACGGCGACGTCCAGAGCGTCATCGCCGGCCCTCTCGGGCTCGTCGATACGACATCGATGTTGTCCGCGAGTCAGCAGCCGAGGCTCGCCCCCGCCTATGACGGAGACTTGAACCCGATCGAGGCCTGGACCTTCACCGAGGCCGACGCACCGGCGGGCGCGCTGCGCTCGACGGTAAACGATCTTCTCGTCTACGGAGCCGCGCAAGCGGGCGTCACGACCTCGCCCATCGCGGCCGCGATGACCCTCAGTCACAAGCCGATCACGCAGTCCTTCGATCTCACCGATGAGATTGGCTACAACTGGATCGTCTCACCCGGCAATATCCTCTGGCACAACGGCGGGCTCTACGGCGGCGCTGCGTTCGTAGGATTCGACCCCGTCGAGCACAAAGTGGTCGCGATCCTGCTCGACACGGGTGCACTGAATACCCCGACGCCCGTCTTCAGCGACGTGCCGACGTCCCTCGGATTGCTCCTCATGCACTGGCTGCAGGGGACGCCACCGCCCCCCGTCGACACTCTTCTGCCCGCCCTTGTGTCCGTCCCGACGCAGACCCTCGCGAACCTCGTCGGCACGTACGATTTTTCTGGCATGGATTCGATGCAAGTCACGTTGAACGGAGACACCCTCGAAGCGAACGCTGATTGGCTCTGGTACTTCCCGGCGAAGCTCTATCCCACGTCGGCGACCACGTTCAACCTCCGGGCCGTGCAGGCATCGGTGTCCTTCGAGGTCGGAGGCGACGGGGGCGCTTCCGGGCTGACCTTGACCGCAGAAGGCCAGAGCCTCCAGGGGACGAAGTCATGATGTCGCCGCGCATCATGGGCCGACATCCGCGTCGACATCTGGGTGGTGGCGTATCTCTTGTTCTCCTGGTCGCCTGCTCGAGCAGCCCGGAGAGCCACGCCACCAAGGTTGATGCCGCCACCGAGGTCGATGCCGCCACCAAGGAAGGCGCGACCACGGACGCCGCGCGACACGACGCGGCTCCCGAGGACGCGACCGTGTCCGATCTCCCCTCCGAGGCCGACCTCGATGCGTGGCTCAAGCCGGCATTCGACCGGGGCTACATCCACGGCATGGTCGTGGGCTTGATCGATGGCACGGGATCCGTGGTGCGTGGATATGGCACCGTCGGAGAGACGGGAGTGGCCCCGACCGGCGACACCCTATTTCAGATGGGCTCGCTGACCGAGACGTTCACCGGGCTCGCGGCAGCCGCCGAGTTTGGCGACGGCGGAGTGCAGGGCACCGAAGCCGTGCAGGCGCTCCTCCCGAGCTCGGTGACGGTGCCGAGCTTTGCCGGGGCCCCCATCAGCCTCGCCGATCTAGCCTCGCACAGCTCGGGTCTCCCGCATTCGCCGACGAACCAGCTTGTGACCGATGACTTCAATCCGTATTCGTCCTACACGGTCACCGATCTCTACGCCTTCCTGAATAGCTATTCGCTCCCGTACGCCCCCGGCAGCCAGTACACCGAGAGCGACGTGGGAGAGGGCTTGCTCGGCCTCGCGCTCGGGCTTCGTTCGGGCGGGACCTTCAACGACGTCATCCAGACGGTGGTGGCAGGACCGCTCGGGCTCGTCGACACGACCGGGGTGCTTTCGGCGAGCCAGCAGTCGAGGTTCGCGCCTGGTTACGACGGCGACTTCAATGCGACCGAGCCGTGGACCTTCACCGAAGCGATGGCGGGATCGGGAGAGCTCGACTCGACTGTGAACGACCTCCTGAAGCTTGCGGCGGCCGAGGCGGGAATCTCGAAGTCTCCGCTCGCCGACGCGATGGCGATCAGTCAAGAGGCCACTCTTCCGATCGACGAGCAAGGGGACCTGAGCGGGTACGGCTGGATCATCTCCGGCGGAGACGTCACGTGGGACGAGGGGGTCCTCTACGGTTCCATGAGCTTCGTCGGCTTCGACGCCAAGCACCACAAGGCGGTCGCCCTGCTGCTCGACACCGGCGCGTACACCACGCTGACCCCCCTCGGCGGCGACCTGCCAACGACGATCGGCAAGCTCCTCCTCGGCTGGCTGCAGGGGACCACCCCCGCGGCGCTCGCGACCTACTTGCCCCCGGATGTGACGCTCACGACGGCGCAGCTTCAGCCTTTCGTCGGAAGCTACGGCGGCTTCCCGGACGGCCTCGGAGCCCTGTCGATCGCGCTCCAGGGGGGCACGCTCGAAGGCACGGCCGACTGGCTCTATCCCCCTCAGAATACGGACCAGCTCACCCCTGCGAAGCCATTCAAGCTCTACCCGACCTCCCCGACCACCTTCGCCTTTCGGGCGACCAACGGAACGGCGGTCTTCCAGACAGGCGGCGACGGCGAGGTCCTCGGGGTGAGCGTGACGACCTGGGGGGAGCCCTTCCAGGGGTCGAAGCAATGACCGACGCGTGGGGCGGACGAGGTTACTGCGCGAGGGTGCTTGCGAGCGAGAAGTCTCAGAAATTGAACGCGCCGCGGAGATCGGCCGTCGAGCCGGCGGCGCATGTACCTCCTCCCAGGATGGTCCCCGACGCGCAGCCGAGGTAGGTCGAAATCCCGAGCGCTTTCTCCATGGCGCGAAGCGTCGCGAAGTGGTTCAGCTGCGTCGAAACCACCGTGCCGGCCGTGATGTACGGCGACACGAAGAGGTTGGGAACGGCGCCTCCGAAATCGACCGTGGCCTGCTCGTCCCACAAGACGAGGACGACGACTTCCCCCGCCAGGTAGGACTTCGAGGTGAGGATGAGCGGCATGTAGGTGTAGAGCCAGTTGTCCCCCTGCGTGACGGTGCCGTTGTGCATGTCGTTGTCGAGGTTGGGCGTCACGAACGAGAGAGCCGCGAGGGTGTCGTTCGCGAGGTCCTCTGCGAAGGCGCCGGTCGGCGTCCCGCACGGCGTCATCGTGCTAGAAGAGTCACATGTCAACGCCGCGATGGGCACATCGTCCGCGGAGCACGTGGAGAGTGTCGAGTAGTACGCCGGGGGGTTATGCTTCGTGGCGTAGCTGCCGCTGCTGCTCGTGGCGCAGTTGCCGGTCATGCTTTCTTCGTAGGCCTTCCACGAGCTGACCTGCGCGAAGATAGATGTCGTGCTCAGCGTCTGTCCCGATGCGTCGCCGTCGGTCGTGATGCAGCCCGTGCCGCTCTCGTCGACGCCCGTGTTGCAGTTCGAGCCCGAGGTGAGCGCGAGGTAGTGCGGGTTGGAGACGAGATTCTCCGCGAAGGTGTTGTCGGCATAGTTGCTTGCGTAGCCGCAGTCGGTGGCGAGCGAGCTGATGTACGGGGCCATTGCGTTGCCATTCACGGAGCCGAAGTTCTCGTTCTCTTCCATGATGACGATGACGTGCTTCACCGTGGCCGGCGGCGTCAACTTGGTGCCCGAGCTGTTGCAGATCGTCCCTACCGCAAACGGTGTCCCCGTGCCGCCTCCCGTCCCGGTGTCCTTTGCCGAGCTTGCGTCGCTCCCGATTGTGCCTTTGCCTGCATCCGGTGCTGTATGGCCGCCGTCGGCGCCAGGCTCGAAGTGCACGTCCGTGCCCGCGTCTGCACCACCGCCCTGCGAAGGGCTGCTGCTGCAGTGAGCCAGCAGGGCAGCACTCACGAGACACGCACAAGTTCCACGCCCAGAACGCGACCGTCGAAGATTCATGAAGAAGATTACTCTCACTCGTAGGTGATTGAACTGAGGCACATATTTCAAAATCGAGCCGTCGCGAACAGTTGACCCAGGCCACCTGCGCGCGCGAGCGCGGTGGGTTGGGTAGGCGCGATTCCGACCGTACTGACCCCACCGAGGGCGCCGATCTGAAAGCGGCCTACCGTGAGGCTGGCGATGGCGCCGCCAATCAGGTCGTTGTCCGCGGCTGGTGCGTTCGGGTCGGACGCGGGCGGGGGCGCGATCGCGAAGCGTCCCTGACCGGCGACACCGAGCGCGAGCTGCGGAATCACACGGTAGACCGCATACCCGTGAACCTCGCCGTCGTGGTTGTGCGAGTCGCCGAAGTCCTGCCCGAACACGCCTTGCAAGCCAATCTCGTACCGCGCCTGGCGGTACTGCAGCGACACGGCGACCTCGACCTCGCCCGGATCTCCTTCGAAGCCTACGAACTTGTAGGTCGCGGAGGTCCCTAGCTGCCAGCCGACACCGTCGGATCGGCCGAGGAGGTGTAGGCGTGCTTGAAAGTAAGGGCTTAGGCCCTGGCCGAGGTCAACCTTGTTTCCGGAATAGCCTCCGACCCAATCGGTCCCGGCGCCGAGCGTGATCCCCGCCGGGAGTCCGAGCTCCGCTCCCCCCCCTGGGCGGAACGCGGCGTTGAGGTCGGAGGGTCGCTGCATCTCCGACGACACGATGACGCGCACGTTCCACGCGGGCACGGCGCCCGCCGGAATGAAAAGGAGCGTCGGGCTCGTGTACGCGCCCCCCGTCCTGTCCGGAGCTTCGGCAGTCGTATGAGACGTGTCAGAGACGGCGTAGGCGGCTGGGACCGGATCGGAGTCTGCCAACGCGCCCGTCGTCGCGAGCATGACTGTGCCAAAGGCGATGAGGCGCAACGCTCGCGGGAACGACTCATCACTTTGCAGGCGGATCATCGACTCTCCGGGCGGAAGCTCAGCTTGGGGTGCAACCTTGTCCAAAGCAGATCTGAAGCGTGGGGTGGAGCTCGATACCGTTCGGTGCCACCCCCGTCTGCCCGTGGAGAACGTCGAAGAAGCCGAAGCCTCGTACCGTGACGACCCGCGCAGGGTGCTGCGGCGACGACGTGACCGAGTAGAGCGCGTCAATCTCGCTTCGCGCGCGCGTGACGAAGCACGTCCAAGGGCTCCCCGACGTGCACGTGGGGTACGGAATCTCGACGATCATCGTCTTCGTGCCGTCGCTGATCACGAGGTGGTAGTCGCTGTCCGACTCGATCTTCAGCTCGGTCAGCGTGACGTCGCGGAGCTCGTAGAGCGTGGTCTCCGTGGGCGACTCGCGGCTATTGCCGCCCCCGGCCGCCGGAAGTGCGTCCAGCGCCGCGATCGTGGTCAGGGTTGGCTCGAGGCTGAGGCCAGGGGCTTGGGGGTCGGTCCCGGTCTTGATGTTCCAACGCTCGGTGCCGCACGCCCCGCCGTTCTTCGTGTAGCTCCCCGGGGCAGGGCAGGTGATCGTGGTCCCTAGCCCGGCATCGAGGGACTCGCTCTGACCGCTGTCGTGGCCTCCTCCACCCGCGTCGATTCCCCCGTGCGAGCCGCCCCCGTCGACCCCCCCGTGTGAGCTGCCGCCGTCGGTTGTCCCTTCCGCGTCCGGATTGAACGTGAGGGTTGGGACGGCGGTCCCGCTGCTCCCGCAGCTGACGGCGAGGAGGCCGAGCACGAACGCAAGCGTGCCCGGACGAAGCGCGCGTCGAACGCCGCGCTCGCGCGGGCGCACCAAAGCGCCGTTGAGACGATCCGAGGAAGACTCCACCAGGTACGAATGTCGCTTGCGGCTCAAAATGATCCAAAATTGCAACACGGACGTGTCGGCGCCGTCGCGTGCGGATGGCGAAGAGCGGCCATGGGGCACGGCTCTCCGTTCCAGCCGTCAGCGGTCTCGGGCCTCGGCGCCCGCATCCGGACCACGCCTGAAAACCGCCGTGACCGTCTCGAGTTGCCCGGTGTCGCTGTAGCCGAAGCCGTTCAGGTAGTAACGGCCGTCCGGCATCGGCCCCTTGCGAGGGGCTGCGGTGCCATCGGGCTCGCGGATCGATGATTCCCAGTGGTCGAGGCGCCAGCCAGTGTGCGGCACGCCCTCGAGAAGCGGCGGCTTCAGCTCTTTGAAGCGAAAAAGAACCGGGCCGCACTCCAAATTCGCCGCCGCCGCGTCGTTCGACGTGCAACGGATTTTTCCGTCGGCTGCCGCGACCGAACCCTCGCCGACCACCTTGACCTGAACGCGCCAGAAGTGATCTTGCTGCTGCGTGCGCTCTTCCTCCTCCTCGGCGTCGTCGTCCTCGCGGCACGCCTTGCACCCGATGACGCTGAGCACTGCCGCGAAAAGAGCGAGACGGACGAGGAGGTGCGCAGCGCCGTGCGTCGAGGCCATCTCGTTCTCTTAGTACACCGCCCTTGAAGGGTGCCCACCGAGACGCATCCACCCGCGCTCGGAATGTAGGCAGCTCCGGACGCACAGACGCAGTAGAGGCCCCTCGAATCGGGCTCGTCGTCGGTCCACGCTCCGCCCGACGCGTCACACACGGTCTCGCTGGGGCCTACTGTTCTCGACGCGTGCACGGCAATCGGGGTGCCCCAAAGAAGCGCGGTCGCACCGCCATCGTACGTTTCAATCACGAACCTGCCTTCTCCGGAGTCACTCCTAAGGAGGAGCTCGAGGGGGAGGGACCGCGTCTCGGCATCTGCAGACCACACGCCATCCGCGCACGGGGAGCTCTCCCTGCATGCCATCCGAAACGCGCCGCTCGGAAGGAGCGCGACCTCTATCAGGGACGAGCTTACGTCGTCGGGGACGTAGACCCCCGCGTATTGGAGCGCGAACGGCGCAGGCGGTTCGGGCGAGAGGGAGCCTTGGGGCGCGGTAGAGACGCCGCGCGGCGCATCGCACGCGAGGAGCAGAGAGACCACGACGGCAGAGAAACCCACGACGGAGAGTGCGCCCATGAGCGCGTCCTCTCGCAGAAACCCTGCCACCGCACGTCTGCCAGAGCCGCGCAATTTGCGCCCTCTGCGCGCGGCATCGACGGATGGCCCTGTCCGCGACGGTTATTCAGCCGTCCTGGCCGCGCGCCGGGCAGACGCGCGTCCCCTACGGACACACCGCGACGTCATTCACCTCGAGATGCCCCCAAGCGCCGACGACGTGATCGCGAATGCGCAGCGTGGCCATCTTGCCCACGACGTTCTTCACGTTCCACACGGTGTCGCGGAGCACCTCGTCCTCGCGTCCCCGCGCGACGTCGACGGCTTTTCCCTCCACGACGAGCTCTGCGGCCAGGTTCACTCCCGCGCCGCCCGCGACGCGTAGTCGCACCGTGTTCCCGGTGAGCAAGAACTGCGGAGAGGTGGCTTCACCTACGTCGTCGTCGCCGGCGTTGCCATAGGTGGAGAAGAACCTTGCCCCCACCTGACCGTAGACGGCGGTTTGGCCGTGGCGACCCTGCTCGGCGAGCGGGTGACGGACAGCCTCCCCGTCGAGGGTCCAGCCTGGGAGCTTCTCATCGTCGAAGGCGAACACCGTCGCGCAACCGGACGGGCGGTCCTCCCGGCGACCGCCTAGCGAGGGCACCACTACAGTATGCGCGAGCCAGGCCGAGTAGCGCGAAGCTCCCTTTCCCGCGAGGTGGTCGCCATCCATGAAGTCGCGGTCGGACACAGCCGGGCTCGATCGACCGTCGACCCAGGTCGCGCCGAAGCGCGCAGCGGTGGAGCGAACGTACGCGATGTGCTCGTCGTAGAGACTGCGAGGCCCGTACGCGAGCTCCATCTGGCTCGCCGAAGGGGTGTTGAGGACGACGACGGGAACACGCGCTTCCTCGAGCTCGCGCAGAGCTTCGACGAAGTAACCCATCTGCTCATTGCCGAGCTGCGCTTCGGGCTTCCAAAGCTCGGTCCGGTAGCCAATCGCGCGGCCATTCGCCCGCGTCGCTTGGACGGCGGGTTCGACCTCCGCGTTGGCGATGAAGCCTTCGGGGCCGAAGCTGTCCCCGCCTCGAATGGGTGAGTGCTGGATGACCACCTCGAGAAGTCGGGCGCGAAGGCGAGAAAAGAGGAGCACGTTGTGCGTCAGGATCTCGAGCACGTCCTCGGCGCTCGCCCCCGCGCGAAAAGCCGCGGGGATGTCACCCAGGCGGTAGAACGTGCCGAGCGACTCGCGCGAAAGCGATGTCTGGATGCGCGACGAGAACATGTACGGCGAGATGCCCATGATCACGAGGCGCGCGCGATGCTTCTGCCCAAGGATGCGCCGCACCCAGGCGAGCTGGGCCATCGGGGGAGCTCCCGAGAGCCCGGCATTCCAGACATGAAGGGCCTCGCCACGCTCCATGTTGACCTCCGTGGCGATCGCCGCGGGATCGATGGCGGCGCCGATACGCGAATCTCCCGTGACGACGACGTCCGCTCCGTGGGGATCCTCGCTGAACGCGGCCGGCTTCGTCAGGTAGACGTTCTCGGCGACGAGCGCCCTGCCGAGGTCGCTCCAGCGGAGCGCGCCGTCGGCGAGAAGCACCGCGGCCGCACAGACGGCGAGGGCGACCATCGCGCCGCGTCTCGACGGCGTCGAGGAGATCACCTGGGGTTGGGGGTCCGTCATGGCCGCGCGCTCAGAATTGAAAGTAGATGAAGGCCGCGCGCGACTCGGCGAGCAGGTAGCAGGTCGCGATGAGGCCAGCCCAGACGAGCCCGCGTGCGATCGGCGGCAAGAGACGGTGGGACGTGATGGCGACCCGGTAGTAGCCGAGGAAATGAACCACGACGAGCACCCCCGTGAAGGCGATCGCGGTCGTGAGCCTCGCGGGCCGCGCTGCTACCCCGAGCTCCCCCAAGCCCGGGACGCGTGTCGCCATTCGGTGGAGCACCTGACCCGCCTGGGAGAAGGAGCTCGCCCGGAAGAAGACCCACGCCACCATCACGGCCAGCAGCGTCGACCCGCCGGCGACGGCCCGGTACGGAAGATAGGCGCGCGCACGCTCTGCCCACGACGTGCGTCGCAGGAGCGTGTCCCATGCCTTGTGGAGCGCGAGCAGCACGCCGTGAAGAGCGCCCCACGCCACGAACGTCCAGTTGGCTCCGTGCCAAAGCCCTCCGAGGAGCATGGTCAAGAAGAGGTTCCGGTACTGCATGATGCGGCCGTGCCGGTTCCCCCCGAGAGCGATATAGAGGTAGTCTCTGAGCCAGCGCGAGAGCGTCATGTGCCAGCGGCGCCAGAACTCGGTGATGGACGTAGAGAGGTACGGGTAGTCGAAGTTCTCGGGCAGCGGATAGCCGAGCATCATTGAGGCGCCGCGCGCGATGTCCGTGTATCCCGCGAAGTCGCAGAAGATCTGCCCTGTGTAGGCGACCGCCCCCATCCAGACGCCGAAGGTCGAATAGTGCTGAGGATGCGCGAACACCTCGTCGGCCCACGGCGCGAGGTTGTCCGCAATGACCATCTTCCGCACGTATCCGACGAGCGCGATGAACACCCCTTCGGCAAAGAGATCACCGTCGAAGCGGCGCTCCGCATGCAGCTGCGGGAGGAGCTCGTGCGCGCGGACGATGGGCCCGGCGACAAGGTGTGGATAGTAGGCGACGTACAAGGCGAAGCGGACGATGGATCGCTCCGCCGGCTCACCGCGGTACACGTCGACGACATACGAAACGAGCTCGAACGTGAAGAACGAGATCCCGAGTGGCAACACGATGCGGAGGTGCGGGTCGTGCGCGCCTATGCCGACCAGCCGGAGCAGCGCGGCCCCCTGCGAGAGCGCGAAGGCGGAGTATTTGAAGTAGGCGAGTATGGAGAGGAGACAACCGATCGCGAAGGTGAGCGCGGCCCGCCGTCGACTCTGCCAGCGTTCGAGGGTCAGCCCTGCGAGCCAGGCGAGCCCCGTCATCCCGCCGATGAGAAAGCCGTACCGCAGCCCCCACGACAGGTAAAACACGTAGCTCGATACGAGGAGGAGCGGCCCCACCCAGCGACGCGGCAAGGTCCAGCGCAGCAGGACCACCGCCGCGTGAAAGTACAGGAACGTGAGGCTCGTGAAGAGCAGGTTGAGGTCTCCGTTACGGCGCGAGCGTGTAGTCCGAAGGGAGCACGGGAGACAACGCCTGGGCCGCCGCGTACGGATCGACATCCAGAATGCCGGACATCGACGTGAAGGCCGTGCCCACGGTGACGGCGACAACCCCCGCTTGCCCCAGGCACTCGGGTGAGCTCTGGAGCGGGTCGGTGTTGAAGAAAGGCGCCTCGATATAGACTTCGTTGCCAGTCCCGTCGTTGGCGCTAAAACCGGAGTAGACGGGTGGTTCACACTTGTTCGTGCATGCGGCTACACCGGTGCCACCGCTCGGCGGGATCACCGCTCCACACCCGGTGTCGGCGAGCGCAGACGGCGTGACGCTGTCCACGATCAGCTTGGTCGCGATCGCGATCTTTACATAAACCCCGCGGTACGGGGAGTTGGCGCTCGGGGCGACGTCGGCGGCCGTCAGCGTCGCGACCGGGGGTGCCGTGGCGTTCGTCTGCAAGACCTTCATGGCGGTGGGCTCGAACTCGACCTGCCCCATGTAAGTCGTGAGCGTTCCGGTTACCTGGATGAGGTCGTGCAGGGCGGGCTCCGGGACGGTGCAGGCCGGAGACACCAGGGGGTCGCAGTACACGAGCACGCCGGAGTACGGACCCCCGCCGGGATCTTCCACGTACCACTGGGGGTAGTCATTCGGGACGCCGGCCAGGGCGGTGACGAACGCGTTGACGGTGATGCTCGACGTCACGTTGCCCTGGCGCGCTGCCGCTATCGTCGTGGTGGCACCCCCGGCGTCCGCCGTCGTGGCTCCGCCGCTCGACGTGGAGGCAGACGCAGAGGCAGAAGCAGAGCCGCTGCTCATGCCCCCGCTCGATCCACTCCCGCTGCCGGTCGGACCCGTACTCGTACCGATTCCGCTGCCTGGGCTCGACCCTCCGCACATCCCGAGCGACTGAAACGTGGAGAGCACCTCCGCGCACTGCGTGGCCGTGAGCGTCAGCGACTCCGTGCAGCTCGTAGCATCGGGCCCCGTGAGTGTGCTGCAACACGCGGCGAGAGCGCTGCACCCCGTTGCGCTGCCTGTCCCGGGGCCCCCGTCCGCCCCGTCGCCGTTCGCGCGGCTGCTGCTGCACCCGAGCACCGACGTCGCGAGCCCGGTGACCATCAGTAGCGTTACTACGAATCGTCGCGAGCTCATTGGCGGTGCGTCCCTCTAGCCTGCGCCGATACTCCACCACATGCGCTACGCATCAGGCAACCCAGCTCTGATTCAGAGCGCGAGCGAGCAGGCGTGAGGGGGGACGCGGAGCCCCGCTCTGTGCGACGGTAGCTCCGTGGGGGGTCCTGGTCCGGTGTTCGACGAGCCTTGCTGCCGGAAGACGATCTTCGTTGCCTTCCGTGCCGCCGCCCTCGGCCTCTGGGGTGAGGCTGGCCTCGATGCGATCGCCGACCGCGTCGACAGGGACACGCGCCTCCAGACGATCGAGCCGATCGTCATCACCCGCGAGTGGCTCCCCGAGCGGTTCGTCATGGCCTGGTACGAAGCGGCGTGGGAAGGGCCGGCCGACCGACGCAGCGCGACCTACCTCACGTTCCTCGACCGTATGATGGACAACGGCTTTGGTCGCGTACGGAAGGCGCTCCTCGGCTTCGCGACCCCTACGCTGATCGCCACGAAGAGCGCGGAGCTGTGGCGCCACGACCATTCGACCGGCGAGGTCCGCACGAAGTCGACGGGCGAACGTAGCCTGACGGTCACGCTCCGCGACCACGTGTACGTCTCGACGCCGCTCGCGCGGCTGTCCGTGGCGGAGATATTCCGTTATGCCGCGAGCCTTTCGCGCACGCGTGAAGTGGGGTGTACGCACTCGGCGAACGGGCCCAATGAGCTGGTTTGCTGGATGACTTGGCGGTAGCGGGCGACGCACGCGCCGCGAGGTGGCGGCGACCGTCAACCGCGGGCCGAGCTTCTGAAGCGTAGCAGGCCCGGTCGGTGCTACTCTTTGCCCCACATGCTCACACTTCTTCAGGGGGACTGCCAGGCGGAGCCGTAGATGACGAAGACGCCCATTCTCGAAGCGGGAGAAGGGTTCTCCCTCGTGCTGGTGGGGGAACGCTACTGGCTCGACATCGATCGAAAGACGGGCCGCGTCCGCATCGATCTGCAGCACCATGGGCTCATGGGTCAGCCGGGAGAGGTCGAGCGCGTAGGCGAAGGGGTCTGGCACGAGGACCGCATCACGGCGCGATCGGGGTCGCTTTCCCCCTCCGGATTCGACGCGGCCGAGAAGGCCCTGCGTGGCCACCTCGAGGAGGCGCGGAAGCTACAGAATTAGGGTCATTGGAGGGGACCGGGCGCGTTCGCCGGGGCGCGGCTAGACTGTGACGTCATGGCTTTGCACGCGCATGCTCCCGGCGAGAGCCCGTTCCACGTCAAGGGAGGCATCTACCTCGCCACGCAGACCTACTTTGCGAAGCACGTCGACGGCGGCATGGCGTCCCTCCTCGCGGAGATTCATGACCCTCGCCTGCGCGCCTTCATCGAACAGCCTTTCCTCGCGTCGAGCTGGTACGACGTGCTGCCCGTAGCGTCTCTCATCGACGCGGAGGCGAGGGCCGCGCGACAGCCGCTCAACACGTACCTCCGAGAGCGGGCCAGGTTCCAGGCGAAGGTCGATCTTGGTGGCGTCTACAAGTTCATCCTGTGGCTCGCGTCGCCCGACTCGGTCGCGCTGCGCTTACCGAGGATGCTCACACAGCTGTTCGACTTCGGAAGGATCGAGATTCTCCACAAGGAGCCGCGCTTCGTTCGGGCGGAGCTGTCCGGCTTTCCGGCTCTGCTCTCCGTCTGGTACGTGAACGCGTTCGACGTGTACTGCGAGGCGGCGCTCAAGGCAGCCGGGGCAGGGTTGGTCGGCGTCAGCGCGTCGACGCCGAAGATCGTCGAGACCCGCCTCGGGGTGGAGCTCGCGTCATTCACCCTCGACGTTCGATGGAGCGCCGCGAGCGCGGCGAACGATGAACCCCCGTCGCCGTAGAGCCCCGGTCGTGGCATCATGCCCTGGCCCATCGGCCACGAGGCAAGCTCCCAGGTGGCTCACTCCGCTCACTTCCTCCAGCGCCTCGATCGCGTCCCGCGAAGCCTCACGGATTTCGCGCTCGGTCTCTACCGCGACGAGCCTCGCGTCAAATGGATCCTCCACTACGCGCACCTCCCCACGGAGGTAGAGCGAGTCGCCCTTGCCCTCGACGACGGCGGAGACGGTCCGCACATCGTCGTCACGCGCGAAGGGAAGTTCGTCACCGCGCTCGGCGCGGGGATGAAGCCGAGCCACCTCACGGTCCTCACGCGCTCGCAGGTCGACACGTTCTCCGCCCGCGTGGACGACGCACGAGAGCGGTTCCTTCTGGCGAAGGAGGTCGTCGCGGCCGGCAAGCGCCCCGAGGACATGCTCAACCTGCTCACCTGGCGTCCTTGGGGGTTGTCGCGTGAAGAGTTCGCGGCCATCGCGGCCTGGGTCCCGCTCATGCACCTGCGGTTCTTCACGGAGATCTTTCCGTCTGCGAGCACCGCGATGAGCTTCCGCGAAACGTACCTCGCCATCCAGACCAAGGCGTTTCGCAACGGCGAGCGCACGCGCGATGCTCTCCTCAAGCACTGGAACATCTGCCACGGCATCGGCGTGCGGTACGCGCTTGCCATGATGGGGGAGCTCCACTGGGTCGAGGCCTTCGGCGCCAGGTGGGACGAGGACTACGGGCCGACGTGGCATGCCACGGATCAACACGTGCTCGCGGTCGCGCTGCGCGGCGCCTGGGCCGCGGCACGGATGGGGAAGCCGCTGCTGCCGACGTACAAGCGCATCCTCTCCACGCAGAGGCATCCGAGCGTTACCCTCGATGCCCTCATCGCCTTGACCGCGATTGGCATTCGCCACACGAGCCTCCGCGAGCCCGCGCGTCGCATGATCGCCACCGCCCTCGAGAGCTCCGACCCGCGCCTGCTCACGTGGACGAAGCAGCTCGTCGCTTCGAGCGATCTGGCGTTCGACGATCCCGAGGCCGCGCTCGACGCGCCGCTCAAGTACGGCCAGCAGCTCCTCGTGGCGAAGTTCCGGCTCCTGCCGGAGGGGTCACCGTATCGGTACTGGAAGATGGAAGACGTGCCGCGGGAGACGGCGTTCACCCTCGTCGCGAACGAGACGTACGACTCTTTCACCCCGACCGCCTTCCACATGCTCCCCTGGGTCGCGAAGCTCGCAACCCCCGAGGAGCTTTACTGCCCGGACGCTCTGGCGCGGCCGTTTCGCGTGGCGCCTACGCCCGAGATGGTCGCCGAGGTCTACGAGCGCATGAACGCAGGCGGCGGCCCCAAGCCCATCACGCGAGGTGCGCCGAAGACCGGGCGCAACGACGCGTGTCCGTGCGGGAGCGGGAAGAAGCTCAAGAAGTGCTGCGCGACGTAGTCGAGCGAGAGAACGCGCGCTAGAGCGAGCTCGCGAGGAGCGTGCCCGGGACCTTCGTCATGTCGACTCCGACGGCTTCTAGCCACGTTGCGAGCTCCACCGCCGATATTTTCGTGAAGCGCCGGCGCTCCTTTTCGCACGCTTCGTAGACCTGCTTCGGCGCGCTCTCGTTGGGCTGCCAGGACGCGAACGGGTGCTCGCCCGTCGCCTTCAGCACGTCCTCCACGAACTCGCTGCAGAAGAGCTGGTTCGGATGCGCGAGCCAGTTGCCGATCCGCTTGTGAGTCCACTTCTTTACGAACGTGACGACGCCCATGAAGAGAAGACCGCGAATGTCGAACTTCTCCTCGAAGTCGCGCCGGCTCGTGAGCATCGCCTTCCGAACGTCGTCGTAGAACTCCGGCGACACCTCGTAGACCATCAGCTGGGACCACCCGACGATGGCCTTCTCGAACGTCCACGAATGCACCGTGGGGTAGTCGGCCTGCGTGATCCAGGCGCCGCCCCAGAGGGTGCTCCCGTGGCACAGCCACGCGTGCGAGTACTTCGCGCCGGTGGCGTTGCGGATCATCGCCGACAGAAAGACGTCCGTCGTCGAGAATCCCAGAAAAACACGATCCGTGGGCGCGCGCGCGGCGGCGATGTCGGAGGGTCTCGTCGGTTCGAAGGGTGCGGGCTGCGTGGCGACGTTGCTCATGGGTCGGGGTGACGTAGGGCACCAAGCTTCGTCGATTCCGCCGCGGAGCACCATAGGCCTTGCACGAGAGCGCGCGCGTAGACGCCGCCAGCGCCGATGACGCGTCGCGGACGAAATGGTAGCGTCCGGCCGGACCGAGAAGGCGCCCATGCCGCAAGACCGGAGAGACCTGGAGAACCGCCTGGGGCGGGCGAAGCCGACCGACTGCGTCAAGGGCTCACTCTTCAACGGCATCTGCGCGGCCATGGAGCGCAAGATGCCCGATAGCGCCGAGGTCAGTGCGCTCGTCCGCAAGTACCGGAAGCCGTTCTGGTCGGAGCTCTCGGATCACCCGGTCTCCAACTATCTCAACTTCGTCATCGATGCCGCCGAGCTCCTCGAGCCTCGTCTGGGCGGGGGCCCGGTACCCGCGCTACGCGCGATCGGCGCGGCCGGAGGGCAGGCGTTCCTCAATTCGCTCGTCGGTCGCCTGGCCGTGCGCAC
>Ga0302279_10002830_pt1 | contig 22401 bp, 20 predicted proteins | sample III_Bog_N3_3_FD_194541 | JGI IMG/M metagenome (GOLD analysis project Ga0302279, IMG submission 194541) | Peat permafrost microbial communities from Stordalen Mire near Abisko, Sweden - III_Bog_N3_3 | ecosystem: Environmental > Terrestrial > Soil > Wetlands > Peat | place: Sweden: Abisko...
GCGGGGGGCATTTCGGTCCGCTCGCCGTGGCCGATGGCGCGGACGCGGCCGCGCCAGGCGGCCAGCCGGTCCAGGCCGGCGGTCAGCGCTTCAAACACGCCCGGGGCCGCTCCGCCCAGCCACCAGATGTTCATATAGGCGCAGGCGTCGGCGAGGCCAGGCGCGGCGCCGGCCAGGAAGTCGGCGTGGGCCAGGGCGTCGTCAATCCAGGCGGCCTGGGCGCGCCACTGGCTGCGCATGACGCCGGCGGCCGCCTTCATCGCGCCAACGTCAAACGGCCGACCGGAGAGCTTCTCGCGGTCCTCGATGAACGCTTTCGGCACGCTGTCGCCGAATTCGCCGAAAATCACCGGCACGGTGGTCCCGAACCACAGCCGGTCGGCCCAGAGGTTCACTGCCCAGGCGCCGCCGGCCGCCGCCGAGCCGTCGTCGCCGGAGCGGGCGAGGATCTCGGCCAGGATCACCTGGCTGTCGCAATAGATGTCGGCGCCGATCTGCATCACGGGCGCCCGGCGATAGCCGCCGGTCAGTGGGACGAGGTCCGGCTTGGGCATGATGGTCGGCTGGATCACCGAGCGCCAGGCCAGCCCCTTCAGCCCGAACATCACCCGGGGTTTTTCGGAAAACGGCGAGGTGTCGTAGTGATGCAGGATGAACTCGGCCATGCGCGCGCCTCCCTCAAGCGACATTCGGTGTTAGAAAGACCTATGGACGACGCCGCCCGCGACCGCCACCTCGAGCATCTCGCCGAGCACGGCTACGCCATCGTCGAGAACGCCATCGAACCCGATCTGGTGGCGGCCTTGAACGCCGCCCTGGCCCGGCTGGAGCGGGAACTGGACGCCAGGCCGGCGCAGAACGGCTTCGAGGGCCGCCGCACGGTCCGAATCTACAACCTGCTCGCCCACGGCGCGCCGTTCGACCGGGTGCCGACGCACCCTTCAGTGCTGCCGCTGATCGAGGGGGTGCTGGACGACGGCTGCCTGGTCTCGTCGCTGTCGTCGATCGCCATCGACCCGGGCGAGATCGCCCAGCCGATCCACGCCGACGACATGGTCATCCCGCTGGAGAAACCGCACCGGGCGATCGTCTGCAATTCGATGTGGGCGCTGACCGACTTCACCGCCGCCAACGGCGCGACCCGGCTGGTCCCGGACACCCACCGCCAGCCCAGTCCGGAGTACGGCGGAAGCTACCAGACCATCGCCGCCGAAATGCCGAAGGGCTCGGTGCTGATCTGGGACGGCGCGCTCTGGCACGGCGGCGGCGCCAACCAGACCAGCGAGCGACGGGTGGGCCTGGCGATGAACTACTGCGCCGGCTTTATCCGCCAACAGGAGAACCAGCAGCTGGGCGTGCCGCCGGAGCTGGCGCGGACCTATCCGCCGCGGCTGCAGGAACTGATGGGCTACGGCGTCTACCGCGGCCTGATCGGCCACATCGACAAGCAGAGCCCGGCCCAGCGCCTGACCGGCGGCGGCGATTTCAAATCCATCTGGGACCGGGCCGGGAGCGACGCATGAGCAATGACGAAACCGCGGCCAAGGTCAGGATCGCCCGGGGCGCGGACCGGCTCTACGGCGATCTCCTGATCGTGCTGGCGGTCGCGTCGCTGGCCGCGCCGCTGTTCGCCGCCGCGACGCTGGCCTGGGCGCTGGTGCTGGCGGGCCTGGCGGGCGTCTGGTGGCTGTTTCTGGACCGCACCGTCCACGGCATGTGCGCGGCGGCCGGCTGGACGCTGGTGACCCTGGCGCTGGGCCTGCACCTGGCCTTCCACATCGGCCTCGACATCGTGCCGCTGGACCTGACCCTCTGCGTTGGTTTCCTGTTGCTGGGCGGGGCCGAGCTGCTGCTGGCCCTGGCCCGCTACCGTCACCGGCGAGGCGCGCGACTGATCCTGATCATCGGCGCGGCGTCGGCGGCGGCCTTCGGCCTGGCCGTGCCGTTCTACCTGCCGGCCATGCCCGATTGGGCGCCCGGCGTCACCCTTGCGCTGATGTTCGCCGGGGTCGGCGTGGCGCTGCTGCTCGGCAGCCGGGGCGACAAGAGCGGCGCCGACGCCGGCTAGCCTTGGGGCCGCCGTAAACCAATCCGTCCGATCGGCGTTTTGGGCAGATGGATGCCGCGCCCGCCAATCTCGACGCCGCCCTCGAAGCCGGCCTTCGCTATGTGCACGACGACGAACCGGGCATCGGCCGACGACGACTGGACAGCGGCTTCGTCTATGTCGACGCGCACGGCCGGCTGGTCACCGATCCGGCGGTGGTCGCCCGGATCGAGAAACTGGCCATTCCGCCGGCCTACGAACAGGTCTGGATTTGCGCTGACCCGCTCGGCCACATCCAGGCCACCGGCCGCGACGCCCGGGGCCGCAAGCAGTACCGCTATCACCCGCGCTGGCGGACGGCGCGCGACGAGGCCAAGTTCGCCCGCATGGCCGCCTTCGGCCGCGCCTTGCCGGCGATCCGCGCCCAGGTCGAGGCCGATCTTCGCCGTCACGCCCTCTGCCAGGAGAAGGTCGTCGCCGCCGCGGTGCGCCTGCTGGAGACGACCTTGATCCGGGTCGGCAACGACGAATACGCCCGGGCCAACGGCAGCTTCGGGCTGACCACGCTGCGCAACCGGCATGTGAAGGCCAGCGGCGAGCGGATCGTGTTCGAGTTCAAGGGCAAGAGCGGCGTCATGCATCGCACCGGTGTGCGCGACCGGCGCCTGGCGCGGATCGTCAAGGCGCTGCAGGATCTGCCCGGACAGCGGCTGTTCCAGTATGTCGACGCGGACGGCGAGCGGCGGCAAGTCGGCTCCGCCGACGTCAACGCCTATCTGAACGAAGCCGCCGGCGAGGCCTTCACCGCCAAGGACTTCCGCACCTGGGCCGGCACCCTGGCCGCCGCCAAGGCCCTGGCGCTACAGCCGGCGCCCGGCTCGGAGACCGAAGCCAAACACGCCGCCGCCGTGTGCGTGAAGGCCACCGCCGGCCTGCTCGGCAACACGCCGGCCGTCTGCCGCTCGGCCTACATCCACCCGGCGGTGCTCGACGCCTTCGCCGCCGGCGCCTTGCCAGCGCGCTTCGCCGACGCCGAGGGCGAGGCTTATGAAGCCGAGGTGCTGGCGTTCCTGGACGCGCTGACCCAGCCGGCCGAGGCGCAGGCGGCCTAGGAGGTCGTCCGCGGTTCGAGACGGGTCCTTCGGACCCTCCTCACCATGACGGAGATTGTTGACGCGCCCTTTTTCGTCATGCTGAGGAGCCCGCGAGAGCGGGCGTCTCGAAGCACGCAGGCGGCCTAGATCTGGTCCTTCAGGGTCAGGCTGACCACCTGGGTCTGCCCGCCGCGGTCCACCGTCAGCTTCAGCACCGTTCCCGCCGGCGTGTCGCGCAGCTTCTGGCGCATGTCGGTGAGCCGGATCGAGGCCGAGGGTGCGTCGTCGACGGCGGTGATCTCGTCGCCCACCTTCAGGCCGGCCGCGTCCGCCGGTCCGCCGGCGACCAGATCGACGATCTTGAAGCCCTTGGCGCTGTCGTTGATCCAGACGCCGGCCCGGTCGAACTGGGCAATGTCGGTCGGCGTCGGCACGATGGCTTTCAGGTACATGATCTGGTGGTCGTAATCGAAGGTGACCACGAACCGCTTCAAGAGCCCGGTGCCGACGTTCCCCTGGTAGTTGGGATCGGAGAAGGCGCCTTTGCCCTGAGTGGCGAAGCCCGCGACGAAACCGTCGACCTTCACCGGACCCAGGGTGAGTTCCCCGCCGCGGGTGACGTACGACCGCGATGGACCACCGACACCCCAGCCGTCGGTCGCCGTGACGCCCTTGGGGTGGCTGGCGATCAGGTGGTTGGCGTCGACGAAGGGCTTGGTCAGGGTCAGTTCCACCCGCGAGCCAGTGTCGATGTCGAACTGGGCGGGCAAGCCTTCGAAGGTTCCGTCCACCTGCGGCAGCTGGTTGTAGAACACGAAGGGCACGGCGACGCCCGCGTCCTTCGGGTCGAACTTCGCCGGGTCGATGAAGGTCAAGGTGCCGGATCCATAGTCGAACCGGGTGACGAAGCGGCGGAACACCTCGAAGCCGATCATCCCCTGCTCGTCGAGACCCTCGGTGTCGTGGGAGGCGAAGGGCAGGACGTTGATGTCCTGGTCCTTCAAGGTCAGGTCGCCGATCTGGAAGGTAACGTGGCGGGCGAAGCCTGTGTCGACGGTCCCCTCCCCGGCGCCCGAACCCGGCGCCGCGCCCACGGACTTCACCGCCAGGGCCTTGGCCGTCTCGGGCACCAGCAGGTCGTGGCCGCCGGTGTCGAAGATGAACAGGAACGGGCCTTTGCCGTTCACTTTAACCTCGGCATAGATGTGGTTGTTCATCAGCTGGAACGGCACCGACGTGCGGCCGGCAGGATTGTTGATGACGCCGTCGGTCAGCACGATCTTCGGCATGGCATAGGCCGCCGCCGGTCGCCGGGCGGTGAACTTCGCCTCGGTCAGGGTCTCAGTCTGGCGGTAGGCGACGCCGGTGCCGTCGTCGATCACCTGCTTGCCTGCCAGCATGACGCCGTCGACCGGACGGTAGTCGCTGATGAAGGTGGTGATGGTCTGGAAGCCCTGCGCCTCGATGGTGCGCGCGAGCAGGTGCGTCTTGGCGTCGAACCAGGCCTCGAACGGCTTGCCGCCGACGGGGGTCACCGAGAGTACGTCATAGGTCTGACCATCGTCGGTCTTCTGGCCGAGGGACTGGATCGCCGCCCCGCCCCGGTCGGCCCGCCACCACAGATTGGCGTCCTCATAGCCTTCGCTGACCGAGATCTGGCGGGTATCGCCGCCGTCCTCGGGGGTGATGGCGCCGGACGGATCCTGCTGCCAGGCGGTGCGACCGTCATAACCGTTGGCGCCCTTGGTGACCCCGGCCTCGAAGGTGTCGACCATGGTCGCGGCATGCACGTCGTAGGTGGTGGTGGAGACCCCCGACAGGCCGTCGCCGACGAAGGCGTATTTGAGCTCAAGGGTGTGCTTGCCGTCGAAGGCCGCGCCGCCGACCGCCTGTTTGTTGGCCGCGAGGACATCGCTGACCGTGTCGGCGCTTGCAGCGCCCGCCGCCAGCAGCGCCGCGGTGGAGATGAGGGTGAAAAGCCGCATGATGTTTGGAACCCGCCCGAAGTTGAGGCGGTGAGACATACTCGCGGGTTTTGCCGACGCCAGTTACGAATGCGTAAGGCGGCGCGGGCGGCCGACCGCTAGTTCAAATCCGGGCCGAAGCGGATGTTGCCCTTCCGCAGGCCCTCGGCGACCACGTCCAGACCGCCGACCTTGATCATCCATTCCAGCCGGTGGTCGCGGTATTCGCGCTTGAACAGGCCCTGGTCGACCAGCTTGGCGACGTCGGTCATCGCCGCCCCGCCGCCAGCCAGCATGTCGGTGATGTCCTTGACCGTGGCGGCGACGCTGGGCCGCTCATTGGCGCGCTTCAGCCAGTCGGCCAGCTTCGAGCCCTCCGCCGGCCGGTGGCCGTGGCCGCGCGAGCCATTCAGATAGGGGACCACGGCGATGTCTCCCCAGCCGAACGACGCGCCATTGAACCACTCGCGCTCGCCCAGCTGACGCTCTAACCAGAGGAAGTATCCGCGCAGTTGTTTCTCCGCCCGCGCCTCGATCGCCTCGGCCAACGGTCCCTCGGCGCGGCGGAAGGCGCGCAGTTCGCCAAGCCCCCAGTTGATCGGCTCGAAGTGGGTGTCCATCACCTCCTCGAGCATCCGCACCCGGGCGCGTTCGGCGGCGCCCGACGGCAGCAGCGGCGGCGTTGGCCATTTGTCCTCGATGTATTCGAGGATGATGGTGGAATCGAACACCGAGACGTCGCCGTCGATCAGCGCCGGCACCTCGGCGCGGGGATTGGCGGAGACGAACTCCCCGGCCGCGCCGCCGGCGCCGATGCCCTGCGGCATGGGCGCCTCGAACGGCTGGCCTTTCTCGCGCAGCGCGATCTTGACCTTCTGGGCGTAGGGCGAGAACGGGTGGTCATAGAGGCGGAGCATGGTCGGTTCCTCGGTATCGGGAGGCTGCCGGTCGATATGACGTCGGCGTACGCCCCTCCGTCTAGGGCGTTCTGGGCGGCGAGGTCGGCGCTTCAGCGTCGTCGTGCAGTTTGAACACGGGTCCGCCATTATAGGTGAAGTAGAGTTTCCCCTGGCTGTTCGAGACGAACACCCGGTGCGACATGAAAAAGTCGAGCCCGATCAGCATGTCGGCGTTGTCAAAATCGTAGTCGCCGACCCGGAGGCTGGTGTTCCTGATGTCCTCGTCACCGATCGTGAAATCGCCTATCTGCGCGACGACGGTCTTGACCTTGGCGCGGCCGATCCCGCCGCCCTCGTGGACGCTTTGCCCCGTCGTGCCGCCGAGTGATACGCCGGCAGCCGTGGCCGCCTGAGTAATCAGGGTCGACGCACCCGCGCCGGTGTCGAAGATGACCCGGATGGGGTGACCATTAACGCTCGCCCGACCCAGAATCTTGTAGTCCGGCTTCTCAATCCGATCGATGTCGATCTGGCTGAAAGCGTCCTTCGCCCAGTAGGCGAGGCTCACCTTCGCGCAACCCTGGGCGCGGAACAGCCGGATGACTCCGTTCGCCAGATCGAATTCCGCATCCGCCAGGGAAAACAGATTCTCACCGATCATGCCGTCGGTTCCCGCCACGTCGCCATGCTCGGGCACCAGGAAGTCGACCGGGCTCAGGGTGAAGCCCATGATCGTGAAATGGTCCGCTGTGGCGATGCGGATGCTGGCGTCGCCGGTCGCGCCTTCGACGCCGTAGCCCACCGGCGCCGGGCCGGCGGCAAGCCCGAATTTCGGAAGGGAGTCGGGTAGAAGCATGTTGAAGAATGCGCCGGTGTCGACGATCAGCCGCGCGTCGACGCCGTTCACCTTCGCGGTGATCACCGCCCTGCCCCGGTTCAGTGTGACCGGGAACTCAGCGAGTTTGATGAGCTTGCAATGCGCCGACGCGGCGATGGCCCCGGTGGCTTGGAAGGCCAGCAGGCCCGTGGCCAGCAGGCAAAGCAGCGCCCATCCGCATCTCATGAACTCACCCTAGCCGACCGCTCCCCCGGGCGAAAGCGGCCCGGGGCTTGACCGACGGTTGTGCCCCGTCACGGTGGCCTCGCCGCAGCCATGAATTTGAGCGAAGATGGCTGAAAGACTTTGGAGGAAACGCCCATGACCGATCAGCTGCTTGAGACCTTCGAGGATGGGGTCGCCACCCTGACCATGAACCGGCCGGAGGCGCGCAATGCGCTCTCCGGCGAGATGGGCTCGGCCCTGTCGGCGGCTGTGCGGCGGCTGGCCTCCGACCCGAAGGTGCGGGCGGTGGTGCTGACCGGGGCCGGCGGGGCCTTCTGCGCCGGCGGTGACGTCAAGGGCTTCGCCGCCGACACCAGCCGCGGCGCCGGCGTCGGCCAGGGCTCGGGTCCCAGCATCGAGGACCGCGTGGCGGGGCTGCGTTCGGGCATGGAGGTGGTCAAGATCCTGCACGAGATGCCCAAGCCGACCCTGGCGGTGATCCCCGGCCCGGCGGCGGGCGCGGGCCTGTCGCTGGCGCTCGCCTGCGACCTGCGCCTCTGCGCCGACCACGCCAAGCTGACCACCGCCTTCTCCAAGGTCGGTCTCGCCGGCGACTACGGCGGCTCCTGGTTCCTCAGCCAGCTGGTCGGCCAGGCCAAGGCGCGGGAGCTCTACTTCACCGCCGACGTGATCACCGGCCAGGAAGCGCTGGCCCTGGGCATCGTCAACAAGTCGGTCCCGGCCGACGAACTGCCGGCCTTGGCGGACGCTTATGCGAAGCGACTGGCGGGCCTGCCGACCATCGCGGTGGGCTATATGAAGCGCAACCTGGGCCTCGCCACCCACGCCACCCTGTCGGAGGTGCTGGACCTGGAAGCGATGAACATGGTCCGCACCATGATGACCGCCGACCACGCCGCCGCGGCCAAGGCGTTCGTGGAGAAGAAGGCGCCGGTGTTCGCGGGACGGTAGCCGCTTCCACGCTGCTGCCAATATGCTGACAGCAGAGGCGCGCATGATCGCCGGATCGCGTCCACCATTGCGCCAAGGAACCACCATGTCCGACGAACTGGTCTTCTACACCAACCCGATGTCCCGCGGCCGGATCGTCCGGTGGATGCTGGAGGAGGTCGGCAAGCCCTATCGCACCGAGATCCTCGAATACGCCACGACCCTGAAGGCGCCGGCCTATCTGGCGGTCAACCCGATGGGCAAGGTGCCGGCGATCAAGCACGGCGGCACGGTGGTGACCGAGGGGGGGGCGATCTGCGCCTACCTGGCCGACGTCTTTCCCGACGTGGGCCTGGCGCCGCCGCTGGGCGACCACCGCCGGGGACCCTACTTCCGCTGGCTGTTCTTCGCCGCCGGACCGCTGGAGGCGGCCACCACCACCCGCAGCCTCGGCTGGGAGGTGAAACCCGACCAGAAGCGGATGGCCGGCTGGGGCGACTACGCCGACGTGATGAACGCCCTGGAGACGGCGATTGCGGGAAAGACCTTCATCCTCGGCGAGACGTTCAGCGCCGCGGACGTCTTCGTCGGCGCCCACATCGGCTGGGGGCTGCAATTCGGCTCGATCGAGAAGCGTCCGGCCTTCGAGGCGTACAACGAGCGCCTGCAGAACCGCCCCGCCAACCTCCGCGCCCGCGAAATCGACGACGCCTTGATCGCCCAGGTGGCTCGGCCGGCGTAACCGGCGGCCGGCTGGACTACAAGAACGCCCGCACCTCGGCGAGGAAGGCGTCCAGCTGGTCGTGATGCACCCAGTGGCCTGCGTTCTCGAACTCGATCACCCGGCCGTCCTTGAAGTGCTTCATCCGGCCGTCCGTCTCAGGATTGGAGGCCCAGCTTTCCTTGCCGTTCACGAACAGCACCGGACAGCTGATGTTTTCCCAGAGCGCGTGCAGGTCGCGGCTGGAGAAATCCACTGGCGAGTTGGAGTGGACGTAGTTGTCGAACTTCCAGCTGTAGGTGCCGTCTTCGTTCTGCATCGCCCCGTGGAGGGTCAGGTGACGGGCCTGGTCGGGGGTCAGGTGCTTGTTCTGCGCCTGCATGCGGGCGAAGGCGTCCTCGATGGTGGCGTAGCGGCGGGGAATCCGGCCGGCCAGCTTGCGCTTGTCGTTCACCCAGCTCGCCAACCGCTCCGGCGCTGACCTGGCCGCCCGCTGCTCCATCTGCGTGGGCGACGGACCCAACCCCTCGATGCAGACCAGCTTGGTCACCGTCTCCGGGAACGCCCCGACGTAGCGCAGGGCGACGCTGCCGCCCATCGAGTGGGCGATCATCTTGACCGGCGCCAGGTGCTGCTGGTGGATCAGCTGAGCCAGGTCGTAGACGTAAGCTGGCATGCCGTATTCGCCGCTGGGCGACCAGGCGCTGTCGCCGTGGCCGCGTAGGTCCGGGGCGATCACGTGGTAGTCGCGCCGCAGGTCGGCGGCGACCCAGTCCCAGTTGCGGCAGTGGTCCTGGCCGCCGTGCACCAGGATCAGCGGCGGCGCGCCGGGATTGCCCCAGTCGACGTAGTTCAGCCGCAGACGCTGGGAGATGTAACTCTGCGAGGTCGGTCCAAGGGGCTGGGGTTCGGTCATGGGCGTATGTGGTCGCGGCTGATTTGGGAGGCGCGTGGCATAGGCGACTTCGACGCCTGAGACCAGATGATCCCGCGCCGGCAGGCGGTTCGGCGCGGGTCAATTCGTCTTCAAATCGCTCGAAGCTTAACCGTACATCCCGTTCGCGATCAAAGTCTATTCTGTCGAGAAATACGATTTCAGCCGCCGGTCAAGCTAGATTTGACGCCGATTTTCACAGAAATAAGATCAGACTTAACCTTGGAAATAAGTAGGTGCGTGGGAACGATATGTGTAAATCCTTATTAACTGTCCAAATCGCATCGAAACGCACTGAGGGCCTTGGGAAAATGAAATCCACATTCTTGATCGTCGCGCTCGGCGCGATCGCCATCGCGGCGCCGGCGTCGGCGGCGACCAACCTGCTCACCAACGGCGGGTTCGAGAACCAGACGTTCCCCGGAACCACGACCTACTACAACGTCGGGCCGAGCGGCTCCGGCGCGAACCACCCCATCCCCCCCGGCTTCGGCTGGACCGTGCCGACAAACAATGTCGATATCATCTCTTACGCCTCGTACGGCCCCGCGCCCGCCGGCGGCGGCGACTACGGTCTTGACCTGGTCGGATATGGCTCGACGGGTGAAATCAGCCAGACCCTCAACACGGTGATGGGCAGAGTTTACAACGTGAGCTTCCAATATTCGGCCAACCCGGGCTTTACCGATCCCATGGCCGACGTCCTGGTCAACAACGCCGCCATTGGCAGTGTGACCGGCCTGTCGAGCTGGCAGACGTTCACCGGCTCGTTCATCGGCACGGGTTCGCCGGAGACCTTCGCGCTCAACGAGACCGCGGGCGGCGGCAACGCCGGGGTGTTCCTCGACAACATTTCGATCTCCGCGGTGCCGGAACCGTTCACCTGGTTGCTGATGATCGGCGGCGTTGCGATGATCGGCGCGGGCCTGCGCTTCAACCGCCGCGGCGCCGTGGCGCTCACCGCCTAGCTTCGCACATTCTCTCCATCGGCCCTGGGCCGGCTGGACCTCGACGCAAACGAGGGCCAGTCGGCGCGGCTGCGTCTGGCACACGTTCGAAGCAGCGGCCGACCGCGTTTGATGCTCCTCGGGCAAGCCCAATGTCATCGTGGCAGGCGCCCCGAAGCGCCTGGCGCCCATCCCCCTGTCAGGACTTGTCAGCAAAGGCGGATGTTCCCATCTTGTTCTTGCTGTAAGGTCGACTCCCGGTATTACATTAGGCGGTCGCCCCGCTCAGGCTGGGGGCGGCTTGATGGGATTCAATGGCAGATCACAACCGCGCCCTGCGTGTCAGAGGCGCCCGCGAACATAATCTGAAGAACGTCAGCGTGGACATTCCCCGCGACGAGCTGGTGGTGATCACCGGCCTCAGCGGCTCGGGCAAGTCCAGCCTGGCGTTCGACACCATCTATGCCGAGGGGCAGCGGCGCTACGTCGAGAGCCTTTCGGCCTATGCGCGCCAGTTCCTTGAGCTGATGAGCAAGCCGGACGTGGACCTGATCGAGGGCCTGTCGCCGGCGATTTCCATCGAGCAGAAGACCACCAGCCGCAACCCGCGCTCCACCGTCGGCACGGTGACCGAGATCCACGACTACATGCGCCTCTTGTGGGCGCGTGTAGGCACGCCCTATTCGCCGGTCACCGGCCTGCCGATCGAGAGCCAGACGGTCAGCCAGATGGTCGACAAGATCATGGCCCTGCCGGAGAACACCCGCCTGTTCCTGCTGGCGCCGGTGGTCCGCGACCGCAAGGGCGAGTACCGCAAGGAGATCGCCGACTGGCAGCGCCAGGGCTATCAGCGGCTGAAGATCGACGGCGAATACTATCCCATCGAGGACGCGCCGACGCTGGAGAAGACCTTCAAGCATGACATCGACGTGGTGGTCGACCGGATCGTCGTGCGCCCGGACATCCAGCCTCGCCTGGCCGACAGCCTGGAGCAGGCTCTGCGCCTGGCCGACGGCATCGCCGTGGCCGAGTGGGCCGATAAGGACGAGGGCGAGGCCGAGCCCCGTCGGATGATCTTCTCGGAGAAGTTCGCCTGCCCGGTCTCCGGCTTCACCATCGCCGAGATCGAGCCCAGGCTATTCTCGTTCAACAACCCGGCCGGCGCCTGCCCGGCTTGCGATGGGCTCGGCATGAAGCTGAAGTTCAGCGCCGACTTGGTCGTGCCGGACAAGGACAAGACGCTGCACAAGGGCGCCGTCGCGCCCTGGGCCAAAGGGCCCTCGCCGCTCTACACCCAGACCCTGCAGGCCCTGGCGCGCCACTACGGGTTCTCAATGGACGAACCGTGGTGGAAGCTGCCGGAACAGGCGCACCAAGTCGTGCTGCACGGCTCCGGATCGGACAAGATCCACTTCATCTACGACGACAACGCCCGCAAATATGAGGTCAACAAGACCTTCGAGGGCGTGCTGCCGAACCTCGAGCGGCGCTGGCGCGAGACCGATTCCAGCTGGGTGCGCGAGGAGCTGGCCCGCTACCAGCAGGAGACGCCTTGCGACGTCTGCCACGGCGCCCGGCTGAAGCCCGAAGCGCTGGCGGTGAAGATCGCCGGCAAGAACATCGCCGAGGTGTCCATCCTGGCCATCCGCCCGGCGCGGGACTGGTTCGCCTCGCTGGAGCCGCAGCTCACCGACACCCAGGCCGAGATCGCCCGGCGGATCCTGAAGGAGATCAACGACCGCCTGCGGTTCCTGGTCGACGTCGGGCTGGAGTACCTCAACCTGTCGCGGGGCTCCGGCACGCTCTCCGGCGGCGAGAGCCAGCGCATCCGCCTGGCCAGCCAGATCGGCTCGGGCCTGACCGGCGTGCTCTATGTGCTGGATGAGCCCTCCATCGGCCTGCACCAGCGCGACAACGCCCGGCTGCTGACCAGCCTCAAGGGTCTGCGCGACCTTGGCAATTCGGTGCTGGTGGTCGAGCACGACGAGGAGGCGATCCTCACCGCCGACCATGTGATCGACATGGGCCCCGCGGCCGGCATTCACGGCGGCCATGTGGTGGCGGAGGGCACGCCGGCCGACATCATGGCCAACCCGGCGAGCCTGACCGGCCAGTACCTCACCGGCGCGCGGCAGATCGCCATTCCCGAGCGCCGCCGGCCCGCCGCCAAGAACAAGATGCTGCGGGTGATCGGGGCCACGGGCAACAACCTGAAAAACGTCACCGCCGAGATCCCGGTCGGGGCCTTCACCTGCGTCACCGGCGTCTCCGGCGGCGGCAAGTCGACCTTCACCGTCGAGACGCTTTACAAGGCCGCGGCCCGGCGGCTGAACAACGCGTCCGACGCGCCCGCGCCCTATGAGCGGATCGAGGGCCTGAGCGAGTTCGACAAGGTGATCGACATCGACCAGTCGCCGATCGGCCGCACCCCGCGCTCGAACCCGGCCACCTACACCGGCGCCTTCACCTACATTCGCGACTGGTACGCCGGGCTGCCGGAGTCGAAGGGCCGCGGCTACGGCCCGGGGCGGTTCAGCTTCAACGTCAAGGGCGGGCGCTGCGAGGCCTGCCAGGGCGATGGGCTGATCAAGATCGAGATGCACTTCCTGCCCGACGTCTACGTCACCTGCGACGTCTGCCACGGCAAGCGCTACAACCGCGAGACGCTGGAAATCCTGTTCCGGGGCAAGAGCATAGCCGACGTTCTTGACATGACGGTCGAGGAAGCCGCCGACATGTTCAAGGCCGTGCCGCCGATCCGCGACAAGATGGAGACGCTGAAGCAGGTGGGCCTCGGCTACATCAAGGTCGGCCAGCAGGCGACCACACTTTCCGGCGGCGAGGCCCAGCGGATCAAGCTCTCCAAGGAGCTGTCGCGACGGGCTACCGGCCGGACCCTGTACATCCTCGACGAGCCCACCACCGGCCTGCACTTCGAGGATGTGCGCAAGCTCTTGGAGGTGCTGCACGAGTTGGTCGACCACGGCAACACCATGGTGGTCATCGAGCACAATCTCGACGTGGTGAAGACCGCCGACTGGGTCATCGACTTCGGCCCCGAGGGCGGCGACGGCGGCGGCGAGATCATCGCCGTCGGCACGCCGGAGGACGTGGCCGCCGACGAGGCGAGTTGGACGGGACGGTATCTGAAGCAGCTACTGGAGCGGCAGGCTGCGCGCGCCCCTGCCAAGTCTGCCAAGGGCGCGAAGAAGTCCAAGGCGCGGGAGCTTCAGGGGGCGTGAGTTCGTCCACCCAGTCCCAGCGGGCCCTGGCCGAGCGCCTGCGCCAGGTTCTGGACGAGGACGAGCGGGTGGAATCGGCCTGGCTCAGCGGCAGCTACGGGCGCGGCATCGGCGATGTCTGGAGCGACATCGATATCGTCGCCGTCGTGGACGAGGACGACCGCCCGCACTGCGTCGGCGAATACGGCGGCAGGCGCAATCCGGTCGGCGACACGGTGCTGCTGGGTACGCTGCATGGGCGGATCGTCACCGCCGTGCGGCCGGACCTGGAGCGATATGACATCCATTTCGTGACGCCTCAGGAGTTTCGCGCCTTCGACAAGTCCGATCTGCGCCCGCTCAACGTCGAGAACCTGGACACGCCGCCGGCGCCGCCAAGGTCGCCAAAGCCCTATCAACCCTCGGCGGACGCCCTGGTCGCAGCGGCCAGCGAGTTCCTCCGCATCCTGGGCCTGTTTCCAGTCTGCCTCGGCCGCGAAGAGTGGCTGGTGGTGCAGGAGGGCATGTTCCTGCAGCGCAAGGCGCTGATCGAGCTGATGATTGAAGCCAATGGCATCGGCCGCGCCGACCGCGGCGGGGCGAAGCGGCTCAACCCCTACCTGACCCTGGAACAGAAAGCGGCGCTGGAGGCGATCCCTCAGACGGGCGCCGTCCGAGCCGAGCTGATCGCCGCGAACCGGGCCATCGCCAGCCTCTACCTGCCGCTGGCCAAGGCGACCATCGCCAAGGCAGGCGGCGTGTGGCCGCAAGCGCTGGAATCCGCTACCCGCGCGCGCCTGGAATCGACGCTGGGACTGACCTTCTGACGCGAACGCGCGCCGCCGCGGCCTCCCGCCCTCTTTGCTTCCGCCGCGTCCTTCTGCTTGAAGGATGTCAGGGAGAAACGACCATGAAACTTTACGGTGCGCCCAAGCCGGCGCCGAACCCGCGCCGGGTGCGCATGTTCCTTGCCGAGAAGGGCATCGACCTGGTGGAGACGCCGGTCGACCTCGCCAAGCGCGAGCACAAGTCGGCGGAATTCCGCGAGAAGAACTCACTCGGGCAGGTGCCGACCCTGGAGCTCGACGATGGAAGCACCATCTCCGAGACCGTCGCCATCTGCCGCTACTTCGAGGAGATGCATCCCGAGCCGCCGCTGTTCGGCCGCACGCCGCTGGAAAAGGCGACGGTGGAGATGTGGGTGCGCCGGGTGGAGTTCCAACTGATGAACCCGGTCGGCAATTACTGGCGCCACGCCCACCCGCGCACCGCCGGCCTCCTGAACCAGTACAAGGACTTCGGCGAGTCCAACCGCGAGGCCTATGCCAACGCCCAGAAATGGCTCGACCGCGAACTCTCCGACGGCCGCCCGTTCATCGCCGGCGACGCCCTGACCATGGCCGACATCTGCGCCCTCTCTACCGTGGACTTCGCCCACTGGATCGGCCTCGACCTCGATCCGGAGCGAACCCACCTGATCGCTTGGCACCAGCGGGTAAAGGCCCGGCCGAGCGCGGCGGCCTAGGCTCGAGCCGACGGGTGAACCTCAGGGCGGTGCGCGCGTCGGAGAAGGCGCAGACCTTGTTGTCGACCAACCCGTGGGCTTTGGCGGCGGCCATCACCTCGGTGTCCTTCAGCTTCGCCGCCCTGCCCTTCAGCGACACCACCCATAGCGCTCCGCGTTCCGCCAGGCGTGGGACCAGGGCGCCGATGGCGGCCAGCTCCTCGGCGCTGTCGGCGCCGTAGAACAGTATATCGAGGTTGCCGGTGGCGCTCACCGGGGTCACCCGGGCGCTCAGCTCGGTGAGGAACTTTGGGTCGGGCAGATTGATGATGGCCACCTTCTGTCCGGCCTTCACCCCCAGCTTGTCCAGGCGGCCCTTGGGCGTGACGATCTCATCGACCCAGCCCTTGGCCATGCCGGGCAGCGTCAGCCGCGTGCCGTCGGCCAGGATCAATTGGTGACCGTCGGCGCGAATTCCGGCCAGGTCCGCGCCCTGCCACACTCGCCGCGCCTGGCCGCGGAAGCTCAGCCGGGGCAGCTCCAGTTGCAGGCGACCGGCGTCCCGCTCGCCGCCCGGCCAGACAACCTCGGCGCGGGTGTCCTTGCCCATGCGTGGTTCAGGCGGCCGCGCGCGCGCCGCCGGCTTCGTAGCGGTTCAGGTGGTGGTCGGTGTCGCCGAACTGGGCCTCGATCATGGTGGCGCGCTTGAAATAGTGGCCGATGGCCAGCTCGTCGGTCATGCCCATGCCGCCGTGCAGCTGGATGGCGTTCTGGCCGACGAACTTGCAGGCGCGGCCGATCTGCACCTTGGCCGCCGAGATCGCCTTGGAGCGGGCGGCGGCGGGCTCGGAAAGCCGGATGTGGGCCATATAGGTCATCGACACCGACTGCTCGAAGGCGATGAACATGTCGACCATCCGGTGCTGCAGCACCTGGAACTGGCCGATCGGCTGGCCGAACTGCTTGCGCTGCTTGGTGTATTCCACCGTGCCCTCCTGCAGCCGCCGCAGCACCCCGCAGGCCTCGCCGCAGAGCGCCGCGATCGCCTCGTCCATCACCGCCTCGATCAGCGGCAGGGCCTGGCCCTCCGGCCCGATCAGCGCCTCGGCCGGCACGGAGACGTTCTCGAGGATCACCTCGGAGGCCCGCGCGCCGTCGACTGTGGGATAATCGCGGGTGGTGACGCCCTTGGCGGCCTTGTCGACCAGAAACACCGAGACGCCGCCGGCGTCGCGCTGGCCGCCGCCGGTGCGGGCGGTGACGATCAGGTGGCTGGCCCAGGGGGCGCCGACCACCACCGCCTTGGCCCCGTTGAGCACGTAGCCGCCGCCGTCCTTGCGCGCCGTGGTCTTCAGGTCCGCCCAGTTGTAGCGGCTCTGCGGCTCGGCATAGGCGAAGGCGAAGGTGGCCTCGCCGGCGATGATCTTGCCGACCAGTTCGGCCGCGCGGGGGTGGCCGGACTTGGTCAGGAAGCCGCCGCCGATCACCACCGTGCCGAGATAGGGCTCGACCACCAGCGCCTTGCCCAGCTCTTCCATGATCACCAGGGTGTCGATCGCCCCACCGCCCAGGCCGCCGAGGTCTTCGGCGAACGGCGCGCCCAGAATGCCCAACTCCACGGCGAAGGCCTGCCACACCTCCGGCCGCCACCCCGCCGGCGACTTCACCGCCGCCCTGCGCTTGTCGAAGTCGTAGTGGTCCGCGAGATAGCCGGCCAGGCTGTCGCGGAGCAGGGTCTGTTCTTCGGTGAAGCTGAAGTTCATCTGAGTTTCCTGAACTGGCCGCCCCTCACCTCACCTCTCCCCGCTGCACGGGGAGAGGGATACTGAGAGACTGGTGAAGCGGTTGGAGCCGCCGCGATCCATCCGTATCCCTCGCCCCGCCTGAAGGGTGGGGAGAGGTAAGGTGAGGGGTCGGTGGGGCATGGCCGGTGGCGCTACAATCCCAGCACCAGCTTGGCGATGATGTTGCGCTGGATCTCGTTGGAGCCGCCGTAGATCGAGGTCTTGCGGGTGTTGAAGTAGTCGCCGGCGACGCCGCGGGCGTGCTCGGGGCCGATCGCGCCCATGTTACCGGGCAGGTCGCGCAGGTAGGGCGCGCCATAGTGGCCGGCGGCTTCAAGGGTCAGCTCGGTGAGCCGCTGCTGGATCTCGGTGCCCTTGATCTTCAGGATCGACGACTCCGGTCCCGGCCCCTTGCCGGAACTCTCGCCGGCCAGGGTGCGCAGTTCGGTGAACTCCAGCGCGGTCAGGTCGATCTCCAGGTCGGTCAGCTTGCGCTTGAAGAACGGCTCGTCGATCAGCGAGGCGCCGGCGTCGCCGACCTCGGACTTGGCCATGTCGCGCAGGCGCTCGAGGCTGCGCTTGGAGCGCGCTACGCCGGCGATGCCTGAGCGCTCGTGCTGCAGCAGCGCCTTGGCGCAGGTCCAGCCCTGGTTCTCATGGAAGATGCGGTTCTCCACCGGCACCTTCACGTTGTCGAGGAAGACGTCGTTGACCTCGTGGCCGCCCTCCAGGGTGATGATCGGCCGCACGGTGACGCCAGGGGTCTTCATGTCGATGAGCAGGAAGCTGATCCCCGCCTGCGGCTTGGCGGTGGGATCGGTGCGGACCAGGAAGAAGCCCCAATCCGCATACTGGGCCAGGGTGGTCCAGGTCTTCTGGCCGTTGACGATGTAGTACTCCTTGCCGTCGTCGGCGGTGATCCGCTCGGCCTTGGTCTTCAGCGAGGCGAGGTCCGACCCGGCGCCGGGCTCGGAGTAGCCCTGGCACCACCAGACGTCGCCGCTGTAGATGCCCGGCAGGAAGCGCTGCTTCTGCTCCTCGGTGCCGAAGGTGTAGACCACCGGCGCCAGCATGGAGACGCCGAAGGGAAGGATGGCCAGGGTGTCGGCGCGGGCCTGCTCCTCCGACCAGATGTACTTCTGCGTCGGGGTCCAGTCGGTGCCGCCGTATTCCTTGGGCCAGGAAGGGGCGATCCAGCCCTGCTTGGCGAGAACCCGGTGCCAGGCAAGGTAGTCCTCCTTGCCGAATTCTTCCCCACGCGCCTGCTTGTCGCGCAGGGACTTCGGATAGCTGTCGGCGATGAAGGCCCGAGCCTGCGCCTTGAACGCGAGGTCTTCCGGCGAGAAATCGAGGTCCATCTGGCGCTCCCAACACGACTGCTTCGTGGGCCTGACAATGCGGCCGCCCCATACATAGCCTGAGGCGCCGCCAGCGCAATCATGACCCTGACGGAAGCTTGGGCGACCGGTGACGCTTGCCCCGGCGCGCCGGCGTCCGCAGAACGGGAGCCGATGGTCCGCATCCTCACCTACAATGTCCACCGCTGCGTCGGCGCCGACCGACGGCTCGACGTCGGTCGGGTGGCCGAGGTGATCGCCGCGCAAGAACCTGACATCGTCGCCCTGCAGGAGGTCGACGTCGGCCGCGCCCGCACCGGCGGCGTCGACCAGGCGCACCAACTGGCCCGGCGATTGGGCATGGCCTTCCACTTCAACGCCGCCCTGAAGGTGGAGGAGGAACAGTATGGCGACGCCATCCTCACCGCCTTGCCCGAACGGCTGATAAAGGCCAGTCCCCTGCCCGGCTATCGGCGGCTGCCCCGGCTCGAGCCCCGCGGGGCGCTGTGGGTCGAGATCGAGGCGGCGGGGGTCAAGCTGCAGGTGATCAACACCCATCTGGGCCTGGTCCCCCGGGAGCAGCAGATCCAGGCCAGCGCCCTCGCCGGCCCGGACTGGCTGGGCGCGGCCGCGCCGAACACGCCCCTGCTGCTGGTCGGCGACTTCAACGCCACCCCGCGCACGGTGGTCTATCGCACCTTCACCCACGCCCTGACCGAGGCCCGGCGCGCCGCGCGCTCGAAACGGCGGACGGCGACCTTCCCGTCATCAATGCCGATCCTTAGCCTCGACCACATCTTTGTCAGCGCCGGGCTGACGGTGCAGGCGGTCAGGGCGCCGTTCGACCCGCTCTCGCGGATGGCGTCGGATCATTTGCCGTTGGTGGCGGACTTTCAGCCGTCGGGATCGCCGCCTGCTTCTGCGCCCTGACCCGGGAATAGAGCCGCTCGCGCCGCCGCAGGGGCCGCCACGAATCCTGCGGATCGGTGGGATCGCCGATGTGGAAGGCGGCGACGAACTCGCCGAAGGGCCCCAGGAACATCGGCTTCAGCGGCCGCAGCCGTCCGCCGCCGCCCAGCGCCCGCATCGCCTCGCCCAGATCGCCGTGCGCCGTTCGCGCCTCAGCCATTCCGGCGGCGCCCAGCCCGAGCCAGTGCCCGGCCAGACCGTCGGCATAGCGCTGCACGGCCGACGCTTCCGCCTGCGTGGCGGCCTCCAGCGCCAGCTCGCACTCGGTGTCGAAACCCTCGGAGCGGTTGTTGAGGTTGGCCGAACCGATCCGCAGCAGCCGGTCGTCGACCACCATGGTCTTGGCGTGCACGATGATCGGCCGGCCGCCATCGGTGTAGGGCGCGAAGGCGTGGAAGCGGCCGAAGATGTCCGCCGCCTTCAGCCGCCAGAGGGCCACCGAGCGGGTGCGGTCCATGGTCAGGCGGTCGAAATAGCTGGGGCTGCGGTGACTGGAGACCAGCACGATCCGGGGCCCATCCGGGTCCATCAGTCGCTCTGCCAGGGCCTCGGCGACGATCGGCGAGGCGAAATACTGGTTCTCCAAGTAGATCAGCTGCCTGGCGGCGGCGATGGCGGCCAGGTTGAGCCGCGAGATCTCGTCGGAGCCGACGCTGTCGCGCCAGGCCGGAAAGGTGCGGCCGATGCCGACGCTCGCGCCCTCGATGTCCGCCACCAGTTCGGCCGGCCAGCACTCGGTCTCGCCCGGTGGCGGCGGCGTCGGCGGCTCGCCGGTCGACGCCTGCCAGCGGGTTCGGAACAGCTCGCCAAGGGCGGCGGCGGCCGGACCGTCGAGCATCGCCATCACCTCGTGGCGGGGCGGGTGGAAGCCGCCGTCGGGGGTGCGGCGTCGCACTTCCCTGTCCGGATGAGCTTGGGTGTCCCAGCGATCGCCGGTGATGTCGCCGCTGCCGATGAAGGCCAGGGCGTCGTCGATCACCACCACCTTCTGGTGATGGCAGGCGCCGAACGGCACTTCAGCGTCGAGCTGGAAGCGGACCCCGGTGTCCTTGAACCAGGCCTTGGCCCGGTGGGGAAAGAAGTCCTGGGTGGCGCTGATCGGTAGGGCCGACTGCCAGATCAGCAGGCGCGCATCGAGGTCCGGATTGGCGCGGGTGAGCTCGATCAAGGTGCGGCCGATCTCGTCCGGCGCCCCGTGATCCCGCGAGGCGTGCTCGCGCGAGCCGTCCGGCGCCAGGCGCGCCCGGGGATCGAAACCCCAGGAGAGAATGTGGATCGAGCGGCGCGCCTTCGACAACGCCAGGCGTAGGGCGTCGAAATAGTCCTGATAGTCGACGAGAAACTTCAGCCGCCGCGTCGCCGCCAGCCGCCAGCATGTGTCTCCCGGCCTGAGCAGCGGCTCTGCCGCCATGTTTCCTCACCCGCCACCAATGGCCAAGATACGTCTTGGCGGCAGGTTCGTTCCGACCGCGCGGCCGGCGCAAGCCCCTTCGGGTTGTCGCGCCGGCCGTGGGATCGCTACTCGGCGTGGGTGGTGTTGGGCGCGGCGGTGGTCTGGGTCGGCGGCATCAGCGCCACGCAGACGCTGTCCCGCTCGCTGATCAGCCGGGCCTTGTCGTAGCCGCTGGCGCGGCTCGCGGCGCTGGCGGCCTCGTTGCGCGCCTGGTCGGCCATGTCCCAGACCGACGAGACGCGACCGGCGCCTTCGTCCCGCAGCCGGGCCTTCAGCGCGTAGTCGTCCACCGGGCCGAGCGCCTTCGATTCCATCAGTCCGATACAGCGGCTGGCGGCGATGTATTGAACGTCGGTGAGCCGTGGCGTCGCGGCGTGGGCGGCGAGCGCCGGCGCGACGATCGCGGCGGCGACGAGTGCGGTTCTAACGATTGACATGGTTCCGTTCCTCCAAAACTGGCCCTGAGGATGCTGTCGTCTGCCATGTTTTCCTAGTTAAATTAAATATAGGGTCGGGCGTTACTTTTTAGTCATGAATAGTCTGAGTGACGATAACTTAAGTCCAACTTACACCGCGCCCAACTGGCGCGGACCTTGGGCCCTTGCCTCGGCGGTCAGTCGAGGGCATGTCCAGGTCATGAGCGCGCTACCGATCGCCACGCCCTGCATCAAGGTCTGCGTCGTCGACGGCGAGAGCGGGCTGTGCATGGGCTGCCACCGCACGCTGCCTGAGGTCGCCGCCTGGACCCGGCTCACCGACGCCGAACGCGAAACGATCATGGCGGAGCTGCCGTCGCGCCGCTCGCGCATCCGACCGGAAAAGCTGGCGATGTTCGGCTAGGCGCCTCGACCGAACGAGGTGCGTTTAGACGTTTGGCGCCTGACGCGCTTCGTAGGCCCGTCGCAGCGCCTCGCCGGCGTCGTCGAACAGGAACGGCACGACCACGAACCGCTCTCCCTTAGTCACCGGAGTGGCGGCGTGCAGCAGATTGCAGCTGAACACCGTGGCCCCGCCGGTGGGCGGCCGGTAGGCGCGCAGGCCGAACTCCGGAAACACCAGGTCGCCTCCGTCGTAATCCTCGGCGTTGAGGTTCAGCGACACGGCGAACTTGCGATGCGCCGAGCCGGCGGTGACGTCGTCGCGGTGGGGGAAGAAGAACCCCTGATCCTCGTCGCCATAGCGGCAGATCAGATAGCGTTCGATGTGCTGGGCGCGCCAGCCGAACGCCCGCTCGACCATCGGAAACAGCCGCCGTTCGAACCGTTCGCGTAAGGACTCGACCAGCGTCATGTCCTCGATGGTCACGTCGGTGCGACGCTTCAGGGCGGGGTTGAACAGCTCCACCGTGCGGCCGTCGACGTCGGCGGCGAAGCCGGACGGCCTGGGCGCGCCCTTGCGGAAATAGTCGATCAGCGTGGCGCAGAGCTCTGGCTCGATGACCCTGGGCAGGGTGAGCACCGGCGCGAACTGGCGCTCGGCGAGGGCCGGAGCGGCGGCGAGCGCCTCGTCCAGCCAGGCAAGCACCGCCGCCGTC
>Ga0302279_10002834_pt1 | contig 22388 bp, 21 predicted proteins | sample III_Bog_N3_3_FD_194541 | JGI IMG/M metagenome (GOLD analysis project Ga0302279, IMG submission 194541) | Peat permafrost microbial communities from Stordalen Mire near Abisko, Sweden - III_Bog_N3_3 | ecosystem: Environmental > Terrestrial > Soil > Wetlands > Peat | place: Sweden: Abisko...
GGTGCTGGTCAAGGCCAAGAAGCTGCCAGGCGGGCGGTTTGATCTGCTGAGCCTGCGCCTGCGTCAGCGCCAGCAGGAGCGCATGGTGGCCCAGGTGGTCCAGGACTGGGCCAGCGGCAGGGCCTTCGATCCCGGAGCCTGGGCCGCCTTCCAGGCCGAGCAGGCGGAGGAGGTCCGGCGGCTGGTGGCGGCGCTCCAGCAGAGCAACGAGCCCACGGTGCTGGCCGAGGAACTGGCGGACGGGCTGGAGCAGTTGGCCCAGCTGGCCTTCACCGGCGCCGCCGGGCCGGAGCCGGTGCTGGAGGCCGCGGACCTGGCCGCCCTGAGCATCCGCAAGGGCAATCTGTCCCCCGGGGAGCGCCTGGAGATCGAAAGCCACGTGACCCATACCTTCGAGTTCCTGTCGCAGATCCCATGGACCCCGGACCTGGCGGCCGTGCCGCGGATCGCCTACGCCCACCACGAGCGGCTGAACGGGCTCGGCTACCCCCGGCGACTGCAGGCCCTGGAGATCCCGGTGCAGAGCAAGGCCATGGCCATCGCCGACATCTACGACGCGCTCACCGCCGAGGACCGGCCCTACAAGGCCGCCGTGCCCTGGGCGCGCAGCCTGGACATCCTGCGCCAGGACGCCCGGACCGGCCACCTGGATCCGGAGCTGCTGGCCATCTTCATCGACGCGGGGGTCTACGGGGTGACCGCGCCGGGACCCGGTTGACGGCCCCGGTCATTTCGCCGGGCCGGAATAGTATGCCAAAATGGCTGCCTGGAGAGAACTGATGTCAGAACCCGTCGAGCGAACCCCCAGGACCCTGGACATCCAGGCCATCCAGGACCTGCTGCCCCACCGGTACCCCATCTTGCTGGTGGACCGGATCCTGGACTACGAGCCGGGCCAGTGGATCCGGGGCGTGAAGAACATCACCATGGGGGATCCGATCTTCCAGGGCCACTTTCCCGCCAAGGCCGTCTTTCCGGGCGTGCTGATGGTGGAGGCCATGGCCCAGACCGGCGGCTGCCTGGTGCTTCTGGCCCTGCCGGACTGGAAGGACAAGCTGATGTACTTCATGTCCATCGACAAGGTCAAGTTCCGCCGGCCGGTGGTGCCCGGAGACCAGGTGGTCATGACCGTGGAGATGATCAGTTGCAAGGGGCGGATCTGCAAGCTGCGCGGCACGGCGACGGTCGACGGGCAGAAGGCCGCCGAAGCGGAGTTCATGTCCATGCTGGTGGACGCTGAGAAAGGGCAGGCCTGATGAGCGCACAGATCCATCCCTCTTCGGTCGTGAGCCCGGAAGCCGTCCTGGAGGACGGCGTGGTGATCGGCCCGTTCTGTCTGGTGGAGGCCGGCGCCCATATCGGGGCGCGCACCGTCCTGCGCAGCCACGCGGTGATCGGCCCGTTCACCGACCTGGGCGCGGACAACGAGATCTATGCCCACTGCACCCTCGGCATGGGCCCCCAGGACCTGAAGTTCTCGGGCGCCCCCACCCGGCTGCGGATCGGCGACCGGAACGTGTTCAGGGAAGGCTGCACCGCGCACCGGGGCACCGAGCACGGCGGCGGGCTCACCACGGTGGGCGACGACAACTTCATCATGACCGGATCGCACATCGCCCACGACTGCCACGTGGGCGGGCACAACATCTTCGCCAACTGCGCCACCCTGGCCGGCCACGTGGAGGTGGGGGACTACTGCAATATCGGCGCGTTCTCCGCGATCCACCAGTTCTGCCGGGTGGGCGACCACGCGTTCATGGGCGGCTTCACCGGGGTCACCCTGGACGTGCTGCCGTACATGAAGACCGCCGGCAACCGCGATACCAAGAGCTACGGGGTGAACACCATCGGCCTGCGCCGGCGGGGCTTTGCCGAGGCGAGCATCGACGGGCTGGCCAAGGCCCACCGCATCCTGTTCCATTCGGGGCTGCTGCGGGACGAGGCGCTGGAGCGGGTGGCCGCGGAACTGCCCGGCATTCCCGAAGTGGAATACCTGGTCCGCTTCATCCGCGAGTCCAAGCGCGGTATCCACCGTGGTTGAGCCGCGGCGTTCGGCCACCCTGGCCCTGGTGGGCCTGCCCAACTCCGGCAAGTCGACCCTGCTGAACACCCTGGTCGGCGAGAAGCTGGCCGCCGTCAGCCAGATGCCCCAGACCACCCGCGGCCGCATCCTGGGCATCGTCAACCGTGGCTGCGCCCAGCTGGCCTTCCTGGACACGCCGGGGGTGCACCTGGCCAAGCATGCCCTCAATCAGCGCATGCTGCACCACGTGGACATGGCCCTGGACGAGGCCGATCTCCTGCTGTGGGTGGTGGACGCCTCGGGCTTCCTGGGCCCGGGTGAGCGGGAGCTGGCCAAGCGGCTCAAGACCGCCCGGCAGCCGGTCTATCTGGTGCTGAACAAGCTGGACTTGGTGTCCCGGGGCACCCTGCTGGAGAAGATCGCGGCCTACAAGGATCTGCTGGCGTTCCGGGAGATCGTCCCGGTGAGCGGCAAGCTGGGGCTCAACCTGGAACCCCTGTGGACCCTGCTGGAGCGGGACGCGCCGGTGGGCGAATGGAGCCACGGGGAGGATACCTTCACCGACCAGACCGAGCGCGGCATGGCCACGGAGTTCATCCGGGAAAAGGTGCTGCGCAAGACCCGCGAGGAAGTGCCCCACGGCGTGGCCGTGGAGATCCGCACCTGGATCGAGGCCGGCGCCGAGGACTACCCCGAGGACGCCCCCGAGAACGGGGTCTTCATCGAGGCGGAGATCGTGGTGGAGCGCAGCGGCCACCGCAAGATCCTGCTGGGGTCGGGCGGCGAGATGATCCGCGACATCCGCCAGAGCGCCCAGCGCGAGCTGAAGAAGCTGCTGCAGCGCCCGGTGCGCCTGGGCCTGCACATCAAGGTGGAGGAGGGCTGGCGCGACCGGCCCGAAAAGCTGGACAAGTTTCACTTGTAGAAAGCGAACCCGCGAGCGGAAGCCGCTCCCGGCCGGAGTGGCTCTCTGCCCGGTCGGGAGCATTGCTGTTCGGCCTTCTCACGGGTCCGCGGGCCCGTCGACGCTCACCTGCAGATCGCGGATCAGCCCGTCGTGCAGGTCGTAGATCCAGCCGTGCAGGGCCAGCCGCTGGCCGCGCTGCCAGGCCCGGACCAGGGTCGGCAGGCCCCGCAGGACGCGGATCTGTTCCATCACGTTCAGCTCGCACAACCGCTGCCAGCGCGCGTCCGCGTCGGGGAGCGCATCCAGTTCCCCGGCGTGCGCCTGGCGGAGGGCGCGGATCGGGGCGATCCAGCCCTCCAGCGGATCGGCCGTGGGCGGCCCGAAGGCCGCCTGGATGCCCCCGCAGCGATCGTGGCCGGAGACGATGATGTGCCCGACCTCCAGGACGTCCACCGCGTACTGCAGGACCGACAGGCAGTTGGGATCGTCGGGGCGGACGATGTTGGCGATGTTGCGGTGGACGAACAGCTCGCCGGGAACCAGGCCGACGATCTCGTTGGCCGGGACCCGGCTGTCGGCGCAGCCGATCCACAGGTAGTCGGGGCGCTGGAGCGCGCACAGGCGCTGGAAGAAGTCCGGGTCGCGCCGGGTATGCCGCAGGGCCCAGGCCCGGTTGTTGGCGAACAGCTGGGGAAGGAAGCGCATGCGGGGAGTCTGACAGAATCGCGGCCGGCCGAGGCGGATGACGCGGCCATCGCGCCCGGCTGGTAGGGCCGGGAACGGGTATCCTGGCCTGGAGATTTTGGTGAAGGAGATCGGTCATGGCGCCCCATCCAGTCGATAAGCACCTGCTCCTCATCGGCGCCTCGCGCGGTCTGGGCCTCGCCCTGGCCGGGGAATACCTCCAGCGCGGCTGGCGGGTGGTCGGCACCGAGCGGAGCGGGAGCCGCTCCGGCCTCCACGATCTGCTGGCGGCCCACGAGGGGCGGCTCGAGATCGAAACGGTGGACATCACCCGGCCGGAGCAGGTCGCCGCGCTGCGGGCGCGGCTGGCTGGTCGGGCCTTCGATCTGCTGTTCGTCAATGCCGGGGTCAAGAACGACGATCGGGAAACCATCGCCGATGTTTCGACCCTTGAGTTCGTCCGGGTGATGGTCACCAACGCCCTGAGTCCGATGCGGGTCATCGAGACCCTGCAGGACCTGGTGGCGCCCCGGGGCACGATCGGGGTCATGTCCTCGGGGCAGGGCAGCGTCGCGAACAACACCGTGGGCGCCTACGAGGTCTACCGCGGCAGCAAGGCGGCGCTGAACATGTTCATGCGCAGCTACGCGGCCCGTCATGCCGACGACCCGCGCACCCTGCTGCTCATGGCCCCGGGCTGGGTGCGCACGGACATGGGCGGCCCCGGGGCGCGCCTGGGCATCGAGGAAAGCATCCCGAACCTGGTGAATACCCTGGAGGCCCAGGCGGGCAAGCCGGGCCTGCAGTACCTGGACTACCTGGGCCGGACGATTCCCTGGTGAGGAGGCCTGCTGCCTATCCGGAGGCCAGGGCGCTCCCCATCCGCCGGACCCCTTCCCGGATCCTCCGCTCGTCCAGGTTGCCGTAGCCCATCAGCACCGTGTCCCGGGATGCTTCGCAGGTGCCCACGGCGTGGGCGCTGACCGGCGTGACGCCCACCCCGGCCTGCTTCAGGCGGTCCAGCCGGTCGGCGGTGAAGGCCAGGCCCGGAAAGCGGACGGCCAGATGGAGGCCGGCGGCGGCGCCGCGCGGCTCGACCCGGCCGGGAAAGGCGCCCGCCAGGGCCTCCAGCAGGGCTTCCCGCCTCGCGCCGTAGATCCTGCGCATCCGGTGGACGTGCTGCTCCAGCCGGCCGGAAGCCAGGAGCCGGGCCAGGGCGGCCTGTTCCAGCAGGGCACTGTGGACGTCGGACCAGCGCTTGGCTTCCCGCCATCGGCCCCGCAGCGCGCCGGGCAGGATCACCCAGCCCAGCCGCAGGGCTGGAGAAAAGAGCTTGCTCAGCGTGCCCACGTAGGCGACCCCCTCGGGGTCGGATTCCCGCAAGGGCAGCAGAGGTTGGCCGCCATAGCGGAACTCGCCGTCGTAGTCGTCCTCCAGCACCAGCGCCCGGTGGGCCCGGGCCCAGGCCACCAGCCGGGACCGGCGCGTCGCAGGGAGCACCCCGCCCAGGGCGAACTGGTGGGATGGTGTGACATAGATCAGGCCCGCGGGGATCTCCGGCAGGGTATCCACCACGAGGCCCTGGGCGTCCACCGGGTGGGGCAGGATGGCTGTCCCGGCCGTGGCCAGGAGCTCGCGCATGGCCACATGGCAAGGATCCTCCAGGATGGCCACGGTCCCGGCCGGGCAGCAGAGTCCGGTCAGGAGGGCCAGCGCCTGGGTGGAGCCGGAGGTGATGCACACGTCCTCCGGCGCGCAGCGGAGGCCGCGGGCCCGGTACAGGTAGGCCGACAGCTGTTCGCGCAGCTCCGGCAGGCCCTCCGGTTCGCCGTAGCCCACCCGGGTCAGCTGCGGGGCCGCTTCCTTCAGGGCGTTCCCCCAGGCGTCCCAGGGGATCAGCTCCTGGGCGGGCAGGCCGGTGGCGAAGGCGATGAAGCCACGGGGAAGGGGCGGGGGCCGGGTGGCGCCTGGCCGCGCCGGGTCCGGGCGCGGCTCGATCCGCACCCCGGCGCGGACATAGCAGCCCGATCCCTTGCGGCCCTCCAGGTAGCCTTCGGCCTCGAGCTGCTCATAGGCTTCCACGGCCACGGTGCGGGAAATGCCTGGGCTATCTGGGGATCCGGATGCTCGGGGGCGTTCGCGGTCCCGATGCCGCCCCCCCCCGGGGCGACCCCGCTGCCAGCGGGTTCGGGCGCTTCCGCCAGGCGGCCCTGGTGACCCTCGGCAATCCCGCGGCCCTGCTGTTCTTCTCCGCGTTCTTCCCGGCGTTCCTCGGCCCGGTTCGGGGCCGGGGCTGGGTGCTGCTCCACCTGGTGCTGCCCATCCTCGCCATCACCTTCCTGGGCATGATGCTCTATGCCCGGTTCGGGCAAAGCCTGGTCCGGTTCCTGGGCGCGCCGGCGCGGGCGCGGGGCTTGCACCGGCTGCTGGGGGCCGGGTTCCTGGGCCTGGGCGGCTGGCTGGCCTGGCACGGCTAGGGAAAGCATCCGCGGCCCGAGCCTCCTGGACCCATCCCGGCCCAGAGCGAGTAGGCTACCTCCATCGTTCAACAGGTGGAGGGCACATGCGGATTCTGATCGTAGGAGCCACGGGCACCATCGGCCGGGCCGTGGCGGGCGAACTGGGTGGGCGGCACGACATCCTGACCGCCGGGCGCAGTTCCGGCGATCTGCGGGTGGACATCACCCACCGGGAGGAGATCCGGGCCATGTACGAGAAGGCCGGGCCCCTGGACGCCGTGGTGGCCGCCACCGGCAAGGTGCGGTTCGAGCCGCTGGCGGCCATGACCGCCGAGGCCTACGAGTTCGGCCTGCAGGACAAGCTCATGGGCCAGGTGAACCTGGTGCTCATCGGCCGCGCCTTCCTGGTGGCAGGCGGCAGTTTCACCCTCACCTCCGGGATCCTGGACCATGAACCGGTGCGCCTGGGCAGTTCCGCCTCCATGGTCAACGGCGCCGTGAACGCCTTCGTGCGCGCCGCCGCCCTGGAGATGCCCAACGGCCAGCGCATCAACGCCGTGTGCCCGGGCGTGGTCCAGGAGGCCCTGGCCACGCACGGGGCGTTCTTCCGCGGCTTCGAGCCGGTGCCGGCGGCCCGGGTGGCCCTGGCCTACGCCCGCAGCGTGGAAGGCGGCCAGAACGGCCAGGTCTACCGGGTCCAGTAGTGGGCGTGCCTGGGTTGCTCCTGCTCACCGGCGGCCAGGGCCGGCGGTTCGGCGGCGCCAAGCACACCCAGCCGCACCCGGACGGCGGCACCTGGGGCGGCCATCTGGCCGGCGTGTTCAGCGCGGTATTCCCCCATGGGCTCATCCAAGTGCTGGGCCTTGGCCTGCCTGACCGCCCCGATCTGGTGCCCATGGCCGACCCCGGCGCCGGGCCGGCGGTGGCCCTGCGGCACTGGGCCGGCCGCTGCGGGCTCCAGGCCGACCGCTGGTGGCTGCTGCCCTGCGATCAGCTCGCCTGGACGCCTGTAAGCCTGGCGGACTGGCACCGGGCCGCGGAGGCGGCCGACCCCGGGGCGGCGCACTGGGTCATGGCCCGCACCGAGGGCCGGGCCCAGCCTCTGGGCGGCTTCCTGGCTGCCAGTCTGCTGGACCCTCTGTCCCGGCTCCCCGGCCAGGCGCTCATGGCTCTGGCCGACGCGCTGCCCTGCCGGCTGCTGGACGCGCAGGCGGGGCCCTGGCGGGACGTGGACACCCGGGCCGATCTGGCCCGGTTCCTGGCCGGTCGCGCCGACCCGCGCCGCCCGGCCCCGGATCGCGACCCGGATTCGCTGGCCAGGGGGGCTGGGCGCCTCTAAACTGGAAGCTCTGTAGTTTCGAGGTGCCATGAGCGGACAACCTACCGACCTTGCTGAACTTGAACGGCCCATCCTGGAGCTGGAGGCCCAGATCCACGCCCTGGAGGTGGATCCGGCCAAGGCCAAGGAGATGGAGAGGCTGCGGAAGAAGGCCGACAAGCTCAAGGCCGAGGTGTTCGCCTCCATCACCGACTGGCAGCGCACCCAGCTGGCCCGGCACCCCCGGCGCCCGTACACCCTGGACTACCTGGAACGCATCTGCGACCGCTTCGAGGAGGTCCACGGAGACCGGAACTTCGGCGACGACGCCGCCATCGTATGCGGCATGGCCTGGATCGGCGGCAAGCCGCTGATGGTGATCGGCCAGCAGAAAGGGCGCGACACCAAGCAGAAGATCCTGCGCAACTTCGGCATGCCCAAGCCGGAGGGCTACCGCAAGGCGCTGCGCTTCATGAAGCTGGCCGAGAAGTTCCACCGGCCGGTGCTGTGCCTGATCGACACCCCGGGCGCCTACCCGGGGCTGGACGCCGAGGAGCGGGGCCAGGCCGAGGCCATCGCCAGGAACCTGAAGGAGATGGCCCGGCTGCGGGTGCCGGTGGTCTCGGTGGTGCTGGGCGAGGGCGGTTCGGGCGGGGCCCTGGCCCTGGGCGTGGCCAACCGGGTGCTCATGCTGGAGTTCGCCGTGTATTCCGTGATCACCCCCGAAGGCTGCGCCTCCATCCTGTGGAAGGACGCGGGCAAGGCCGAGGCCGCCGCCGAGGCGCTCAAGCTCACCGCGCCGCGCCTGCTGGCCCAGGGGCTGATCGACGCCGTGGTGCCGGAGCCGCTGGGCGGGGCCCACTCCAACTGGGACAAGGCGGCCGCCCTGCTCAAGACCGCGGTGGTGAACGCCTTCGATGGCCTGGCCGGGCTGAGCCCCGACGAACTGGTGACCCAGCGCTACGAAAAGTTCGCGCACATGGGCAGTTTCTCCTCGTGACGGCGGTCTCCTGGCGGATGCGCAGGCCCGTGCCTGCGGGCGGGGCCCCCTGGGCCGGGCTGGAACGGGAGTGGGGCCTTTCATCCTCGGCGGCCCGGCTGGCCTGGATGCGCGCCGACGCGCCCGGGGAGCTGGCCTGGCGGCTGGACCCATCCTGGGCCCGGACCACTGATCCGTTCCTGCTGGAAGGGATGGGCGCAGCCGTGGCGCGCATCCGGCAGGCCCTGGCCGCGGCCGAGCCCATCTGCGTCTATGGCGACTATGACGTGGACGGGGTCACCGCCACCGCGCTGCTGGTGCGGGTGCTGGAAAAGCTCGGGGCCCGGGTGGCCTTCTTCATTCCCAACCGCTTCAACGATGGCTATGGCCTGCACCTGGACTGCATCCGGGACCTGGCGGCGGCCTCCGGCCCGGCGCTCATGGTGTCCGTGGACTGCGGCGTCCGCTCCGGGGCCGAGGTGGAGGCCAGCCGGGCCCTGGGCCTGGACTGGGTGATCACCGATCACCATGCCCTGGGCGAGCAGCTGCCCGCCGCGGCGGCGGTGCTGCACCCCGCCCTGGGCGACTATGGCAACCCGCACCTGGCTGGGGTGGGCGTGGCCTTCAAGCTGGCCCAGGCCCTGCTGGGCGCCACGCCGAACCCCCGGGCCGAGGATCAGCCGTTCCTGGATGGACTGCTGAAGCTGGTGGCCCTGGGCACGGTGGCCGATATGGTGCCCCTGTGCGGGGAGAACGCGCTGCTGGTGAAGCGGGGCCTGACCGCCCTGGCCGGGGCCAACGGCCCGGGCCTGGCCGCGCTGCTCAAGGCCGCCCGGGTGGACGGCGCGGTGCGGGCCCAGCACATCGGGTTCGGCATCGGGCCGCGCATCAACGCCGTGGGCCGCATGGGCGGCGCCGAGGACGCGGTGCGGCTGCTGCTCACCCGGGACCCGGTCGAGGCCGGCCGGCTCATGGCCCGTGTGGAGGCCCTGAACCTGGAGCGCCGGGAGATCCAGCGGTCGCTCGCCGAGCGGCTGCCGCCGGCCGGCGACACGGCCTTCGATCTGGTGGTGGAGCCCGATGCCCACAAGGGGGTGATCGGCATCGTGGCCGGCCAGCGCATGCGCGCCAGCGGTCGTCCGGCCGGGGTCGGCACCCTGGAGGACGGCGTGATCCATTGCTCCCTGCGGGCGCCGGCGGGCTACGATCTGCGCCCGGCCCTGGAACTGGTGCGCCCCTACATCCTGGCCGGCGGAGGCCATCAGTACGCCGCCGGCCTGACCTTTCCCCAAGGCCGGCTGGGCTTCATCCGCAAGACCCTGGAACGGGTCGCCCAGGAGCAGGTGGCGCCGGGCGCCGGCGTCCCGGCCCTGCTGGTGGACGGCCGTGGCACCGATCTGGCGCCGTCCCTGGCCGATCTGGAACGCCTGGAGCCGTTCGGCCAGGCTTTCGCGGAACCGCTGCTGGCCGTGGCCGGGCGCCTGGCCGGACCGGTCCGCAGCTTCGGCGCCGGGCACCGCAAGTTCCGGCTGCAGGGCGAGCCGCACGAGTTCACCTGGTTCGCCACGGGGAGTGAGGGCATCGAACCGGAGGCCCTGGCGGACGAGCTGTGCCTGGCGGTGGCGCCGCTGGATTCCCGGCAATGGGGCCGCAGCTGGCGGGTGGAGACCTGCCTCCAGACCGCGGAGGACGCATGAGGTGGTGGTGCTTCATCAGTGCCCGGAACCCCATCTGGCGGGTGTCCGGACCGCTCATGATCCTCGCCATCGTCGGGGTGACCGGGCTGTACGTGGCGCGCGGCCCGCGGCCGCTCAAGCCCACCGATGACCGCCTGCTGGCCGGCACCGGCACCCAGGGCAAGTTCGGCACCGTGACCGAGCCCCTGGACCAGGGCCTGTTCGTGCTGGCCTACGAGACCATTACCGGCGAGGAGGAGCACCTGCAGCTGCAGGGGGTCAAGGCCAAGCTCACCGAGCCCGGGACCGTATGGTCCATGGCCTCCCCCACCGCCCACAAGGAGGGCGGGGTGTGGACCCTGTTCGGCCCCATGACCCTGGCCTCCACCGATCTGGCCGCCGGCACCCCCCTGGGCCACGGCAGCATCCCCGCCGCGGGCCCGGCCCTGGGCTGGGAAAAGGGCATCTGGCACGGGCTCAGCCCCCTGCAGTGGGAGGATCTGCGAGGCAGCGCCCGGGGCCTATGGGATCTGCCGGCCGGATGGACCCGCGGGCTGGACGGGAAGTTCGTGGTGGACCACGGGCCGATCCGCTGGAAGGCCACCGGGCCGGGGCTGGTCCAGCGCATGGAGGCCCAGCGCATGTGGTCCGTCCTGGGCTTCTCCCGGGGCCACCTGGACGACGTGCAGGCCGATCTGGTGGGCGGCCAGGTGAAGACCCACGCCGTGGATATCGAACCGGCCTGGATCCACTGGTCGGGGCCGCTGACCTTCGTCCGGAACGATGGCTGGCACGGGGACGCCACCGGCGGCCAGGCTCCCCGCCCCCCCGAAGGGGGCACCTTCAGCCAGGTGGATTTCACCCAGTTCCAGGCCCAGCGGGCCATGACCGGCGGCTTCGAGGCGGTGCGCGCCGAAGGTGCCCGCTGGACCCCGGCCGGGCTGCGCCTGGAAGGCAACGTGCGCCTGGAGCAGCCCCTGGATGCCAAGCGGCTGCTGCTGCAGGCCCCCCGGGTGCTCCAGCGCAACGGCCCCGGGGCGGATCTGCCGGCGGACCTGCCGGTGGGGGAGACCTGGGCCGAAGGCCAGGCCGTGCTGTCCTGGGACAACAAGTCGCTGAGCAGCCCGCGGATCGAGGGGGTGCAGAAGACCCGGCACTGGCGGGTGCAGGCGCCGGCCTACGGCCGGGGCGAGGACGGCACCTTCAGCGCCGGGGAGGGGCAGGGCTATCCGGCCCACTGGGAGTTCCAGGGCCCGATCCTGGCCCGGTTCGGCGAGGGGGCCAGCGCCCAGGGTGACACCCTGGTGTGGGAGAACAACCTCTACACCCTGGTGGGCCGGCCGGTGACCGCCTCCCGGTTCCGGGAACGGCTCACCGGGCCGCGCCTGGTGCGCCGGGGCGAGCTGCTGGACTTCCCCGACGGGGTCGCCGGGGCCCTGGCGGCCCTGGACGGGGACATCAATCTGCAGGCGGATCGGGGCAGGGCCACGCGCACCCTGATCGAACTGGACGGCCGGGTGGAGGTGCAGGGGCAGGGCTGGCGCTTGCAAGCGGACCATATCTCGGTAACGCTGGGCGCAGGAGACATGGTGAAACAGGTGGATGGCAAGGGTGGAGTCTTTCTGCAGGGCCGGCTGGGGGAAGGCCGGGGCGACGCCCTGGTGCTGGATCCCAACCTCAAGACCGCCCACTGGCTGGGCCGGGTGAAGGCCGTCACCGAGGTCAATCCATGACAGCACCGTCCGATCTGCGCCTGGAGGCGCGCCATCTCTGCAAGCGCTACGGCGACCGCACGGTGGTGCGGGACGTGTCGCTGGTCGTGGCCCCGGGCGAGGTGGTGGGCCTGCTGGGCCCCAACGGCGCCGGCAAGACCACCACGTTCTACATGGTGGTGGGGGTGGAGGCCCCGGACCAGGGCAGCATCCTGTGGTGGGGCCGGGACATCACGGCCATGCCCATGCACCGGCGGGCCCGCAAGGGCATCGGCTACCTGCCCCAGGAGGCCAGCGTGTTCCGCGGCCTGACCGTATGGGAGAACCTCATGGCCCTGGCCGAGCTCCAGCCGATCCCCCGGTCCGAGCAGATCGCCCGCTGCGAAGCGCTCATGGCCGATTTCCACCTGGACAAGGTCCGCAAGACCCTGGGCATGAGCCTTTCAGGCGGCGAGCGGCGGCGCTGCGAAATGGCCCGGGCCCTGGTGACCAACCCGCACATCATGCTCCTGGACGAACCCTTCGCCGGCGTCGACCCGAAATCAGTGATGGAGATCCAGAGCCTGATTGCCGATCTAAAGGCCAGAGGGATCGGGGTGCTGATAACCGATCACAACGTCCGGGAAACCTTGCAGATCGCTGACCGCGCGTACATCCTTGCAGACGGAATGATCATGAAACACGGACTGCCCCACGAGATCGCCGAGGACCCGGACATCCGCCGGGTCTACCTGGGCGACAACTTCAGGCTGGATTGATGGCGAACCTCGGCCCGAACCTTTCTCAGCGGCTGGCCCAGAGCCAGACCCTGGCCCTGACCCCGGCCATGCAGCTCAAGCTCAAGCTCTGGCAGATGAACCTGCTGGAGCTCAGCCAGACCATCGAACGTGAACTGGGCGATAACCCGCTTCTGGAACTCCTGGAGGACGGCGACGAGACGCCCACCCTCGAGGCCCTGGAGGAGGGCCACGACTCCGAGGTGGTGGACCTGGCGCCGGCCCAGGACGGCGGCGAGCTGGCCGATGGTCTGGACGGCCTGGACGGACGGGAAGGGTCGGACACGGTGGATCTGGGGCCGCTGGCGGAGACCAGCGGCGAGCTGGATCCCGAGCAGACCCGGGAGGAGGGCATCTCCCAGGTCCAGGAGACCGAGATCGGCGCCGAGAACTCCTGGGACACCGATCTGCCCCGGACCAGCAACCTGCCCGAGGACGAGCGCACCAGCTGGGAGGACCGACTGAGCAGCACCGAGACCCTCCAGGAGCACCTGCTGGGCCAGCTCTACCAGACCCTGGAGGCGGATGATCCCCGGGCGCTGGCCATGGAGGCGCTCATCGACCACGTGGACGCCAAGGGGTTCCTGCGCCTGGATCCGGACCAGAGCCAGGAGGCCTCCCCCGAGGAGCTGGCCCGGGAGCTGTCCGTATCCGTAGCGGAACTGAGGGAGATGCTGGATATCCTCCAGGAGTTCGATCCTCCCGGGGTGGGCTGTTTCACCGTCCAGGAAAGCCTCCTGTTGCAGCTGCGCCTCGCCGGGGCCGAGCCGGACGACCTGGCGGTGCGGATCATCCAGGACCACTGCGATCTGCTGAGCCTGCGGGACAACACCAAGCTGCGCAAGGCCATCGGCTGCTCCGAGGACGATCTCTCCGAAGCCCTGGCCCTGCTGCGGCACCTGCATCCCGCCCCGGGCCGGACCTTCGATCCGGAGAGCGAGCGGGTGGTCAAGCCGGACGTGGTGGTGCTCAAGGGCGAGGATGACACCTGGAAGGTCTACCTGAACGACGAGACCGTGCCACGGCTGCGGGTGAGCGGCGAGTACCGGCACTTCCTGGCCGGGGCCGAGGCCAAGGGCGACAAGGACTTCATCCGCGAGAAGTACCGCTCCGCCCGGGACTTCATCCGCGGCGTGGAGGACCGCAACCGCACGGTGCTGCGGGTGTCGGTGGCCATCGTCGAGCTGCAGATGGCGTTCCTGCAGCACGGGATCGAGTACCTGCGGCCCATGGTGCTGCGGGACGTGGCCGAGGCCACCGGCTTCCACGAATCGACCATCTCCCGGGTGGTCAAGGCCAAGACCATCCATACCCCGCAGGGCCTGTTCGATCTCAACTACTTTTTCAGTGCCAGCCTCGGATCCAACAGGGGGGGGGACGAAGTCTCCGCCACGGTGGTCAAGCATCGGATCAAGGCGCTCGTGCAGGCGGAGGACCCTGCCAAGCCGTTGTCCGACGAGACCATTGCCCGCCTGCTGGATCGGGACGGCATCCAAGTCGCCCGAAGGACCGTCAACAAATACCGGGAAGAGCTGAAGATACCCCCAGCCTCCCGCAGGCGCCGGCGGTGAACTTTCCCTTCGGACGGGGCATTCCGTTTTCACCGGGCCGCAAGGCCCCCCTTCAAAGGAGTCCGCGATGAAGGTCATCTTTACCGGTCGGCACGTGGAAGTTTCCGATTCCCTCCGGGCCCTGGCCCAGGAACGGTTCACCAAGATGACGACCTATCTGGACGATATCATCGATGTCCACGTCATCTTCAGCGTGGAAAAGCACCGCCACCAGGCCGAGATCACGCTCAAGACCCGCCGGGGCGAGTTCATCGCCTGCGCCGAGACCGACGACATGTATGCCAGCCTTTCCCAAGCCCTGGACAAGCTTGAGGCGCAGGCGCACAAGCACGCAGGCAAGCAAAAGGCCGGACTCAAGGCCAAGACCGGCCTGCCCGGCACGGCCGAGGCCGAGACTGGGGCGGAGACCGAGCCCGAACACGATCCGGAAGCCGAAGCTGAATCCGAGGTGGAGGGCTAGTCGGCCCATCCCGTACGCGAAGAAGCCGGGGCCTGGCCCCGGCTTCTTCGCGTACGGCCGCCTGCGGGCCTGCCGGAAAGGGCGGAAACGGTCTTTGGGGAGGGGGCAAGGGCGGTGCCGGAGGGGATGCCGAGTCGCCTAGCCGACTTTGGCCCTTAGCGCCTTCAGACGGTTCGTGGCCCTGCGCAAACCCGTCCGGAAGAGGCGGGGGCTTTCCAGAGCCTCCGGCGTCAGCGCCAGAAGGATGAACTTGCCTTCATGCAAGGCGTACAGAATGCGCCGGGTGGATTGCCCGCCGCAGGGGCGTAATTCATAGATATCCGGGGCCACCTGGTCGGTGCCGCGCAAGCGCCCGGTTTGCCGCAGATTATTGATGGACCGGTTGATGGCGTTGCGAAGCTCGGTGTCCTTGACCCTCTTGGGCGAGAAGTCTTTCGCCTCGGCTTCCGGCAACCATTTCACCGGCAGCACCAGCCGCCCCGAGCTTGGGGATGGGTCAGCGGAAGACGATGACGATGACGATGACGACGACGAGGAAGCCTTGGCTTCAAGGCCTTTGCGACGCAGATTCTGTCGGTCCCTGGCGACCCGAGCCTCGGAATCCTTGTCGGCCTGGAGCTCTTCCGGGGTGGGTTCCCGGACTTTGCCTTCCAGTTCCTTCTTCGATTCCTCAAACACCGACTGGGTACTCTTGGCTTCCATCTTCCGTTCGCGGATCGCGTGGAGACGTTCCCTTTTGGCGTGTTCCTGTGCTTCGTGCTCGCGCTTTTTCAGGGCAGCCAGCGCGGCCTGTTCCTGGATGAGCCGCTGCGAACGCGCCACGAATTCCGGATGGGCCGCCGAAAGGGCGCGGATGGCCTTGCCGAGCGCTTCTCCAAGGCGGATACGACCCAGGCGGGTGGAGGCAAGGGCCGTCTTGTAGCCGTCCAGTTCTTTCAACAGCCCATCAGCCGCCCGGACCTGGGATGCGTGATAGAAATACTGCTCCGGGGGGAAACGCGACAACCTGGCTTGAGCGTCTTCCCGTACCGAATGGATGATGGCTTTGAGGCTTTCCAGCTGCTGCAGGCTCAGGTCCAAGCGCTCCAAGCGGATGGTCTGCAGCCAGCCTTCCAGCTCCTCCTCGTCGAAATCGGCCCTGCACACGCTCAGGCCGCGCCCGAATTCCTGCAAGGCGGAACGGGCATATACCAGCGCCTCATCGTCTTCCCCACGTGCCAGCCATGTGCCCCTGCGCATCCGCTTCGGTTCGGCCGGAGCCTTGGTCTCGCCGGGCGTCTCTCCGCCAGTTCCGGAAGGGGCCTCGGGTTCCCGCTCGGCCAGCACGACTGGGGACTCTACGGGAAGCTCCTTTTCTTCGTGCGCTCGCCTGAGCGCGGCGGCCAGCGCGGTGGACCCCAGGATCTCGTTGCAGTCCGAAATCATGATCAGAACGCTTTTGGCATGATGAACCTGGGCCAGATTGTATGGATGATCCTGTTCGGGCGATTCCAGGACTTTTCTCCAGAACTGGTCCCCCACATGGCTCGCGGCAAACTGCCAGTCATCCAGATCGGTGAGCATCTGTTTGAACCTTGAAACAACGTCTTCACTGAACTGGCCATCGGCTCCCGGGGTTTCGAACTCAGCCCGGAACCCGAAATACCTGTCCACAGTCCCCAAAACGTTGCTGAAATGCCGGACCAGATCGGGATGATCCTGGCCCTCGATCGGGCCGTTGGCCTCGGCCGGCTCGGCTGGGCAGGGCTCCGGGACGACGCCAAAATGAAGGACCGTTGGCATATCCGTCGGGCCATCCGGCCTCGGGCCGCTTTCCAGTCCGGATACTCGAAACGAGGACGGGTAGAGGGACGCGGGAATGACCCGGATCAGCTTGGCCATTTCCTGATGCATCCTGGCCCGGCCCAGTTTCGTGAAATGCAGCATCGACATGAGACGATCGATTTCGGTGCTCAGCGTGCCGGAAATCTGCTGCGCATACGCGTAGCTAAGTGAATCCGCACCATGCGCTTCCAGCACATGCCCGCGATAGAGATTCGCGTTTTCCGCATAGGAGCTTTTGATCCCCTCGAGTTGTTCCAGATGCGAGTTGAACAAGGCCAGGGCCGTCGCGGGATCTGCGTCGAGGAAGGCATCGGAGTTGAACAAGGGGAGATACCGGCCAAGACTGTCCTTCGTAATCCTGTACTCAGCATGATCCAGGCGGATGCCCCAGCGGCTGTCCCAGAACTCCGCCGCCATGGCTGCCGCCGTGCCCTCATCCGTGGCCTCATCGGCGGCCAGGACCGGCGCCTCAGGCCCTCCTGTCGCCCGAAGGGGCAGGGCCTGGGCCAGGCCGAGCAGCGCAAGCATCCCGGTCAGGATCTGGCAGCGAACGGCGAGGCGGAGTTTGGCATGGAGGGAGTGGAGGGGCACGAACGTCCTTTGCCGAGAATGGGCGATCCTGGAAGTGCGCAAGCTCGGCCGAGCCGATGCCCTTTGGCATCCCTCCCCGATAATTAATAAATGCTTCAATGAGTATTTGGGTTCCATGCCCGACACCGGCGTGGGGAACCCAGGGTTGTAAAACGAAAAGCCGAGCCCGCCACGGGCTACCACGGAGCGCTCGTCTGCTTTCAGCCCTCGGGGCGCCCGCCAGGGCACCCCGTCAGGAGCCTGACTACGTATTCGTGCGTGTCCCAGACTTTCGCCCCGTTCGCTCCGGAACAGTTCGCTTCGCGAACTGCCGTAGTCCATACCGCCTCCGGAAACCAATTGTCGAACCCGTATTCGGTCAGATCAAACAGGCCATGGGTTTCCGCCAGTTCCTGCTGAGAGGGTTGGCCAAGGTTCAGGCCATATGGAGCCGGGTATGCACGGCACACAACCTGCTGAAACTGATCAGGGCCACCGCCTGAGGAAAAGGGGGGGGGCGAGAGCCATTGCTGGCCCTTTGGAAGCCCCAGGCAGCCTCAGGAACCCTCCCGAATCTGCTTTCCGGTAATCGGAACACCGGCGAGGGTCCAAAACCGAAATCCCGTCACGGCGGTTGCGAAGCAACCGACCGGGACGACTCTGACGAAAGTCTGGGACACGTGCGATTACGTGGTCACGCTCCTAGGACTGCGGGCCGCTCGCCCAGGCCTCCAGGGTGGCGCGCTGGGCCGGGCTCAGCTTGGCATCGGTGTGCTTGAGCGTGTAGTACCAGGGCGGCATGTCGCCCTCGCGCACCTCGTGGACCACCCGCTTGAGGATGAGCGCGCGCTCCTCCGGGCTGTAGCGGCCCCATGTGGAGAAATTGAACTTGCCGCGGCCCTCGCTGGTGTCGCTGGCCACCAGCCAGGAAACCGGCGCCACGTGGCTGTACCAGGGCCATACCGTCTGGTTGGAATGGCAGTCGTAGCAGGAGGTGCGCAGGATGGCCTGCACCTCCGCGGGGGCGGTCGGGTTCCCCTCCACCGGCGGATTGGTGCGGCTCACCGGCACCAGCTGGATGGCCACCAGCGCCACTCCCAGTCCCGCCAACAGGATCCCGGTCTTTTTCCCAGCCATGGCATGCCCTCGCTTGCTCAACAGGCTACTCGCCTTTCCCCGGAACGCAGGCGGGAAATGCCACGGGGCGAGGTTTGGGTTACCCTGAAAGCCGTCGGAGGTTTCACCCATGGCCGAAACGAACAGCGCCAGCACCCCCCCCCCTGCCCAGGAGGTCCCCAAGCGGGTCTGTGAGAAGTGCCGGAACGCCTTCCCGCTGGAACAGTTCCAGCACCGGGTGGCCGGCCAGGAATGCGTATGCCGGCGCTGCCTGACGGTGATGGGATACCAGGTCTAGCCATGGCCGACACCTGCACCTGCACGGAGATCCTGGACGCGGTGGCCGCCGGGCGGCGCATCGATGCGGAGGAGGCGCTGCATCTGTTCGAGCATGCGGATCTCCTGGACCTGGCCGTGGCCGCCACCACGGTGCGCGACCGGCACAACGACCCGGGCCGGGTCAGCTTCGTCATCGACCGCAACGTGAACTACACGGACGTGTGCAACGTCTACTGCACCTTCTGCGCCTTCTACCACAAGCCGGGCGACCAGCGCGGCTACGTGCTCAGCTGGGACCAGCTGCGCGCCAAGGCCGAAGAGACCAAGGCCGTGGGCGGCACCGGCTTCCTCATCCAGGGCGGCGTGAACCCGGATCTGCCGTGGGACTACTACCTGGAGTTGGTGGCCTTCCTCAAGGGGCTGGGGATCTGGGTGCACGGCTTCTCGCCGGTGGAGATCCAGATGATGGCCCGGCAGAGTGGCCAGAGCCTGGATCAGACCCTGCGCGATCTGCGCGACGCCGGCCTGGGCAGCATCCCGGGCGGCGGCGCCGAGATCCTGGTGGCGCGGGTGCGCAGCCGCATCGCCCCGCTCAAGGGCGGGCCGGAGAAGTGGCTGGAGGTCATGGAGGCGGCGCACGCCATCGGCATGAACACCACCGGCACCATGATGTTCGGCATCACCGAGACCCTGGCCGAACGGGTGGAACACTTCCGGGTGCTGCGCGAGCAGCAGGACCGGGCCCTGCAAAGGGCCAACGGCGGCGGCCACACGGCCTTCGTCGCCTGGCCGTTCCAGAGCGGTCACACGGTCTGGGAGGGCAAGCTGCCCCGGCCCACCGATGCCGAGTACCTGCGCACCATCGCCATCGCCCGGATCTACCTGGACAACTTCCCCCACGTGCAGAGTTCCTGGGTGACCATGGGCCGCAAGACCGGCCAGATGGCCCTGCACTATGGCTGCGACGACATGGGCAGCCTGATGCTGGAGGAGAACGTGGTGAGCGCCGCCGGGACCTGCTTCTCGGTGAACCGCGACGAGATGCACCGGCTGAGCACGGGCGCCGGGTTCACCCCCTGGCAGCGGGACAATCTATACGGCCCGGTGGGCTGAGCCGCGGGCGCCGGTCCAGCTGGTGAAGCAGGCCTTCGGGTGACGCCCTTGCGGCAGGCTTAACGATAGATGGCCCGGCAGAGGTCCTGGGGCAGGCGTCCGCCCCCGGACATGCCTTCCAGGGCGGTGTTGCTGAAGGCGACGACCGTCAGCTTCGCCAGCGGATCGACGAACCAGGAGTGACCGTAGGCTCCCCTCCAGCGCCAGGTGCCAGGCGACTCCCGGGTCCCGGCGAGCTGCGGGTCCACCAGCACGGAGAAACCCAGTCCGTAGCCCCAGCCCGGCCATCCGGCGATCGGCAGCCCACCGGTATGATTGCGCCCCATCTCTGCGGCCAGGGCCTGCGACAGGATCGGGGCGCCGCCCCGGCGCAGCGCCTCGAGCAGCCTCAGGATCTCGTCGGCCGTGCCGACCATGCCAGCCCCACCGGACGGGTAGGCATCGGCATCGAAGGCCCGGGCCGGATCCATGGCGACGGGCGCGAGCCCCTCGAACGTGGGAACCCGATCCTCATCGCCCATGCGGCGCGGTCGCAACGCGCCATCCGCATAGGCGACAGCCAGCCGAGAGGCATCCGTGATGCTGAAGCCGGTGTCCCGCCAGCCCATGGGCTTTGCCACCAGGCTGCGCACGGCGTCGGGCAGCTTCTGGCCTGCAACCTGCTCGATCACGGCACCGAGCACATCGAGCGATAGGGAGTAGTTCCAGGCCGTGCCGGGCCGGCACAGGAGCGGGACCGACGCGAGCCGGCGCAGGTTCTCGCCGAGGGTGATCCCGGCGCGGTCCATGCCGTCGGAGATCCCGGCGCAATGGTAGGGGCCGCCTTCCGGCTCAAGGAACCCGTAACTGAGGCCGGAGGTGTGGGTGAGCAACTGGCGCAGGGTCATGGGGGCGTCGCCGCCGTCGGCCAGCCGGGGGCGGAAGGCGGGCAGGGTGGTTTCGACCCGGTCGTCGAGCGCGAGCCGCCCCTGCCCGATCAGCACCAGGGCGGCCGCCGCCACGACGAGTTTGGACACCGAGGCCAACCGGAAGATCGCGGTGTCCGGCATCGGCCTACCGGCTTCCCGGTCGATGAAGCCGGCGGCGCGCCGGTAGACGGTGCTGCCATCGACGCTGGCCAGAACGACCGCGCCGACAATCCGATCAGCGGCCAGGGCGCCGTCGATGACCGCGTCCAGCCGGTGCTGGAACTCGGGGTGCAGGTACGGGGCGGGGCTTGGGGCCTCGGTCATGGGTATCTCCTTATCTGATGATCTGGCACCCGCGGCTGGATACGGATGCCGCCCACCTGTGGTTGCGGGAAACCCTGACCGAAGTGGGCCGCCTCGTCTGACCCCCCGGCGGCCGGACTTCACGCCCCCGCGCGGCGGCTGAACGCCAGGGCCAGGATCCGGAGTTCCCGCATGCCGGGCAGGTTCATCTTGATCTGCATGCGCCCGCAGTAGGTCTCCACGGTCTTGCGGCTCAGTTCCAGGCGCTCGGCCACGGTGCTGGCCCCCAGCCCGCTGCCCAGCAGGCGGAAGATGGTCAGCTCCTGGGGGCTGAAGCGTTCCAGGGCGGCCAGATCCATGGCCGGGTCCAGATCGTCCATGGCCCGGCTGGCCCGGGGGCTGGTGTACAGCCCGCCGGCCAGCAGGGTGCGCACTGCGGCCAGCAGGATCCCGGAGGACTCCCGCTTGGTCACATAGGCGTCCGCGCCGGCCAGAAGCGCCTGGCGCACGTGCAGCCAGTCCTCGTGCATGGAATAGATGAGTACTGGCAGGCTGCCGTCCAGCTGACGCACCAGGTCCAGGGCGCTGCCCTCGCCCAGGCTCAGGTCCAGCAGCAGCAGGTCGGGCCGGGTCCGCGCCAGGAGGATCGAGGCCCCGGCGCAGTCGTCGGCCTCGCCGCAGACGGTCAGCCCCTCCAGTTCCAGCAGCGCGCGGATGCCCTGGCGAACCAGAGGATGGTCCTCCACCACCAGGATGCGCGCCGGGGCGCCCGGGGCGGGGCTGCCGCCGTCGGGGGTCTGCCGGCGGTCGCCGCCCGTGGCGGTCAAACCGCCATCCCGGCCGGGCTGGACCGTTCCCGAAGGCGGGCGGGCTCCGGTGCGGCCATGCGCTCCGGGACCGCCAGGGGCAGGGTGCAGCGCAGCTGGGCGCCGCCCTCCGGACGGGGGACCAGCTCCAGGGAGGCGCCGATCAGGCCGCAGCGGTAGCGCATGATCCGCAGCCCCATGCCGGTCCCGTTCCCGGCCAGGGGCGCCCGGCCGTCATTATCCACCTCCAGCACCAGCTGCCCGCTGCCGGCGACCAGGCGCACCCGGATCCAGCGGGCGGGTCCGTGCTTGACCGCATTGGCGACCGCCTCCTGGGCGACCCGGTACAGATGGTTGACCGCCACCGGGTCCAGCGCGACCGGGCAGGGCTGCAGATCCACCTCGCAGGCCGCATCGCAGGTCTCCCGGGTCCGCCGGGCCAGGTCCCGCAGGGCGGGCAACAGCCCGTCGGCCGGCAGCGCGCCCGGGCTCAGCCCCTGGGCCAGATCGTGCGCCTGGCCCAGGGACTGGTCCAGGATGGTGAGGATGGTGTGCAGCTTGGACAGGGCGGGCGACCGCTCCGGGGGGGCATCCGATCCGCCGTGCACGCTTTGTTCCATGGCCCTGCAGTGCAGCATGGCCGCGGTGATCTGCTGGCAGACGCCGTTGTGCAGCTCGTGGCCCACCGCCTGCCGCTCCCGTTCGGAGGATTCCAGCAGCGCCCGCTCCAGGAAGGTCCGCTGCTCGGCCTCGCGCTGCAGATGGGTGCGCAGGGCCCGTTCCCGGTGCAGCAGCCGGGTCAGCAGGGCCGTGTAGCGGTCGTGCAGCACCAGGGCCGGCACGAACACCACCATCAGGGGGACGATCAGGTCCAGGATGCTTCGGGGGTGCACCGGGATGGGGT
>Ga0302279_10002836_pt1 | contig 22376 bp, 18 predicted proteins | sample III_Bog_N3_3_FD_194541 | JGI IMG/M metagenome (GOLD analysis project Ga0302279, IMG submission 194541) | Peat permafrost microbial communities from Stordalen Mire near Abisko, Sweden - III_Bog_N3_3 | ecosystem: Environmental > Terrestrial > Soil > Wetlands > Peat | place: Sweden: Abisko...
TCCTTGAAGCGGGCGACGTCGCCGGCCTTGGCGTCGGCGGCCAGCCCCAGCAGCGCGTCGCAGAACCGGTCGATCTCGCGCTTCGGCTCGGTCTCCGTCGGCTCGATCAGCATCGCCCCGTGCACCACCAGCGGGAAGTACATGGTCATCGGGTGGAAGCCCTCGTCGATCAGGGCCTTGGCGATGTCGAGGGTGGTGACGCCGGTCCCCTCCAGCCAGGTGTCGTCGAACAAGGCCTCGTGCATGCACGGCCCGTCCGGGAAGGCGGCGGTGAGCGCGCCGGAGAGCCTGGCCTTGACGTAGTTGGCGTTCAGCACCGCGTCCTCGGCCACTTGCCGTAGGCCGTCGGAGCCATGACTCAGCATGTAGGCCAAGGCGCGGACATACATGCCCATCTGGCCGTGGAATGCGCATAACCGGCCGAAGGCTTCGGCCGCCTCGCCTTCCTGGTGCTCCTCGAGCGCGAAACCTTCCGGACCGCTGACCAGCCAGGGCCTTGGCGCATAAGGCGCAAGCGCCGCGCTGAACACCACCGGCCCAGCGCCCGGGCCGCCGCCGCCGTGAGGCGTCGAGAAGGTCTTGTGCAGGTTGATGTGCATGGCGTCGACGCCGAGGTCGCCCGGGCGGACCCGGCCGACGATGGCGTTGAAGTTGGCCCCGTCGCAGTAGAAGTAGGCGCCGGCGGCGTGGGTCAGCCGGGCGATCTCGACGATCTCGTTCTCGAACAGGCCGCAGGTGTTCGGATTGGTGACCATCACCGCGGCGATGTCCGGGGCGAGCTTGGCGGCGAGGTCGGCCAGGTCGACCCGGCCCTCAGGGGTCTGGGCGATCTCGGTGACCGTGTAGCCGGCCAGGGCGGCGGTGGCCGGATTGGTGCCATGGGCCGAGGTTGGCACCAGCACCCGGCGGCGGGCGTCGCCCCGGGCCTCGTGGGCGGCGCGGATGGCCAGCAGGCCGCAGAGTTCGCCGTGGGCGCCGGCCTTGGGCGACAGGGCGACGGCGGGCAGGCCGGTGAGGGTCTTCAGCCAATGCGACAGCTGGTCCATCAGCGCCATGGCGCCCTGGACGGTGGACTGCGGCTGCAGCGGGTGGATATCGGCGAAGCCCGGCAGGCGGGCCATCTTCTCGTTGAGCCGTGGGTTGTGCTTCATCGTGCACGAGCCCAGCGGGTACATGGCCAGATCGATGGCGTGGTTCTTTTGGCTTAAGCGCACATAGTGGCGCAACGTCTCCGGCTCCGAGAGCCCGGGCAGGCCGATCGGCGCGGTGCGCGTCAGGCCCGCGAGATCGCCGGCGTCCAGGCTGGGCTCGGGCAGATCGACGCCGGTCTTCTCCCAGCCGCCGAGCTCGAAGATCAGCGGCTCGTCCTGGACCAGGCCGTGGCCGTGGCGCTCGGCCGTCGGGCCTTCCATGGGGGTTTCGGATCGCGTGACCCGGCCGACGGTGACGACGCTCATCGGGCGAGTTCCTCGGTCAAAGCCTGGGCGAAGGCGGCAATGTCCGCGTCCGGAGTGGTCTCGGTGGCGCAGACCAGCAGCACGTCGTCCATCCCGGCGCCGGGCGCCAGGCGGGCGTACGGCACGCCGGCGATCACGTCGCGCTGCGCCAGCGCCGCCACGACCTCCGCGGCCGGCTTTGGCAGCCGCACGGCGAACTCGTTGAAGAAGCGCGGGGTCAGGCGCTCGACGCCGGGGACGCCGCTCAGCGCCCGATCGAGGCGGCGGGCCTGGGCGTGGTTGATCTCGGCCAGCTGCTTCAGACCCGTCTGGCCGAGCAGGGTCATGTGGATCGAGAACGCCAGCGCGCAGAGGCCGGAGTTGGTGCAGATGTTCGAGGTCGCCTTCTCGCGACGGATGTGCTGCTCGCGGGTCGACAGCGTCAGCACGAAGCCGCGCCTGCCCTCGGCGTCGAGGGTCTCGCCGCAGAGCCGTCCAGGCATCTGGCGGACGAATTCCTCTCGGCAGGCAAACAGGCCGACGTAGGGGCCGCCGAAGCTCAAGGCATTGCCGATCGACTGGCCCTCGGCGACGGCGATGTCGGCGCCCATCTCGCCGGGCGATTTCAGCAGGCCGAAGGAGACCGCCTCGGTGGTCACCACCACCAAGAGGGCGCCGGCGGCGTGGGCGGCCTCGGCGATGGCCGAAACGTCGGTGACCGTGCCGAACACGTTCGGGGTCTGCACGACGACGCAGGCGGTGTCCGGGCCGATCGCTTCGATCACCGCTGCCTCATGGTCAACGGCGGCCGGCAGGCGGGTGGTGGCGACGCCGGCCGAGTGGGCCAGGGTCCAGGCTGCCTCGGCATAGTGCGGGTGCAGGCCGCCGGAGAGCACCGCTTTGGAGCGTTTGGTGATCCGCGCGGCCATCATCACCGCCTCGGCGCAAGCGGTCGATCCGTCGTACATCGAGGCGTTGGCTACCGCGAGGCCGGTCAGCGCCGCCACCTGGGTCTGGAACTCGAACAGCACCTGCAGCGTGCCCTGGGCGATCTCGGGCTGGTAGGGCGTGTAGCTGGTCAGGAATTCCGAGCGCTGGATGATGTGGTCGACGCTGGCCGGCACATGGTGGCGATAGGCCCCGGCGCCGCAGAAGAACGGCCCCGCGCCCGCCGGTCGGTTGCGGGCGGCGAGGCGACCCAAAGCGCGCTCGACTTCAAGTTCGCCCTGGTGGGCGGGCAGGTCGACAGGTCCGGCGAGCCGCGCCGAGGCCGGCACGTCGCGGAACAGGGCGTCGATGTCGGCCGCGCCGATGACGGCCAGCATCTCGGCGCGATCGGATTGGGTGAGGGGGAGATAGCGCACTTTCTAAGCCCGCTCATCCCCGCGAAAGCGGGGACCCAATGCGCTGGCGGTCCAAGAAAGTCTGCAACGGGTTCCGCACGTCCTCTGCAACGCCTGCCTCTTGGATCCCCGCTTTCGCGGGGATGAGCGGACTATTTGGGAAAGGGTCACGGTCTGGCTCACTGGTTCTCGCTCACAGCGTTTGGAGGAACTGTTCGTAGGCCGCCTTGTCCATCAGGGCGTCGACCTCGGCGGGATTGGCCAGCTTCAGCTTCACGAACCAGCCGGAATGCTCGGGGGAGGCGTTGACCGTGTCGGGGGAGTCGACCACCGGGCCGTTGGCCTCGATCACCTCGCCTGAGACCGGGGCGTAGACGTCCGAGGCGGCCTTGACGCTCTCGACCACCGCAAGGTCGTCGCCGGCCTTCACCTGCTTGCCCACGGCGGGCAGCTCGACGAACACCACGTCGCCCAGCTGGCCGGCGGCGTAGGCGGTGATGCCGATGGTGGCGACGCCATCGGTCACCTCGACCCATTCGTGATCCTTGGAAAAACGCATGCGGCGATCCTTGTTCAGGCCTTGCGGCGATAGCGGTGGGGGACGAACGGCATCTGGATAACCTCGGCGGCCTGGCGCTTGCCCCGGACGATGACGCCCAGGGCCACACCGGGTTCCGCCAGCGTCGGCGGCACATAGCCCATGGCGATCGGGGCGCCGAGCGAGGGCGAGAAGCCGCCGCTGGTGACCACGCCGACCACCGCGCCCGAGCCGTCGGCGATCTCCGCGCCCTCGCGGGCCGGTGCGCCTTCCAGCACCCGCAGGCCGACCCGGCGACGCGTCAGACGCCCGGCCAGTTCGCCGACGGCTCGGGCGGCGCCCGGAAAGTCCTCGGCCTTCAGCCGGCGCTTGGAGACGGCGAAATCGAGGGCGGCTTCGATCGGCGAGACGGTCTCGTCGAGGTCGTGGCCGTAGAGCGGCAGGCCGGCTTCGAGGCGTAAGGAGTCCCGGGCGCCAAGGCCGATCGGCCGGGCCCGCCCGTCGGCCAGCAGCCGGGTCCAAAGAGGGACGGCAAGCTCGGCCGGGACCAGGATCTCGTAGCCGTCCTCGCCGGTGTAGCCGCAGCGCGAGAGGGTGATGCGGTGGTCGTCCAGCAGCGCCGGGGTGAAGGTCATGAAACTCAAGCCCGCCGCCTCGGGAATGATCGCCGAGACCACCGCCTCGGCCTCCGGACCCTGCACCGCGATCAGCGCGCCCTCGTCGGCCCGGATCAGCTCGGCGGCGTCGCCGGCGGCGGCGGCGATCAGGGCGAAGTCGGCATCCTTGGTCCCGGCGTTGACCACCAGCTGCAGCATGCCCTGGCGCTCGTCGGTGACCGCGCGGCCGACCATCAGATCGTCGAGAATGCCGCCCTCGGCATTGAGCAGCAGGGTGTAGCGCAGCTGGCCGCGCTTCAGCCCCTTGAGGTCGCCGCAGACCAGCGGCTCAAGCAGGGCGGCGACCGCGGCGTGGTCGGCGTCCGGATCGCCGCTGGGCCGGGCCAGCTGCAGGAACGCCGGCCCCATGTGCGAGACGTCGAACAGGCCGCAGTGGGCCAACGTCCACAGGTGCTCCTTCAGCACCCCGTCGGCGTACTGCACCGGCATGTCATAGCCGGCGAAGGCCACCATGCGCGCGCCGGCCGCCCGGTGGGTGTCTGTGAGGGGCGTGGTCTTCAGCGCCTGATCGGGCAAGACGGGACTCCGGCTGACGAATGGCCGCCGGCGCGATGCCGGCGACGCCCCCGCTGTCCCTTGCGCCTGAGAGATTCCGGACCGCCGTTTACGGCCGCCCTTGCTCCTTCGGCGAGCCTCCAAACCTGCGGAGGCTCTTTCCAGCGTTCATCAGCCCGCGCGGTCCTTTTGCCTGAGCGTTTCCGGGGCGGTTGCGCCTTCGGCGCCGAGCTCGAGACTCGGCCTCTCCCGCGAGAGTTGGCCGAACCTGGGCACGGGGCGCAGGAGAGTCAAGCGGGGCGGCGTTCGATCCGCTGCGATCACCGGATTCAGCCCCCGCCGCGGGCCTTCCGGGGCGACGGGCGACATTCCCATCGCCAGGTCCACCCTTGGATCCATCACGCGGCGCCAGAGGGGCGGGATCAGCGCCAGCAGGATCGCGCCGGCGTATCCGGTCGGCAGCTCCGTGCCGCCCTCCAGCACCTCCAACGCCTGGTAAGGCCGCGCGGAGAACCGATGGTGGTCGCTGTGGCGGCCCATGTTGAATAGCGACCAGTTGTTCATCCGGCGGGTGGAATTCCACGAGTGCTGCGGTCCCAGCCGCTCCAGCCGTCCGTCGGCGCCGCGGCGGCGGATGAGGCCGTAGTGGGCGATGTAGTTGAACAGCTCCAGCAGCACGACGGCCAGCGCCGCGTCGGCGAGGAAGAAGGCCAGGGCGCGTAGGCTGACCAGGCCGATCGCCAGCACAAGCAGCGCCTCGGCGGCGAACCACCACAGCAGCCGGTTGCCGGGTCCCAGAGTCGGTCGGCCCGCAAGACCTAGGCGCTGGGCCTCAAATCGCCACGCCTCGACCGACTGGCCGCCTACCGAGCGGATGATGAAGGCGTAGGCGCTCTCGCCCCGCCGGGCGGTGGCCGGGTCCTCCGGCGTCGCCGCCCGGCGATGGTGGCCGTGCAGGTGAGCGATGGCGAACTGCGGGTAGAGCACGGCGATCAGCATCGCAACGCCCAGCGCCTTCTCCCATCGCCGGCGGCTGTGGACCATCTCGTGCGCCGCCAGGAACCCGAACACGCCGACGGCGAGGCCGCAGGTGAGGGTGAGGCCGACCGCTTGCGGCAGGCCGGTCGTCGGCCGGGCCATAATGACGGCGGTCCAGCCGATCACGGTCAGCTGCAGTGGGATGTAGAGCCACGGCAACAGGCGGAAGCGCGCGTCTTGCGGCGACGCGGTCGGGTCGACCGACGCGCCGAGTACGAGGTCGAGGCCGAGCAGGCTCGCCGGCATCACCGCCAGCAGCAGATAGCACCAGGGGCCGCCGAAAATTTCGCCCAGGGGAACGAGCGAAAGAAAGACGAACGGCAGCCAATACTTGAACATCGCCCGCCGCCCTCGCCCGCTACATTCGCTCGGGTGTCTCGATGCCGAGCAGCCGCAGGGCCAGCCCCAGCTGGTCCAGCATCGCCTTGGCCAGGCTGAGGCGCGAAGCCCGCACCGCCGGCGGCGCGGTGAGGATCGGACAGGCGGCGTAGAACTTCGAGAACGCCTGGGCTAGCCGCCAGGCGTGCTCGGCGAGAAAGTGGGGCGCCTTCTTGTCGTAGGCTTCGGTCAAGGCATGGTCGAAGGCGTCGAGGGTCAGCGCCAGGGCGCGCTCGGCCTCCTCGGCGACCGCGATGGGGCCCGGCCTCGCGCCCTCATCCTCGGCCCGGCGCAGCACGGATTTCACCCGCACCGCCTGGTAGAGCAGATAGGGCCCGGTCTTGCCCTCGAAGCTGGAAAAGCGGTCGAGGTCGAACACGTAGGAGGTGCCGCGGAAATTCTGCAGGTCGGCGAACTTCAGCGTGGCGACGGCGACCTTCAGGGCGATGTCCTCGAACGCCTCGGGCGACAGTTCGGCGCCGAGGCCCGCCTCGTGCAGCCGCTCGCGGGCCGCCTCGGTGGTCATTTCGATCAGGTCGCGCAGCTTCAGCACCCCGCCGGCCCGGGTCTTGAACGGCTTGCCGTCAGGTCCGTTCATGGTGCCGAAGCCGACGTGCTCCAGCTGACCCTCGGTGGCGTAGCCGGCCAGGTAGGCGGCGCGGAACACCACCTCGAAGTGGTCGGCCTGCCGTTGGTCGACGACGTAGAGGGTATGGTCGGGGCCGAAGAAACGATCGCGGTCGATGATCGTCGCCAGGTCGGTGGTGTGGTACATCGCCGAGCCCTCGGACGAGACCACCAGCATCGGCGGCAGCTCTTTCTTGTCATCGTTGCGGGCGACGCGGATGATTTCCGCGCCCTGGTCGAGGAACATCAGCCCCTTGGCCCGCAGGTCGGCGACCATCGGCCCGATCAGGTCGTTGACGTCGCTCTCGCCCTTCCAGCTGTCGAAATCGATGCCGAGGGTGTGGAAATCGCGCTCCAGCGCCGAGCGGGTGACGTCGTGGAAGTGCCGCCAGAGCAGCCGGTAGCCGAAACGGCCGCCCTGCAGCTCGGCGGTGGCCTTGCGGGCGCGGTCGCGAAAGGCTTCGTCGGTCTTGGCCAGGGCGGCGGCGGCGGGGTAGAGCCGGTCGAGATCGTCCAGCGCCACCCCGGCGGTGAGCAGCGCGTCGATCACCCGCCGGTCGGCGTCCGTGAAGCCCTCCGGCTCGGCCAGCAGCGGCTCGATCCGCGCGGCGATGGCCGGCTGCTCGTCCAGCACGGCGACGATCAGCAGCCCCATCTGGAAGCCCCAGTCGCCGAAGTGGGCGTCGCCGATCACCGTGTCGCCGCGGAAACGGTAGAGCCGCTTCACCGCCTCGCCGATGATCGACGAGCGCAGGTGGCCGACGTGCATCTCCTTGGCGACGTTGGGACCGCCGTAGTCGACCAGGATGCGCCGGGCCGTCGCCGCTGTCAGGGCGCCAGAGCGGGGATCGGCGGCAATGGCGTCGGCCCTGCCTGAGAGCGCCGCCCGGCTGACCTTCAGATTGAGGAAGCCCGGCCCGGCCAGGCTGGCGGACTCCAGGCGCGGGTCGCCGGCCAGCCGGGCCAACACCGCCTCGGCAATCTCCCGCGGCGGACGGCCGGCTGACTTGGCGGCGGCGAGGGCGCCGTTGCACTGGAAATCGGCGAGATCGGGCCGATCGGACCCGGTGACGCGTCCGAAACTCGCCGCCAGGCCGACCCCGGCGAAGGCGGACCCGACCGCCTCACTGAGGTCGGTTCTCAAATCCCTCATCCTACTCCGCTCCTGACGGAGCTTCGAAGGACCAGAGGGGCTGTCCTCCGTAGCCTTGGCGAAGGAGGATCATGGCGTCTTGGGCACGCCTGCGTTGGCGAAGAAGCGCTTACCCTCGCGATTGAACTCGGCCATTTCCGGCGTCACGTCGAAGCCGATCAGCACCTCGAAGTTGCCGCCGCTGACCTTGATGTCGGCCCGCGGAATGGTGATGCCCATGAGGTCCTGGGTGACCATCATGCGGTCCTGGCCGGGTTTGAAGGTCACCGGCAGGTCGAAATATTCCTTGTCGAGCACCGCCTTGTTGCGGTCGGTCACGGCCACCCAATAGCGGTAGGTCTTGTGGTAGCCGTCCGCCTGGGGACCCCGGCCGAGCCCGAACAGCAGCCGCGCCTGCACCTTGATCGGGTCATCGGACTTATACTCGCAAGCCGAGGCCAGGTTCTCGATCTCGCCGGTGTAGCCCACCGCCGAGGGCGATTCCTTGTTGTCCTTCAGCTCCACGTAGCGGGCGGCGTCGTAGAGCACCTTCACGAACGGGCAGGGGCCGGCGTTGCGCAATTCGGGCAACGGCAAGTTGGCCCCGGTGGTGCCCCACTCCTCGTTGCGCTTGCGCGCCTTGGCGTCATCGTCGGCGCTGCCGCCACCGCCGCCGCCCCCGCCGCCGGGACCGCCGCCCTGCTGAGCGAACACGGGGGTCGCCGTCGCCGCGGCCAGGGCGGCGAAGGCGACGAGAACGAGGGATGCGAAGGGGCGCATGGGACTACCAGGGCTGGAACTGTGAAGGCGAGGGGCGGCGAGCCGGAATTCTGGTGTTTGATAAAGGCATTAGGGCGGCGCGGCAACGCGCGGCGACCACGGGGTCTGGCGGCGCGGGGCCGCATCGCCTAGTTTGGCGCCATGCGTCCCCATCTGAAGATCTTCCTCGCCAGCCCCAGGGGCTTCTGCGCCGGTGTCGACCGGGCCATCCAGATCGTCGAGCGCGCCATCGCCAAATATGGCGCGCCGGTCTATGTGCGCCACGAGATCGTCCACAACCGCCATGTGGTCGACCGGCTGAAGGCCGTCGGCGCTATCTTCGTCGAGGAGCTGTCGGAATGTCCCGACGACCGGCCGGTGGTGTTCTCGGCCCACGGCGTCCCCAAGTCGGTGCCGGCCGAGGCGCAGACCCGGCAGATGATCTATCTGGACGCCACCTGCCCGCTCGTCTCGAAGGTCCACGTCGAGGCCGAGCGGCATTTCGACAACGGCCGCGAGATCGTGCTGATCGGTCATGCGGCGCACCCCGAAGTGGTCGGCACCATGGGCCAGCTGCCGCCGGGCGCGGTGGCCTTGATCCAGACCGCCGAGGAGGCCGAGACCTTCGTGCCCCGCGATCCGGCCAACCTCGCCTTCGTCACCCAGACGACCCTGTCGCTGGAGGACACCGCCGAGATGGTCGGCGTGCTGCGCCGGCGCTTCCCGGAGATCGCCGCGCCGCACAAGGAAGACATCTGCTACGCCACCACCAACCGCCAGGAAGCGGTGAAGGCGCTGGCCCAGGACTGCGATCTGCTCCTGGTGGTCGGCGCGCGCAATTCGTCCAACTCGGTGCGGCTGGTCGAGGTGGGCCTGAAGGCGGGCGCCCGGAACGCCAAGCTGATCGACGAAGCCTCCGGGATCGACTGGCGCTGGTTCGATGGGGTCAAGACCCTGGGGCTCACCGCCGGCGCCTCGGCGCCGGAACTGCTGGTCCAGGGGGTGATCGCCATGCTGTCGGAACGCTACGAGATCGAGATCGAGGAGATCGCCACCCGGCAGGAGACGGTAACCTTCAAGCTGCCGCGGATGATCTCGGTTCCCAGCACGGTTTCCGGCTAGGTCACGGCGACAATTCGTAAACCATGCTCGTTGGCGGCCCCTTAAGGCCGGACGGGTTAGAGGCGGGAATGAATTCCGTCGCCGGAATCGCCGCCAGCGGCATGACCGCCGCCACGCTGAGGCTCTCCGTCTCGGCCTCGAAACTGGCCAACATCGAGGATGTGGCCCCGGTCGGCGCGGCCGACTACCAGCCGCAAGGCGTCCAAACCACTGCGCTGCCAGGCGGCGGCGTCTCGGCGACCGTGGTGACGCTGAAGCCGTCGTCCTTCAACGCCTACGATCCGACTTCGCCGATGGCGAACGGCCAGGGCCTGGTGTCGATGCCCGAGATCGATCCGGTGTCGGAAGTGGCCAACCAGATGCAGGGCGGCCAGGCCTACGCCTTCCAGCTGAAGACCTTCCAGGTCGCCAACGACGAGCAGAAGTCGCTGCTCGACATGTCCGCCTAGGGGGGACTTGCCGGCCAGCGCCGGCGTTTTCCTGTCTTACCGCGGAGGCGCGGAGGAGACGCGGGCCTTCGCCACTAGCGCCGACGCTCGCCGGTCTTTTTAGAACGGCACGTCCGACTTGCCTGGCGGGGCGCTCTCGTCGGTCGAGGGCTTGGCTGGGGCCTGCGGCTTCTCGCTGCTGGAGGTGAGGATGTCGTCGATGTTGTCGCTGGATTTCGATGGCTTCGACTGGACCTCCTGAGCCGCGGCGGTCTGGGCGTCGATGGAATTGTCGTCCGCCTCGTCCTTGTCGTCGGCGCTGTTGGCGGCGGCGGTGTTGGCGGCGGCCTCCTGCTGTGGCGGGGGCGGCAGTTCGACCAGAGGCCTAGCCGGAATCGCCGCGTCGACGCCCGCCGCCTGATCCGATAATCCGGCGCCGCCCCGCTCGCCGTTGCGCCAGCTGGCCTTAAAACCCAGGCCGACGCCGACGATCGCCGCGGCGACCAGCAGCAGGCCGGCGAAATAGGCCACCGGTCGGGGCGGGAGCGAAACCGGGCCGCTATCGGTCCAGGACATGAGAGCAACTCTCTGAAGGCGAGCACTAGAGTCGCCTATCAATAGCGGTAGCGCGGGTCCGCGTCAGCCTGGGAATCCGGACCGTCATAGGATCGGGCGCGCGGCGGCGGCGGCGGCGGATTATCGTCCGCGGGCGGCGGGTCGTCGTAGTAGCGCGGCGGATCGGGCTGCGGCGGGCCGTAGCGGTCGTCGTCCCGGGGCGGATAGCGGTCGGCGTCGCCATGGTCGGTGGGACCATAGCGGTCGGGAGGACCGTCGCGGTCGTCGCCGCCGTCCTCGGAATCGGCGTCCGGCTGGCGATCCGCGTCGTCGGCCCCCGGGGCGACGGCGTTGTCGCCGGCGTCCGGACCCTGGTCGTCCATCGGCGGCTCGTCTTCGTAGGTTCCAGTGGTCGGCCCGGTCTCCGGCGCCGGCGCGCCGGGCGGTTCGGGCACCAGCCACGGGAAGTCGTGCGGTGGCACGGTCTTCTCGGCGACGGTCATGAACCGCTTCCAGATCTGCACCGGCAGTTCCCCGCCGGTGACCTTGGCCATCGGCGCGCCGTCGTCGTTGCCGACCCAGACGGCGGTGAGGATGTCCGGCGTGAAGCCGACGAACCAGGCGTCGCGCCAGTTCTGGCTGGTGCCGGTCTTGCCCGCCTCGGGCCGGCCAATGTTGGCCCCGGTGCCGGTGCCACCGCTGATCACGCCCTTCAGCATGTCGACCATGCGCGTGGCGAACAGCGGGTCCAGCACCGGCGTCGGGGCGCTGGGCGCGTGCGTGTAGAGCACGTCGCCGCGGGTGGAGCGCACCTCGCTGACCAGATAGGGCGTGGTCTTGCCGCCGCCGGTCTGGAACACCTGATAGCCAGCGGCGAGTTCCAGCGGACTGACCTCATATGCGCCCAGCGCGATCGACGGGCCGGGATCGACGGGGATGTCGGCGAGGCCCAGGCGGCGGGCGAAGGACGCCACCGTCTGCGGGCCGACTTCGAGGGTCAGCCGCACCGAGACGGTGTTCAGCGAGCGGGCCAGCGCCGTGCGCAGGGTGACCGCGCCGGCGTAGCTCTTGCCGTAGTTCTCCGGCGTCCAGGCGCCAATCTTGATCGGCGCATCCTGGCGCACATCGTCCGGCATGTCGCCGTGCTCGACCGCCGCGCCATAGACGAAAGCCTTGAACGAGGAGCCGGGCTGGCGACGGGCCTGCACCACGCGGTTGAAGCTGCTCTTGTCGTGGTCGAGCCCGCCGACCATGGCCAGGATCGCCCCGTCCGGGGCCAGCGAGACCAGCGCACCCTGGCTGACGTTGCGATGTGAGCCTTGCTTCAGCACTACGTCGCGGACCGCCTCGGCGCCCGTGCTCTGCAGCAGCGGGTCGACGGTGGTGGTGATCACCAGATCGGGAGTGGCGCCGCCGGTCAGCTGGGACGCCTCGGCGGCGGCCTGGTCGAGCACATAGCTCATGTCGCCCTCGTTGTTCTGTGCGGGGGCGAGTTGCGGCGGATCGGCGACGGCGGCGGCCATGGCGGCAGGTGTGATCCAGCCCTCGTCGGCCATGGTCTGCAGGATCTTGTGGCCGCGGGCGATGGCGGCGGGCAGGTCGTTGGTCAACGCCAGGCGGCTGGGCGCATTCGGCAGCCCGGCCAGGGTGGCGGCCTCGGCCAGGTCGAGCTGGCTGGCCGGCTTGCCGAAATAGGCGCGGCTGGCGGCGTCGAGGCCGTAGGCGCCGTCGCCGAAATAGGTGCGGTTGAGGTAGAGGGCCAGCACCTCGTCCTTGGACATGGCCTGTTCCAGCCGCCAGGCCAGCCACGCTTCCTGGATCTTGCGCTTCAGCGACGGGTCACGCTTGAGGAACAGGGTCCGCGCCAGCTGCTGGGTGAGGGTCGAGGCGCCTTCCACCGAGCGATGGGCGCGCCAGTTGGCGTCCAGCGCCCGGGCGATGGCGTGCAGGTCCACCGGGCCGTGCTGGTAGAAGCGCCGGTCCTCGGCGGCGAGGAAGGCCTTGGGCACAAACGCCGGCAGGTCGCCAAGGGTGACCGGCTGGCCGTACTTGGCCCCGCGGGTGGCGATCACCTGGCCGTTGCGATCGAGGAAGGTCATCCCCGGCGAGCGGCGCAGAGTCCACAGCGCCTCGCGCGACGGCATCTGCGGCGCATCGGCGATGTAGCCCTGGACCACCACCATGGCGGAGATGGCGGCGGCGCCGACGATGGCCACCAGCACCGCGACCACGATCGCCACGATGCGCCACGGCCGCCGCGGCGGCCGCGCGCCGGGCGGCTTGGCGGGCGGCTTGGCCGAAGAATCGGGCTGCTTGGCGAAGGTCACGGCCGGCAATGTCAGGGTGAACGCTTAGAAACCGATAAAGCCCGCCGCGGTCGGCGGTTCAACGGCGCCGAGTGCTAACGCCGCACCGGCGCGCCGTAATCCGCCGCCTGATCCAGCAGGGCGCCGCAGTCGGCGTCCTTGGCCGTGCCCGCGGCCACGAACGGCAGCACCACCGCCAGCGGCGAAACCACCGCCCCCAGCAGCACGCCGACGCCGATCTGTCCGGCCGCCTTGCCGACATCGACGCCGACTTTCGGCTGGGCGAAGGTGCCCTTCAGGGTGATCGGCGCCGCCAGGCGGAGCAGCCGAAACTGCTTCGGCTTGCCGCTCAGCGACAGGTTCAGGGTCTCGGTGCGCAGGTCGATGACGCCCGTGCCCTGCGCCTGCACCACGCCAGTATCGAGGATGATCCGCTGGGCGGTCATGATCCCGCCCCGGCTCTGGAACTCGGCGACGCCGCAGCGCACCGGGGTCGGCGTCTGGTCCTTGGCCAAGAGTTCGAACAGGCCCTTGGCGTCGATGCCGAGCAGTTCGGCGGTGGCCCGGCGCATCTGACCCTGCGGGATCACCAACGCCACCGTACCATTGGCGTCGGCGGCGACAGCGCGCACCGAGGCGCCGACGCCGCTCAGGCGCACCCGGGCGTCGAGGCCGCCCTCCATCGGCATCACGCCCTTGCGGGTGGGGAACAGGGTGGCCAGCTGGGCGTGGGCGAGGCGCAGGTCCACGGTGTCGGCCGGCGTGGCGCCGCGGGCGTCGATCCGCACCGATCCGGAGATGTCGCCCTGGGGCAGCGTCATCGACAGCGGGGTGACATCCAGCAGGCCGTGATCGAGCTTGGCCCGCAGCGAGAGCTGGCGGATCGGCAGCGGGCCGGCGTCGACGCTGCCGGCGCTATAGCGGACGTCGGCGTCCATCTGGCGCAGCCGCGCGACGTCCAAGGCGGCGTCCGGCAACACCCGGTGCTCGACAGCCAGCTTGGCGGCCATCGCCTGTTCCGCCGGCGAGACGACCGTGCCCTTAAGCGCCGCCTTCGGCGCGCCGCCGAAGATCGCCAGCATGTCCGCCAGCTTCAGCCGCCGGGAGGTGAGATCGCCGGTGAGATAACGTCGGCCGTCGCGCGGGACCACCGATAGACTGCCGGCCACGTCGCTGACGCCGACGCGGCCGCCAAGGTGCGTGATGTCGTAGCGCTGTCCGTCGCGCTTCAGGTCGCCGTGCAGGTCGTAGGGCGGCGAATTGGGCAGGGCAAGACCGGTCAGGGCATAGAGCCGCGAGAGATCCGAGCCGCTGACCTGCACCTTGGCGGTCAGCGCGCCCAGGTCGAAGGGGTGGATGATCGAACCGTCGGCGATGGCGTGGGTGTCGCCGGCGCGGATATCGCTGTGGAACAGGTAAGGGCGGTCGGGGTCGACATTGATCAGCGGACCGCCCAGCACCTGGGCGAGGAACGGATCGCCGTTCAGCGTGCCCTGGCCCACAAGGGTGAAGCGGCCGGCGCCGAAGCCGGTCAGCCGCTCGTTGGAGGAGATCGAGCCGACGAAGTGAAGCTTGCGCACGGCGTCGTCGAGGGTAAGGCGGCCGTCATCGATGGTGAAGTGGCGGATAGCCGGGAGCCGCAGCGGGGCGGGCGTGGCTTCGGCCCCGAAAGTCCAGTTGTTGCGGCCGTCGGCGGCGCGGATCATCCGCACCTGCGGCTGCTGGGCGGCGACCACCGGCAGCACCATGCGCCCGCGCAGCAGCAGCGTCGGCAGATCGAGCGAGATGGTCAGCCGGGGAATCTCGATCATCGGCCCGCCCCCCGCCCAGGCCGGCTCGCCGACGGTGACGCGCTCGGCGGTGAGACTGGGCGTCCAGGACAGCAGCCGCCCGCTCATCGGGCCCCGGATGGCCACCGGCCTGTGCAGTTGGCCACTGGCGTAGCTTTCGATCGGCTGGCGCAGCCAGCTGAATTGGAAGCTCAGCGCGAGGATCAGGATCGCCAGCGCCAGCAAGGCGAACAGCGCCCCCAGCCAGCGCACGGGCGTGGGCGGCGGCCACCATGGCCGGCGCTCAGGCGTTGCCGCCGACCAGACCCCGTCCACCGTCGCCGCGACCCCACCCGCATCCGGGCGGACGGCGCGGGCCGGCCCGAAATAGGCCGGCGCGCCCGGCTGGGCTGGTTTGGTTGGCGGCTTGGGCATGCGGACAGAACGCGCGAGACCCGCGTTCGCTGCCTTCCTGTCGGAAATGGACCCGGGAGCGCTCGAAAAGGCGCGTCAGATGGCCGCCGGGCCGGCCACCAGGCCGTCCAGCCAGCCGTGCAACGCCGGCAGCAGGATCGTCAACGTCCCCTGGATGATCACCAGCAGGATGAACGGCGACAGATCCAAGCCGCCAAGGGGCGGAATAATCCGCTGGATCGGCCTCAGCAGGGTCAGCGAGAAGCGCTCGAGGAAGTGGACGATCGAATAGCCGATCCGGTTGCGCATGTTGATGACGTTGAACAGGATCAGCCAGGTGGCGATCACCCAGGCGATCACCAACCACATGACCGCGTTGAGGCTTACCTCGAGCACGAAGAAGCAAAAGTCGATGATCGCGCCCATTCCTACCCCGCAACGGTGTGCGCGCTAGGTAGGCGCGGCGGGCATCGCTCGCAAGCGGTCGTCTATGACGCCGGCTTTGTCCGGCCGCCGGCCAGGGCGGCGAAGGCGGCGTAGATGAGCTCGTCGGAGATCAGCTCCGGGGTCAGCAGCCGCTGGAACGTCAGGCCTTCGGTCAAGGCGCCGATCACCCTGACCAGATCCTCCGCCGGCATCGGCAGCCGGGTCTCGTCGGGGAAACGCGCGCGCCACCACTCCGCCGCGGCGGCGGAGCGCTCGGTGGAGAGGCTCGAACCGCGGGCCATCAGAGCCTCGTTGCCAAGCGTATAGGCCAGTCCCCTGAGGCGCCCGGCGCCCACCCGCGTCGGCATCGAGCGCGACCGGCTCCGCGATCCCCGCGCCGCGCAGGTCCCGTAAGCGCCCCCGCGCCTTGACACCCCCATGCCCCCATCCTTATGTGCCGCTCCCTTCGCTTCAGGCGAAGTGGGGCCGTAGCTCAGTTGGTAGAGCGCCTCGTTCGCAATGAGGAGGTCAGCGGTTCGATTCCGCTCGGCTCCACCAGTTTCGGTGGCCGCCCCTAGGCCGCCCTCGCCGCGTCCAGCAGCTCCAATTCGCCGCTCCGCACCGCCCGGCGCCCTTCGCTAGGCTCGGGAGGCGTCGTCGCCCACTACAGCGTCCATCCTGGCCAATAGAGCCGTGACACGGGGGTCCATGTCGCTCGGCCCGGGACGTTCAGCGGCGGCTGGCCGCACGTCGGATCTGGCGACGCCCAAGCCGGGGTTGTTCGGCGAGCCCATCAGCCTGCCGACCCTGGCCAAGAGCTGGGCCTCGCTGAACGGCTTGCTGAGGTAGTCCTTGGCGCCCAGGCTCACGGCGCGCTTTACATCCTCGGCCGAGTGTCGGGCCGTCAGAACCAGCACCCGGACGTGGCGAAGGTCTCGCTCGCGGGCGATGAACTGGAGAACCCCGAAGCCGTCCATGCCGGGCATGTTGATGTCGAGGATCACCCCCTCCGGCCGAAGGTCTCGAATGCGATCCGCCGCCTCCAGGCCGTTACGGGCCACGTGGGCTTCATAGCCGACCTGGCTGAGGCGCACGCGGACAAGGTCGCGGATGCCCGCGTCGTCTTCGGCTATCAGAATGCGGCGCTTAGGCAACATCGGACCATGCCCTCACGTCGGTACTGGCGGCGTATGTTGTCGCCCGGCCAACGGCGGCGATCAGTGCGCCGGGGTCCAAGGGCTTGGCGACAACCTCCTGGAAGCCCAGCTCCGCCAGCCGGTGGGCCATCGTCGGGTCCGCATCGGCGGTGAACGCCAGGATCGGGGTCGTGTCGTTGGGTCCGGCGCCACCGCGGATGCGCCGCAGCGCGCCGGCGCCGTCGAGCCGCGGCATGCGCAGGTCCATCAGGATCACGTCATAGGGCCACTCGGCGGCGAGCCGCGCCGCCTCCTCGCCATCAACAGCCTCCGACACCTCCGCGCCAAGGCCAGCCAGGAAGAGGCGCGCCAGGTCCCGGTTCGCGGCATGGTCGTCAACGACCAGGACCCGCAGGCCGACGAAGTCGACAGGGCTGGAATGGTCGACGTCACCCGAGGTTTGGGTCGCCTCGACCGGCGGCGCGTAGGTGTTGAACCAGAACCGGCTTCCCTCGCCTTCGCGGCTCTCGACGCCAATCTCTCCGCCCATGGCCTCGACGAGGCCCTTGCAGATGGCCAGACCCAGGCCGGTGCCGCCCTGGGCGCGGGTGAGCGAGCCATCGACCTGCGAGAAACGCTGAAACAACAGCGCCTGCTTGTCGGGGGCGATACCGGCGCCGGTGTCGATGACATCGACGCTCAGCATCTCATCGGACGCGTCATAGCCGAGGCGCAAGGTGACGCTGCCGCCGGCGGTGAATTTGACCGCGTTGCTCACCAAGTTGAGCAGTAGCTGGCGGATCCGATCCGGGTCGACGGCGACCACCAGGTCCGGCGGACAGCCGCTGTCGTCGAACCGCAGCTGCACGTCCTTGGCCCCCGCCTGGGGCGTGAACAGGTCGAGGGTCGCGCGGGCGAGCTTGGCGAGGCTGACCGGCTCGGGCGAGATGGTCACCTGTCCGGCCTCCAGTTTGGAGAAGTCCAGGATGTCGTTGACCGTGCAAAGCAGCGCGCGGCTGGCCTCGCGCACCCGCTCGACGTAATCCCGGGTGAGCTCGGAGAGCTCGGGCCGGTCGGCCGCGAGGCCGGTGAAGCCGATGATGCTGGTCAGCGGCGTCCGCAGTTCGTGGCTCATATTGGCCAGAAACTCGGTCTTCACCGCCGCTGCCGCCTCTGCTTCGGCTTGAGCCGCCCGAAGCTCGGCCTCCAGCGACTTGCGCCCGGTGATGTCGGAGATGACGTCGGTGAGGCCCACGAAGCGTCCGCTGGCGTCGGCGACCAGGGTCGGCTTGCATTCCATCCAGATCGACTGACCAGACTTGTGCCGGGCGCGGAACTCCACCGTCCACGGCGCGATCTTGCCGCGGGAGTCGAACACCGCCCGGCACATCGCCAGCACTTTCTCGGCGTCCTCCGGGTTCATCAGCGAGGCGAAGGGGCGGCCGACGAGTTCCTGCTGCGTGAAGCCGGTCAGCGTCAGGCAGGCCGGCGAGACATAGGTCATCACCCCGTCCAGGCCGCACTCGGCGATGATCGACGGCGCGGTGTCGGCGAGGCGGCGGAAGCGCTCCTCGCTGGCGGCGAGCGCCCGCTCCGAGCGCCTGCGGTCGGTGACGTCCAAAATGGTGCCGACGATGGCTCGTATCCGGCCGTCGGCGTCCCGCTCGGCCCGCGAGGCGCCTTCGATATAGCGTGTTTCGCCGTCACTGCGGACGATTCGCGAGTCGATCTGCTCGGACGTGCCTTGGCTGAGCTGCCGGGCGATACGTTCTCGTCCCTCGGCCACATCGTCCGGGTGGCTCAGCGCCATCGCCGCGTCGATGTCGAGCGCCGCACCCGGCTGGAACCCGTAGATGGCGTAAACCTGGTCCGAGCAGGTCATCTCGAGGCTGGCGGCGTCCACACGCCAATGGCCGAGCCCGGCGATCGCCTCGGCGACGTCGGCGCGCCGGGCATGTTCCTCGGCGGCGTCGCGCGCCTGGGCCATCGCCGCTTCGGCGCGCTTCAGCTCGGTGATATCGACACAGTTGGAAACGATTCCGCCGTCTGCGGTCCGCCGCTCGCTGACCCGCAGCCAGCGGCCGTCGGCGGTGCTCTGGATCAAACTGCCGGCGTCGCCGGCGCGGGCCGCCCGGCGCTCGTCCAGCCAGGCTTCCTCGCGGCCGATCGCGTCAGGAAAGGCGCCGACCTCCAGGCCCCGGGTCAGCATGTCGTCGAACAGCACGCCGACGGCGGCGGCGCGTCCCCGGCTGGCGCAGAGGTCGGCGTACTTGGCGTTCCAGGCCACCAAACGGTCGTCCGGACCGAAGAAGGCGATGCCGTCGGGCATGGCGTCCAGCGCTTCCCGCAACCGCGTGAGGTGGCCGTATCGGCTGGCGGCCTCCAGGGCGACCCCGGCGACGGCGGTCACCAGGATCAGCGCGGTCACGGCCACCGCGATCGACGCCAGCACGGCGCCGGACAGCAGGTGCTCCGGCCCTAACGGGCGCAGTTCGGGGACAATGGTCACGGCGGTCATGCCGGTGAAGTGCGTGCCGACGATGCCGGCGGCCAGCAGCGCGCCGGCGGCGATCTGCCGGCCGACGCCCGCGCCGGGTTTGGCCACCAGCAGCGCCGCCGCCGACAGCGCCGCGCCGATCAACACCGAGGCGACGACGTAGGCGGAATCCCAGGTGATCTGGCCGGCCGTGCGGTAACCCAGCATGCCCACGTAGTGCATCAGCGCGATACTCAGGCCGACGATCAGACCGCCCGCGGCCGCCGTCAGCCCCGACCGCCGGGTCTGCGATCCGCCCAGGGCGATGGCGAAACCGAGCGAGGTTCCCAGCACCGCGATGGCCAGCGAGCCCAGGGTGGGCGCCGCGACATAGCCGGTGGGCAGGCCGGTCCTGAACGCCAGCATGGCGACGAAGTGGGTGGTCCAGATGCCCGAGCCCGCCACCACGCCGGTCATCGCCACCCAGATCAGTCGGCGGCGGAACAGCGGCCCGGGGGCCTTGGCGTAGAGGAAGAAGGTCGCCCACGCGGAGGCCACGCACACCAGCGCCGCGACGACGACGAGGGCCCAGTCGTGCTTCATCGAGACGCAAAGAAGAACGCGAAACACGTTGGCTGCCCTGCCTCCAAAGACAGCCGGAGCCTCGGATAACGAGGTTAAGGACCCCCCGCCGAAGGCCGGCGCGGAGCTGCGCCATACCGACGCAGCCGCCGCCGCGGACTTTAGGTCAGGTCCCTGGCCAGTTCCGTCCGGGTCTCTTCGCTGAGCGCGGCCATGTGGGCGTAGAGCGGGTGGTCGCAGCCGATCAGGGCCTTGGCGCCCGGCGCGCGGAACGCCTGCGCCTGGGTCTCCGAGAGGGCGAAGCGCAGGAAGTGGACCGAGGAGGTCTTGCCGTCCTCGCGGGTGCGCTCGATGTCGCCTTCCTGCTGGCCGAACGAGCGTTCGCCGGCCACTTCCAGGTAGAAGTGCTCCTCGACGCCGCCGAGTTCGCCCAGCACCCGCGCACGGCGAACCGGATCGTCGATCTCGAACATCACCGTCGCCACCAGCTCGCGGCCCTGGGGGATCAGCGGGTTGTAGGCGGCCAGTTCGTCGGCCAGCTGCGCCTCGCCGCCCTTTTCGATCAGCAGCATCTCCTGCACCTGGAACAGCATCGTCTCGTAGCTCTCGAAATAGACCGTGCAGTAGGGGCCAAGGGCGATCCGGCGCAGGCGCTTGGCCGGCAGCAGGGCGGCGCGGCGGGCCTTGCGCTGGACCGAGAAGACGGCGTCCGGAACGATGTCGGCGGCGGTGATGCGGTGTTCGGCGGCGGGCATGACGGTCATCTTTCAGGCGAGGCCATAGGCCTTGGCGAGGATTTCGATCGGGTGGGCCTGGGCGGGTGCGGCGGCGCCCTCGGCGAGGTCGGCGGAGACCAGTTGGCCGAGATGCTTGCAGGCCAGCGGGCAGTCGGAGCAGAGCGTCTCGTTGCCCTTCTGGGCGACCTGCCGGGCGGCGGGCTTGCCGACCTTCACGGCCACCGGGAAGGTCTCCTTCATGATCCCGAAGGTGCCGCCGTGGCCCGAGCAGCGCTCGACCAGGTCGACCTTGGTGTCGGGGATCAGCCGCAGCATCTCCGCCGACTTGGCGCCCATGTTCTGGGCCCGGGCGTGGCAGGCATGGTGCAGGGTGACGCCGCCGACGACGGGGGTCAGGCCGGGCGCCACGCCGTAGGCTTTGTTCAGCTCGACGACGTATTCGCAGATGTCGCGGGTAGCGGCGCTGAGCGCGGCGACCTTCTCGTTCTCGGGCAGCATCAGCGGCCACTCGAACTTCATCATCAGCCCGCAGCTGGCGGTGAGCGCGATCACGTCATAGCCCTTGGCGATATAGGGGCCGAGGTCTTCGGCGAGCTTCTCGGCCCGGTGCGCGACCTCGGCGATGTCGCCGGCCTCCAGTTGCGGCATGCCGCAACAGCCGGGGTAGATCAGCTCGGCCTCGACGCCCTGTTTGGCCAGCACGGCCAGGGCGGCGCTGGCGGTGGAGGGCTGGTTATATTCGGCGAAGCAGGTGGCGTAGACCACCGCCTTGCGCTTGCCGAACGCCGGCCCGGCCGGATCGGCCTTGGGGGCGCCGCGGGCGCGGTCGATGGCGGTGCGGGCGTAGTAGCGCGGCAGCTCGGCGTCCTTGTCGATGCCAAGGACCGCTTGCATGATCGGTCGGGTGAAGCCGTTCTTGCGGTCGGTGGCCCAGTTGGCCAGCGGCGCGACCGGGCTGGCCAGCTCGCCGTTGCGGTCGGTCTCGCCCAGCTGCTCGCGGACGAAATGGCCACCCTCGGCCTCCCGGGTCGCCGCCCGGTGGCGCAGCATCAGGTGCGGAAAGTCGATGTCGAACTCGTGCGGCGGCACGTAGGGACATTTGGCGATGAAGCACATGTCGCAGAGGGTGCAGGCGTCGACCACCTGCTTGTAGTCTTCCTTCTTCACCCCATCGAGCTCGCCCGTCGGGCCGTTGTCGATCAGGTCGAACAGCCGCGGGAAGCTGTCGCAGAGATTGAAGCAGCGCCGGCAACCGTGACAGATGTCGAACACCCGCTCCATCTCCGTCTCGACCTTCTCCAGGTCGTAGAAATCCGGATCGCGCCAGGCGATCGGATGGCGGAACGGCGCGTCGAGCGAGCCTTCCCGGACGGCGGTCTTTGGCGGGGTGTCGGTCATCGGTCCTCAATCCCCTCCCCCTTGAGGGGAGGGGCAGGGGTGGGGGGATGCCGCCGGAGGGCGCGGCGCCCGGGATTGGCGAGGCAGGCGCTTGCTGAGCCAGCCCCCACTCCCAACCCTCTCCCCTCAAGGGGGAGAGGACTTAAGCGTTAGTCCAGCGTATCGAGCGCGCGCTGGAAGCGGCCGGCGTGGGACTTTTCGGCCTTGGCCAGGGTCTCGAACCAGTCGGCGATCTCGTCGAGGCCTTCCTCGCGGGCGGTGCGGGCCATGCCGGGGTACATGTCGGTGTATTCGTGGGTTTCGCCGGCGATGGCGGCCTTGAGGTTGAGGTTGGTCTCGCCGATCGGCAGGCCGGTGGCCGGGTCGCCGACAGATTCCATGAACTCCAGGTGCCCGTGGGCGTGGCCGGTTTCGCCTTCCGCCGTCGAGCGGAACACCGCGGCGACGTCGTTGTAGCCTTCGACGTCGGCCTTTTGCGCGAAGTAGAGGTAGCGGCGGTTCGCCTGGCTCTCGCCGGCGAAGGCGTCTTTCAGGTTCTGCAGGGTCTTGCTGGTGGCGAGCGACATGGGCTTCCTCGTGATTTGACCGGTGGGCGACCGGGCCG
>Ga0302279_10002839_pt1 | contig 22356 bp, 15 predicted proteins | sample III_Bog_N3_3_FD_194541 | JGI IMG/M metagenome (GOLD analysis project Ga0302279, IMG submission 194541) | Peat permafrost microbial communities from Stordalen Mire near Abisko, Sweden - III_Bog_N3_3 | ecosystem: Environmental > Terrestrial > Soil > Wetlands > Peat | place: Sweden: Abisko...
CTCCCATCGCGCCTCTCGGCCTTCGGAGAGACGCGGTCGGCCTTCGAAGAGCGGCTCGCGGCCTTCGAAGAGACGCTGTCGGCCTTCGACGAGCACCGGTGCAAGAGGTTCGACGACGGGCAACCTCTTCCATCGCCTCTCTCGCTCTTCGCAGAGACGCTCTCGCGAATCGGCGAGAGGCCGTCGGCGTTCGAAGAGACGGCCAGCCCGGTGAGTGGGCATACGCCGTCGGTCGATGCTAAGGGGTCGCGGCGTGGAGTCGTACCTCGTGGTCTACGTAGGGCTCGCGCTCCTGTGGCCCCTCGTGGCGCTCTTCGAACGCCGGGCCCCCGCGACTCGGCTCGTGCGCACGAAGCGTGGGCTCACGGTGGACCTCGCCTACTGGGTCATCACGCCGCTCCTCACGGGGACGCTCGCGCGCGTCCTCACGCTCGGTGTCATCGCGACCTTGGGACTCTCGCTCGGCTTCGGCACCGACGGCCCCGCGTTCCTTGCCCGCATCGAGCGGGTCACCCCTTTCGCCAAGCTCCCGTTCCTCGCATCGTTTCTCCTGGCCCTCCTCGTCGCCGACTTCCTCGGGTACCTGAGCCACCGCCTGCGCCATACCGCGAGGCTCTGGCGCGTCCACGCGGTGCATCACGCCACAACCGAGCTCACGGCGATCGCCGCCGCGCGCCTTCACCCGCTCGACGAAGCCATCGACTCCCTGTGCATCAGCGTCCCCGTCATCTTGATGGGCTTCCCGCTGCCGGTCTTCGCGGCGCTCGGCCCCTTCTTCGTGCTCCACACGCTCCTTCTGCACGCGAACGTCTCGTGGACCTTCGGTCCGCTCGGGCGCGTCTTGTCCTCCCCGCGCTTTCACAGACGGCACCACGCCGAGGGGCTTCCGGCGGTAAACTTCGGCGGCGTCTTCGCCTTCTACGACGTATTCTTCGGGACGTTCGAGATGCCCACGGAAGACCCGCAGACGTTCGGCGTCGTCGAGCGCGACGTCCCGGGCAGCGTCGCGGGGCAGCTCGCCTACCCGTTCAAGCGCGCGTGGCACGCCCTTCGATGAGCCTCACGGGCACCCTGGCGCCGTGATCCACGTCGACGAGCGCGACTTCCAGTGGGTCTACCCCGCGACGGCCACGACCGGGCTCCTCCTCGCGCTCTTCCTCCCGGCCTCGAGCAAGACCGTCCGCCCCGCCGCGCGGCGAAGCTACGCGATCCTCCAGCTCCTCACGCTCTTCGGCGCCATCGTCGGCGCAAAGCTCGCGTTCCTCTCGGGGGACCTCGCCTGGCCGTTCGCCAAGGTCTCGCTCTCGCAGGTGATCCTCTCGGGGCGTTCTATCACCGGGGGCCTCATCGGCGGGTTCCTCGTCGCCGAAGGGGGGAAGGTGCTCCTTCATTACCGTGAGCTGCCGAACGACTGGTTCGCGACGAAGCTGCCGCTGTCGATCGGCGTAGGGCGCGTCGGCTGCGTCCTCGCAGGATGCTGCCGTGGCGTCCCGGGCGAGTACCCGCTCGGCTTCGTCTATTCGGACGGCGTCCCCCGCTTCCCCGCCCAGCTCGCTGAGCTCCTCTTCCAGGTGGCCGCGTTCGGTGCCGCGTACACGCTCTACAGGCGAGGCGCGCTCCGTGGGCGCATCTTCGCGAGCTACATGGTCGCGTATGGCCTCTTCCGGTTCGTCATCGAGGGGCTCCGCGAAACTCCGAAACGCGACTTCGGCGTGCGCCTCTCCGTCTACCAGGTCCTCTCGGTCGTCCTCGTAGCGTGCGGGGCCGCCTCCTTTGCGTGGTACTCTCGCGAAGCCGCACGGAGCGCGACATGAGCCAGAACCAGGGACCTCCGTTCGAGCCGCCGAACCCACCGCAGCCGCCGCAGCCGCCGCCTGGGGCCATAGAAGGCGCTCCCTACGCGCCGCACGCGCGGCGCCGGACGCCGATCCCGACGTGGCTCGTCGTCATCTACGCGCTCGGGGCCATGGTGGGGGCGCTCATCTTCGGCGCGGTGGTCATCGTCGGCCTGATCGCGTTCGCGTGCAGCCATCACTGAGCATGGTCATCTCGCGCATCAAGAAGACGTGGCACGACGACCTCGTCCGCGACCCGGAGACGCACGCGTGGGTCCTCAGCCTCTACCGCGCCGGCGAGTTCCACCCGCAGGCGAGCGACGACTACTTCCCCGCGTGGGCCGCCGAGTCGGCCGAGCTGCGCGCGTCCATAGAGCGTCACGCGTCGGACGAGATACGGCACGTAAAGATCTACGACCGCGCCATCGAGCGCCTCGGGCAGACGCGGACCGAGATCGAAGGGCTCGACGTGTTCAACGTCGCCATCCGTGAGCACACCAAGGTCGACTTCCGGGCCACGAGAGAGATGTCGAGGGACACCGTCCGCGAACGCCTGGCGCACTTCCTTGCCCACGCGCACTTCCTGGAGACGCGCATCTCGCAGTCGCTCGACTACCACCTCGAGGCGTGTGAGCGGTCCGGTCGCACCGAGGTCGCGCGCGTCGTCGCGGCAGTGCACGTCGACGAGGAGCGGCACACCTCGTACACGCTGGCCGCAGTGAAGGACCTGCTCCCCGCGTCGGAGGCCGCACGCGTCCTCGCTGTCCACAGGCAAGGCGAGGCGCGCGCCAACCTCGCGTTCTCCGCGCGTCAGGTGAGGAGCTTCCTCCGCCGATTCCGGACGAGCCGCTCGCACGCGCTCGTCTATCGTGTCTCGGCCAAGATGATGGAGGCGAGTCTTGCTGCACTCTGACGACGGAGAACCGAAGAAGCGACGCCTGGGCGTCTTCACCCCGAAGCGCCCGCCGCTCGACATCGCGCGCGACGCGGCGCGGGCCATGGATGAAGCCGATGCACGCGCGCATTTCGGCGCGACCGACGCGGGGCGCGCGCTCAAGACGACGGTGAGCCTCTGTCCGGAGTGCCTCGGCTACGTCCCTGCGTTCGTCTTCGAGCGGGGCGGTCGCGTCTGGATTCGAAAGGCGTGCGACACCCACGGCGTGGCGGAGGCGACGCTCGAGAACGACGCGCGCTACTACTTCCTCTCGAACAAGGATCGCTCCGGCAAGATCTTCGCCCCTGACCGCGTCTTCGACATCCCGACGTTCCCTGGGGCCGAAGGGTGCTGCGACGGGGGCTCGTGCGGCGACGGCACCGACCAGAACGCCAACAAGACCTGCACCGTGCTCGTCGAGGTCACCGATGCCTGCAACCTCGCGTGCCCCGTCTGCTACAGCGACGCGAAGGGGGACCACAAGCTCCCGTTCGACGCGTTCTGCGGGTACCTCGAGAAGCTCATCGAGACGAAAGGGGGGCTCGACTCGGTGCAGCTCACGGGGGGCGAGGCGATGCTGCACCCCGAGTTCTGGCGGATGCTCGAGTACGTCGCGGACCACCCGCGCATCAAGAAGGTCTACCTGCCGACCAACGGGATTCTCCTCCGGAACCCGGGCGTCGCAGAGCGGCTGGCGCGGCATCGCGCGAAGCTGATGGTGCTCCTGCAGTTCGACGGGTCGACCGACCGCACCGACGAGAGCCTGCGTGCGGCCACCCCGGGACGTGTGCGCAGCCTTGTCATCGAGCGACTGGGCGAGCTCGGCGTCTTCATGCAGCTGACGATGACGATGGCGCGCGGAGTCAACGACTCCGAGGTGGGGGACGTCATCGAGCTCGCCCTTCGTCACGAGCACATCAAGGTCGTCGCGCTGCAGCCCGCGACCTACTCGGGGCGCTACGAGCTCGAGCCCGACCCGCGCGACCGCCTCACCCTCTCGGATGTGGTGAAGGCGGTCGTCACCCAGACCAAGAAGCGCGCCCGCGAGGCCGACTTCGTCCCCATCCCGTGCAGCCACCCCAACTGCGGCTGGATCACGCTCTTCTTGCGCCGCTTCGGCATGGTCTCGAACGTGGTCCGCTACGTCGACCTCCCCAAGATCATCGACAACGTCGCGTACCGGACGCTCCTATCGACGGACGAGCTCCAGGCGGCGGTCGGCTCGGGGGGCTCCATCGTTCGACGCGCCATCGGTCGCATGGCCAAGGGGCTCGTCCGCTCCGAGGACATGTTCACCGTCGCCATCAAGCCGTTCATGGACCGCCACTCGTACGACCAGGACCGGGTCGACAACTGCTGCCATCACCTGCTCGACACGAAGGGGAACCCTCGGTCGTTCTGCGAGTACAACGCGGTCTTGCGGCAGAACGACCCGTGGACATCGATGCCGACGATTTGAACCGTCGAGCAACCGTCAAAGCGACGCGCTCAAGGGCAGCACTTCGGGGGCGCGACGGCCCCGAGCGACACCCGGGGCGGCGAGAAGCTCGCGCGAAGTAGCGGGCCGCGTTACCGTCTCGGGGTAGGCTAGGGGTAGCCCACATGCTCGGACATCGGCGCAGGGTCACGTGCATCGCCGCGCTCGCTCTCGCAACGGGGGTCGTCCCCGCGTGCTCGTCGCAGCAGCCGGGCGCTCCCTCCGCCGCACCCGCCGCAGCGCCCGCCGCCACCACGTCGACGAACACGCCTCCGACGTCACGGCCCGGATCGGGTCATCCCTTGACGGCCACGGAGCTCGCGCTGCGCAGAGCGCTGGGGGTCCCGTCGGACGCCAGGCAGGTCATCGTATTCGGGCAGAACGCCCACATGGACATCGACTGGCAGAGGACGCTCCCCAACTATTATGGGGCGTTCGTCGGCGACGTATTGACGGAGGCTCGCCAGATCCTCGAGACGCAGCCGCGCGCCTTCTACAGCGTCGCGGAGATGGCGTTCCTCGAGTATCACCTCGAGCAGCACCCCGAAGAGCTCGCCCCCCTTAAGGCCGCAAGCATGGCGGGGTCGCTGCACATCGTCGGCGGCGGCATGACGAGCCCCGACACACTCCTCCCCGAGACGGAGCTACTCCTACGCGATTACCTCTACGGAATTCAGTTCGCGGAGGACACGCTAGCGGCCCACCCGACCGCCGCGTGGCTGCCCGATTCGTTCGGGCACGCGAGCACGGCCCCCGACATCCTCGCTGCGGCGGGCTTCACGAGCGTCGCGTTCTCCAGGATCGACGGAGCCCCGACGCTCTACGAGGAGATCTTGATGCACGGCGCGCCGATGCCCGGTTCGACCGCAGCCCAGCTCGCGTCGCTGGGGAGCGCCGATTTCGTGTGGACCGGCCCGGGTGGCGGGTCGGTGATCGCACACTTCATGGCGTCGATCGGCCTCTACTGTGCGGGCGACAACATCGACTACGACGAAGAACTCGAGGTCGCGGGCGGCCACCTCGGATCGTTCATGGGGAACGACTCGACATTCACCGACGCCGCAATCGACCGCTACATCACCGAGATGCGGCCCTACACCAAGACGCCGTACATCTTCATCCCCGTCGGTTGCGACTTCGCCCACCCGAAGCCGCAGCTCATCGCGTACCTCGACGGTTACAACAATCGTCGTTATGGGACGACCGGAACCTGGGCCGTTGCCGCACCCTTCGACACGTACAGCGAGTTCGTTTCTGCGTGGCGCGACGTGCTGCCCACGCTCGCGAAGGACCTGACCCCGTACTACACGGGCTTCTACGGCAGCCGCGCCGCGGTGAAGCGGCAGACGCGCGACGCCGCGAGGCCGTTCTTCACGGCGGAGACGTTCGCGACCGCTCTGGGCGCCGCAGGGCAAACGCTGACGATGGCGGCGGCCTCGCAGCTCAGGCTGCTCACGCGCGCGGACCACCACGACTTCATCACGGGCACCGCGACGGACGCGGTCGTCGCGGACGAACAGCTCCCGCTCCTCGTCACCGCGGAGACCGCTGGCCAGGCGGAGCTCAACCAGGTCGCCGCGGCGATTGCCGAGCGTGTCCCTCTCCCGACCGGGGGCGCCGTCGACGTCGCGCGCGCAGTCGCATTCAACGCTGCGGGGGTCACCCAGAGCGACACGGCCGAGCTTCAACTTCCCATCGCCCACGGCGTCGTCCCGCCGCTTCACGCGGTGGCGGACGGACAACCTGTCCCCCTCGAAGTCGTTGGCACTCCCCTGCCAACCGATACGATGGCGACGCTCCGCGTGGGCCTCACGGCAATGCCGCCCTTCTCGTGGCAAACCGTCGACATTCTTCCCGGCGTTGCGAGCTTCGCACCTGCCGTGTCGCTGACCCTCGAGGATGCGAGCGGCGCCCCTGCCACCGGGCCCGGCGTCGCACGCGTCGTGCTCTCGAACGCCAACGTCACAGCCACTTTCGAGGAAGGGACAGCTGGGTTCGCTCTCACTTCGCTGATCCTCGGGGGCGCGGAGACCATCGCAGAGGGTTCGGGCGTCATCCACGACTACACGGACATGGGCGGCCTGTGGCGGCTTGGCAACGAGATGGTGGGATGTTCGCTGACACCCATCGTGGAGCCGGTGCTCCCGGAGACGGTAGAGGTCCTGGAAGCGCCGGGGCTCGTTGCGCGCGTGGTGTTCCACTCGGCGACGGCCGATCGCGAGGTCTCGCTCGGTTCCGGATCGACGGGCCTCGCGTTCGCGATCGCGACCGGCGCAGCGGAGGAGACCACGCGGACCGTCTCCTTCGACTTCGCGGTCCCGAGCGGCGCTTCGCTGACCACCTCGGAGCCCGCGGGCTGGGCGGAGCGCCCTCTGGAGCTCCTCTATACGCCGACCTTCTGGTCCGCAGTTGCATGGGCGCAGGTCGGCGGGGTGGCCGTTCTTCTTCGGCAATCGACCGGAGTCCGAATGAGCCAAGCAGGGCAGCTCGAGCTGATGGCGGTGCGCGACGCTCGCCAGGAACAGTGCGACGTCGAAGGGGGAACCGGGAGCGATACAGGCACGCATCGCATCGAGTGGCTCATTGTTCCGGCGTCGAGCCCCCTCGCAGCCGAGCAGGCGGCGCAGGCGTTCAATCGTCCCCTCGACCTCGAGGTCGTGCCTCGCACCCAGGCATCGATCCTCGACCTCCCCGCCCAGCGATCGCTGCTCGGCGTGAGCGGCGAAGGGGTGATCTCCGCGTTCAAGCCCGCCGATCGTGGCGGCGGCGTCATCCTTCGCGCGTTGCTCACGCCTGGCCCGGTCACGATCACGCTGCCGGCGGCGCTTGTAGGAACGAAGATCACCCAGGTCGATGTCGCCGAGCGCGACGGTGCGGCCCGAGGCGTCGCGGGGCAGACCCTGGTCCTCGACAAGGCCACCTACGGTTCGATCGCGAGCGTCCGGCTGGAGTAGACACGTTGACTCCATCGCCCGCTCTCGAACCGCGTCGATCGCGCTCACCTGGGTCGCCAGGTCGGCGCGCCGTGGCCATTGCTCTCCTCCTGGCAACGGGCGCAGCGCCGGGGCCCGTCGCGCTCGCCGGTTGCGCTTCGACGTCACCGCCGACACGAGACGGTGGGCTCCAGGCAGACGCGACCCTCGATGTCACCGCGCGACGGGACGCTCCCCCTTCGGACGCGCACGCGGCAGGCGATGCGCTGACCGCGGACGCATACTTCATTGCCGACGTGACGTCGCCCGACGCGATCGTCGCCGACAGCCCGCTCGGAGACGCGCCTCCCGGGGGCGGCGACGGGAGCGAGTGCTCCGCTCCGTTGTCCTTCTGCAGCGGGGCGTGCGTCGACGAGCAGTCCGACCCGAATCACTGCGGCAGCTGCGAGGTGATTTGCGTCGGCGAGTGCTCGGCGGCGCGGTGCTTGGTCACGCTGGCCTCGGACCAGGACGGCCCTGCCGGCATCACCGTCAACGGCACGTACGTCTTCTGGACTAACACGGGGGGCGAGGCGGCGAACAACGGCACCGTGATGGTAGTGCCTCTTGGCGGTATCACGTACGGGGGAACGCCCACGACGATCGCGTCGGGACAGGGGGCCCCAGGGGGCATCACCGTCGATGACACCAACGTGTACTGGACGACGGTGCTGGGCGGCACGGTCATGGCGCTGCCACTCTCGCTCGTGGGCAGCACGCACGCGACTCCGACGACGCTCGCGTCGGGCCAGAGCGAACCCACCGGCGTCGCCGTCGACACAGCCCGGATCTACTGGACCAACGCGGGCGTAACAGGGGACGGCGGCAGCGGCACCGTCATGGCTCTGGGGCTGGGCGACGGAGGGGCGCCCGCCACTCTCTCGTCCGGTCAGAGCCTCCCAACTCGCATTGCGGTGAACCCGACCGACGTGTTCTGGGCCAACGACGACGCCGTCGTCGCGCTGTCGTTCAGCGACGGCGGTACCCCCGGCGTGCTCGCGACGACGTCCCCGACGGCGATCGCCGCGGACGCCACGAACGTCTACTGGACGAACCTCGGCACAGCCGAAAACCAGTATGTGGACGGGAGCGTCCTTCGGATCTCGCGGAGCGGGGGCGTCGTCACGACGCTCGCGACGGGGCAGGCAGTCGGCGCCGCGATCGCAGTCGACGCGACCAGCGTCTACTGGACCACGCGTTCGACGCAGGCGGGTGGGGGGAACGTTGTAGCGGTCGGCATCACGGGTGGAGGCGCGACGACGCTGGCCAGCGGCCAGAGTCCACGCGGGGGCATCGCGGTCGACGCGACCAGCGTCTACTGGACGAGCGACAACGAAGGGGGGAGCGTGATGATGTTGACGCCGAAGTAGGACCGCGCGTCTACGAGGCGCCTGGGACGATGGGGTCGACGTCGACGGGGATGCCGCTCAGGATTGAGTTACCGAGCACCGGCTCTACGGACTGTTCGTCCGTAATGGCATTCACGTTGGGCCCGAGCCCCCCCGCGAGGCGGAGCCCTCCTTCGTCGTGACCGAAGCCGTGTGGCATCGAGACCACGCCGGGGCGTACGTCGTCGGTCACCTCGACGTCCACTTCGATCTCGCCTGCTCGCGACCGGACGCGCACGCGACTGCGCGAGGCGATACCGCGGGCCCTCGCGTCGAGGGGGTGCATCATGAGCTGCGCGCGCGAAGGGCCCTTCACGAGCGGCTTCAGGTTGTGCATCCACGAGTTGTTGCTCCGCATGTGGCGACGGCCGATGAGGACGATCGGGGGCGCGGGGGCGTCGAGCCAGCGCTCGAGCCGCGGGAGATCCCTCACGAACACGTCGGGGGCGAGGTGAACGCGGCGGTCATCCGTCTGGACGCGCTCATGACGTGCAGGAGTGAGCGGCCCGAGGTCCTTGCCGTGCGGATGGTCGGCAAGCTTCGCGAGGCTGAGCCGATGGCGCCCCGTCTTGAGGAGCAGGTCGAGCACCGCCTCCGGCGCCTTCGCGCCCGCGCGACGCACCCACGCGCCGAACTTCGACCCGTTGAGACCCACCACTCGCCCTGCCAGCTCGCTAAGGATCTCCCAGTCGTCACGCATCCCCGCAGGCTTCGGCAGGATGGGCGGGCTGTACCGCGCGAAGGGGCGCACCGCGAAGGACCCGAGGACCAGCTCGTAGTTGCCTGATTCGAAGACGTGCACCGGAGGGAGAACGATGTGGGCGCGACGGCTCGTCTCGTTCAAGTAGAAGTCGATCGCGAGGACGAACCCGAGCTGCTCGATCGCCTTGGCCAGCCGCGGCCCGTTCGGGGTCGAGAGCACAGGGTCACCCGCGAAGCAGACGAGCGCCCGGACCTGACCTTCGCCCGGCGTCTCCATCTCCTCGGCCATCGCCGCCGAGGGGAGAGCATCGAGGAACTCGGGGAGACCGCGGACTCGCGAGCGCCACCGACCGTGCCGACGCGGAAGAAGGTGCCGCGTAAGGGCGGACACGTCCGCGGCGGGGAGCGGGAACATCATCCCCCCTTCTCGGTCGAAGTGGCCACTCACGGCGTTCAGCGCTTCGATGAGCCAGCTCGCGAGAGGCCCGAACTCGGTCTGACACGTCCCGAGGCGCCCGTAGACCGCGGCGCGCGGCGTGTGTGCGAGCTCTCGCGCGAGCCGTCGAGTCACGTCCGCCGGGATGCCGGTCGCCGTCGCCACGCGTTCCGGCGAGAAGCCGCGCGTGGCGCGCTCGAGCGTGCGACGCCCCTCGGCGATCCTGTCGACGGCGGCGTTGTCCACGAGAGACTCGTCGAAGAGGACGTGAATGAGCGCGAGAAGAAACGCCGCGTCGCTCGCCGGGCGTATGAAATGGTGTTCGTCGCAGATCGTCGCGGTCTCGGTGCGTCGCGGATCGAAGAGAACGAGTCGACCGCCCCGCTTCTTGACGGATTGCAGCCGCGCGCGCGCGTCCCCCAGCGCCCACATGCTCCCCATGCTGGCGATGGGGTTGGCGCCGAGCATGATGAGCAGGTCGGTGCGGTCGATGTCAGGGACGGGGACCGACAGCGCGTTGCCGTAGACCTGCAGGCACGCGAAGAGGCGCGGGTTGGAGTCCTGCGAGTTCGGGTTGAACAGGTTGTGGGTGCGCAGCGCAAGCGCGAGGGTTTGCACCCCGAGCGACGCGCGGTGGCTGTGGACCGTCGGGTTGCCGATGTAGAAGGCTACGGCGTCGCGCCCGTGACGCGCCTGCACCTCACGAAGACGCGCGGCCGCCTCGAACAGCGCCTCGTCCCACCCGACGGGTTCGAACCCGGTCGCCGTGCGACGCATGGGGGTGCGCAGCCGGTCGGGGTCCTCGTGAAGGTCGCGCATCGCCACCCCCTTGGGGCAGATGTGGCCGTGAGAGAATACGTCGTCGGCGTCGCCGCGAACGTCGTGAACCCGGTCGCCTTCGAGGGTGACCTTGAGGCCGCACATCGCCTCGCACAGGTTGCACCCGAAGAAGCGAACGTCCGTCGTCATGTGTCTCGCAGACCTCGCCTGAAGCACACGCCCGACGCCCCGCGAGGATTCGCGCAACTGTATCAGAAGGCTGTATCAGACCGTATCGGGCGACCCTCTCCGTCGCCGTTTTCCTCAGTGATTTCAGTGGGCCAAGACAGACTTGAACTGTCAGCCAACGGATTAAGAGTCCGCTGCTCTACCAATTGAGCTATTGGCCCGATGACACTCGCGTGAGTGCCGAGGGCAGCGTGTTTATCGATCGCTCCCTGCCGAGTCAAGCCTCGCAGCAACACGACTCCTCTGGTTAGGATCTCCCCGTGCCCATCCCGCTCGTCGGCGTCGTCCAGCAGGCCCTTGATCCTTGGCTCATGCTGCGATCGGCGGAGGCCGCCGCGGAGGCGATGCCGGCGGGGCGGCGCGCGACCGTGATGGGCCTACGCGCAGACGGGGACCGTCGCTTCGACGCTGCCCTCGGCGAACGAGGTGTCCCGGCCCTGATCCTCGCGCGCACGTGCGTCCCCTACTATCTCGAGGCCGCCGTGACGGCCCGGGGCTCGGAGGCCTCGCCCGAACACGCGAACGTCGCGCAGCTGTGGGGGTCGTACGACGAAATCGTACGCGCCGGTCTCCTCCCCGAGGTGCCGGTACGGCTCGCCCCGGCACGTCGACGAGCGATCGAGGAGCGCGCGGCCGAGGCAGAGGTCGCCGTGCACGGCGAGGCATGCATCGACGAGGCGCTGGAGCTGGCCAGCTTCCTCGCAGGCGCGATCGAAATGCGAACGCCGCGGGCCGTTCGGTTGGAGCGAACGCTGCGCAAGGCCGTCGTCGTCACGGTGGCCCTGTTCGCGCTCGGCGAAGGGGTGATGCTCCTTCCAAAATCGGCGAGCCTCGCTCTGCATGCGAGCGTCGTGTCGAGCAGCAGGCGTCCCGACAGCGGTCCTCCGCAGGACCTGACCAACGGCAAGATCGAGGCGGGCACGGCGTTCGCGACGAAAGACGAGGCTGATCCGTGGGTCACGATCGACCTCGGCCCGCCCGCCCGCGTGTCGGAGGTCACGCTGGTCAACAGCGAAGACCACCTCGCCGACTCGCTGCCGCTGCGCGTCGAGACCTCGAGCGACGGAACCACGTGGGACGCTGCGGGAGAGCAGACGAAGCCCTTCTCTCCGGCTGAGCCTGGCGTGCTCACGTTCACGGCGCGAAGCGCGCGGTTCGTGCGGATTCACGGCCACCACGGGGGCGCCATCTACCTGAATGAGGTGGAGGTGCGATAGCGCGAGGCGCCGCTTCCGACGCGCCGCTTCCCACGCAAGGAGGCGTGGTGCAAACTGCGGGCTGAATGCTTGACTGGATGAAGGACAAGATCGGGCGGAAGCAGTCCCCGCTCCAGGCGCTCCAAGCAGGGGCATTCAAAGACGAGACAGAGAAGCAGGCGCTCCTCGAAGCCGTCGCGACCACGGAGGGGCTCAAGGGCGAGGACCTCGTCCCGCTCCTTTCGAGCGCCGACGCGGCGATTCAAACGCGAGCGAGCTCTCTCTTCCTGAGCCGCGCGAGCACCGGCGCCGTCATGGCGCTGCTCGACGCGGTGCTGGGGGCGGATCCTGCGATACGGGCCACCCTGAGCAAGACGCTCCTTCGAAGCAAGCCGGAGCACGTGAAGCCCGTGCTCGATATGGTGCTGAAGGACGCGAAGCAGGATCGTCTGCGCGCGGCCTGGGAGCTCTCGATGGAGTTCCCCGCCGAGATCAGCGACGCGTACGTGGAGCGCGCCTTCAAGGACGGGCCACCGAAGGCTCGCTACGACGCGCTCAAACGGATGATGGGGAAGCGGTCGGCGGACGACATCCGGCCGACGCTGGTCGAAGCGCTCGACGATCGCGATCATCGCGTCCGCAAGCTCGCCGTCGATGCCCTCGTGAAGCTCGAAGGGAACGACATCTTCGAGGCGATGCTCAATCGCATCGCGAGCGACGACAACCCGGAGATTCGCGGGATCGCCGGCGCCTACCTGCAGAAGTACATCGCGACCGCCCCCCCCGAGCTGCGGCCAGCCATTCTCGGACGCCTCCTCCTCGCGGGCGATCCGGCGCTGCAGTCGCAGCTCATCAAAGCGCTGTTCGCGACGGGCAACCACGGCGAGCTGCTGCTCGAAATCCTGACGTTCGCGAAGACGGTGCTCGGGGCACAGCACGCCGCGATCCTCGACTCGATGAAGCCGCTCGGCGACGGCCTCCTCGACCACGCCATTCGCATCCTCGACCACGAGGACCCGGATCTCCGCATCCAGGCCGTCCTCCTCCTCGAGCGGTTCGCGAGCCCGAAGACGGCGTCGGCTGTTCTGAAGCTCCTGAGCGACGAGGACTGGTGGGTCCGCATCATGGCCTGCGATGCCCTCGGGCGTCTCAAGGACCAGAGGACGCTCCCGTACCTCGAACGCCTCCTCGACGACGCGGACTGCAAGTGGGCCGCGATCGACGCCATCGGCATCATCGGCGGCGACACGGCGCTCGGCGCGCTGGTGCGGCTCCTCAACGACCCGCAGAACGAAGTCCGCCTCGTCACGATGAACGCCCTGGGCAAGATCGAGGACCCGCGCGTCGACCCTTACATCGAGCAGATTTCGAAGACCGACGTTTCACTCGATCTCAGGGTTCGCGCCGTTGAGCTCCTTCGCGAGCGTCGCGGCGTCTCCGGAGGGGCCGACGCGGCCATCTCGAGCTCGCAGCTCACCCGCCCGATGGAGCGCCTCTTTGCGTTCGCGCGCGAGTCGCAGGCATCGGACCTCCACGTCACGCCGGACGAGCCGCCGTTCTTGCGTATCAACGGGATCATCCAGCGCGTGGAGATGAAGTCGCTCTCCGCGGGGCAGGTCGAGTCGCTCATCGACGAGATCTTGGACCCGGTGCGACGCCCCATCCTCGACACGAAAGGCGCCGTCGACTTCTGCTACTCGATCCCGGGCGTGGGCCGCTACCGCGTGAACGTCTTCCGTCAGATTCGCGGCACGAGCGCGGTCGTCCGCGTCATCCCGAACATCACGCCGACGCTTACCTCTCTCGGCCTCCCGAAGGATCTCGAGGAGATTGGGACGTACCACCAGGGCATCATCCTGCTCACAGGTCCCGCCGGCGCCGGAAAGTCGCACACGCTCACGGCGCTCGTGAACGTGCTGAACGAGACGCGGAGCACGCACGTGCTCTCGCTCGAGGACCCGATCGAGTTCATGCACTCGCCGAAGAAGGCGCTCGTGAACCAGCGCGAGATGGGGCGAGACTCGAGGAGCTTCGCCGCCGCCATGCGTGGTGCGCTCCGAGAGGATCCGGACGTCATCGTCGTCGGCGAGCTTCGCGACAAGGAGACGATGCGCCTCGCGATGGTCGCGGCCGAAACCGGCCACCTCGTCATCGCCACGATGCAGACGACGAGCGCGACCGCGACGATCGACAAGCTGATCGAGAGCTTTCCTGCGGAGGAGCAGACGCAGATCCGCGTCCAGCTCGGCGGCAGCCTGAAGCTCATCGTGTCACAGATCCTCATCCCTCGAACGGATGGACGGGGGCGGGTCGCTGCCTTCGAGATCCTGAAGTCGACGTCCCCGGTGCGAGCGATCATCCGCGACGGAAAGACGTACCAGCTCGGGAGCGCGATGCAGATTGGTCGCTCGCAAGGCATGCTGACGCTCGACGCGTCGCTGGAGATGCTCCTCGCCGAGGGGAAGATCACCTTCGAGACGGCGTACGCGTTCGCACAGAAGAAAGAGACGTTCACGAAGGGGAAGGCGCCGCGCGAGATCGCGCAGCCGACGCAACAGGGCACGGGAGACGCGCAGAACCAACCCGTGGTCCCGACCGATGTCTCGGGTGTCGGAGAGGCCGCCCCGCGCGCCCCCACTGCCCCGATGCGGCCTCAGGCACCGCAGGAGGCCGCACCGCCGCCGCAGGCCCAGCCACTCCAGCCGGGCACGCGACAGCCGCAGGCCCAGCAGCAACCGATGGGACGCCCCGTCACCGGTCAGCCGCAAGTTCAGCAGCCACCGATGCAACGGCCTGCGACCGCGCAGCCGCAGGTTCAGCAGCCACCGATGGGACGCCCCGTCACCGGTCAGCCGCAGGTTCAGCAGCCACCGATGCAACGGCCTGCGACCGCGCAGCCGCAGGTTCAGCAGCCACCGATGCAACGGCCTGCGACCGCGCAGCCGCAGGTACAGCAGCCCGTCCAGCCTCAAATGGCCCGCCCGGCCGCGGCGCCTGCCGCCGCGATCCCACGCAAGAAGGTCAGCATTCCTCGCGACGAGTGAAGAGAGCTTCCCCATGGATTTGAACGAGAACCGCATCGCCCGCTTCTTTCGTCTGATGAAGGACTGGGGGGCGAGCGACATGCATTTGTCGGTCGGGCGGCCGCCGATGTTCCGCATCAGCGGCCGCATCGACGCCATCCGCTACCGCACGCTCACGGACGGCGACTTTCGCACCCTCGTCGAGCCGATCACGCCACCGCACATCTGGGCGCAGTACGAGGCCACGGGCGACGTCGACTTCGCCTACGAGCTCCCGGGCGTATCGCGTTTCCGCGTGAACCTGTTCCGCCAGGAACGCGGCATGGCGGGTGTCTTCCGGAACCTCGCGAGCAACCTCGTATCCCTCGCGAAGCTGAACCTGCCCGAGTCGATGTCGAAGCTCGTGAGTCTCCGTTCGGGGCTGGTCGTCGTCACCGGTCCGACGGGGTCCGGCAAGTCGACGACGCTCGCGGCCGTCATCTCCGAGATCAACCAGAAGTTCCCAATGCACATCATCACGGTGGAAGACCCCATCGAGTTCGTGCATCCGAACAAGAAGTCGCTCATCTCGCAGCGAGAGCTATCGGCCCACACCGAGTCGTTCGCGTCGGCTCTCAAGGCCGCGGCTCGAGAGAACCCCGACGCCGTGCTCGTCGGTGAGATGCGAGACCTCGAGACCATCCGCCTCGCGCTGGAAGCCGCCGAGACGGGCATCCTCGTCTTCGGAACGCTCCACACGAACTCGGCGGCCAAGACCATCGACCGCCTGATCGGCGTCTTCCCGACCGAAGAGCAGACGGGCGTCCGCAACACCCTCGCAAATACGCTTCGTGCCGTCGTGGCTCAGCAGCTCCTGCGGAAGAAGATTGGTGGGCGCGTCGCGGCCGTCGAGATCCTCTTCACGAACCACGCGCTCGCGTCGATGATTCGCGAAGGAAAGACGTTCCAGATCCCCGGCGTCATCGCCGGCGGAAAGGCCGAGGGCATGGTCGGCATGGACGAGAGCCTTCAAAAGCTCGTCGAGGACGGCGTCATCGAAGGGGTCGATGCGCTCGAGAAGGCCGTCGAGAAGGATCCGTTCCGCGACTGGCTGACGGCCAAGGGAATCGAAGTCAATCCGGAGGCATAGGGCGCGGATTTACTCCGACTTCGGCCCCTCGTTGTAGCCACGAGGACGATACTTCGGGTCGACCCCATTGTACGCCTCGCCGTTCGCCACGATGTCGCTCGCCATGAACGCGAGCCACGAGCCGTAGTGCTTGTCCGCGAGCGCCTGGAGCTCGGACCGTACGGGTGAGTCCTCACCGAGAGCCTTCTCGTCCCAGAGGCACTGCACGCCGAGAGCGATGAGGTTCGAGTCGTTCGGTGCCCCTTCGAAGCCGTGGGCATAATATGGCCACGCCTCCGTCGGCCGATGGAGGCGGCAGAGCGTGTCGCCGAGGTAGATGCTTGCCATCGGCCAGTCGGGGGCGAGCGAGAGCGCGACGCGGTTCGCCTCGAGCCGCAGGTCGAGGTTGCCCCGCGCTCCCTGCATGACGGAATAGTTGAGCTGGGCCTTGGCGCTGCGTGGGCACGCGTGACGGGTCGCGTCCCAGAACACGAGATCGTCGTGGTAGTCGTTCGCGTGCGATCGCGCGGCGAACGCCTGCACGGCGAGGAACACGCCGAAGGCGCCGACCGCGACGACAAACGCGTCGCGCCATGCCTCGGGCCGCCCCGCGCGGACGAACAGCGTTCGAAAGGCGAGCCCCAGGAGAAGGCTGGTCGCGAGGACCGGGAAGTACCAGAAGCGCTCCGCGCGCACGGTCGGCAAGAGGACCGGCACGTTGGAGACAGGGAAGTACGAGACTACGACCCACACGAGACAAAGGCCGATAAGGGGTCTTACGTCGACCGGCTCGTCCTCCATCCATGGCGCGGCGATCACGTCGCCCGCGTCGTCCGGGTACTTGCGCCGCCACGCCCGCGCACCTTGAACCGCGAGGATGACCCCAAGCACCAGCGGCACGACCACGAGGAGAGCGCCGAGCACGCTCTCGGGAAACACGAGCCGCGACGGGATGGGCTCCTGAGGCGCGGAGTAGTCGCCCGAGAGCCGGCCCGGGAGCAGCACCTGGCCGACGCCTCGAGCGTACACTCGCAGCGCGCCCGCGACGCGGTACGCGAACGACGCCTCGATGAGAGGGTTGTTGAGCGGGTCGTGCGGGAGGACAGGCTGCGCATACCAGCGTAGGAGCGTGTGGAAGAAGCGCGTAAACCGAGGCTCGGTCGAGGTCACGGCGACGGTGAGCGAAGCAGGGAGCGGAGCCGGGAAGAGACGCTTCCGGGCTTCGACGTAGAGGACGAAAGCGCTCCCGCTGCCGACTGCCGCGACGACGGCGCGCGCCCACCGAAGGGGGCGCCGCGGATGCACCGTGTGCGACACGAAGAGGGCCGCGCACGGCACGAGCGGGACGGCGACCAGCGCGCTCTCCTTGGAGAACAGGCCGAACAGGGTCGCGCCGAAGACCCCGAACGCCATGAGCTGCATCGGCAAGGCAAGCGACGTGAGCGCAAGGAGGGCGCCCGTCGCACCGAGCACGTCGGCAATCCCGACGACGCCGCTGACGGCCTCCGTGAGGACCGCGGAGCTCACGAAGATGAGCCCCGTGAGCCACGCCGTGCCGCGCTGACGGGTGACGCGGAGGGCGATGAGCGCGAGGAGGGCGCCGTTGACGCCGTGCATGAGCACGTTGATCCAGTGGTCGAGGAACGGAGACTGGTCGCGCGAGCCGGCGAGCCAGAGGACGCGCCATACGAGATCGGGAATCGGACGGTACGAGCCGATGCTCCGGTCGGGTTGAAGCCCCCAGAAGTCACGACGGAACGCGTCGAGCCAGTGGAGCTTCGAGAGCGGGTCCATGACGGACCGCACGTATGGGTTGGCGAGGAGCGCCTCTTGCTCGTCGAAGATGAAGTTGGTGTGGAGCGGGTTGCGCGTGAAGAGAGCGATCGAGACGAAGCAGAGCGGCACGAGCAGCGTGAGGAAGACGGGATCCTCGCCGAGGAAGTAGTCGACCACCCAGTAGCGAGCGCCCGCGAATCGCCGCCACGACGCGGGCATGTCCTCCACAGGGGCCAGCTCGTCCTGCGCGGGCGTCTGCGCGTTCGTGCCTTCTCGCGCGTCCCCGTCCGTGATCACGGCCGTGGCAGCTTCTGAATCACACCCGGGACGCGGGCGTGCGCCTCCGTCTCGGAGATCGGCCACGAGTCGCCCCACAGGTGAGCGCCGCCGTCGATGTACCAGGTCTCGCCCGTGACGAACCACGCCGCCTCGCTCGCGAGGTACGCCACGAGCTCGGCGACTTCGGCCGGCGTCCCTACCCGCTTCATCGGCGTCTTCTGGCGGCTGTTCTCGAGCAGCTCGGGCGGGTACTGATCGGTGCCGGTCGACTTGATGATGCCGGGCGCCACCGCGTTGACCTGCACGTTGTACTCGGCCCACTCGACCGCCAGCGTCTTGGTGAGGTTGTCGACCCCCGCGCGTGCAGCCCCCGTGTGGACCATGCCGGGGAAGCCGCGCGCGATGTTGGCGATGACGTTCACGATGCGGCCCCGCTTCTGCGGGAAGAAGTGGCGCGTCGCGACCGCCTGGGTCATGTAGAACGTGCCCGAGAGGTTGTTGCGGATGACGGCGTCCCACCCCTTGGCCGACAGGCTCTCGGCGGTCGTGGGGAACTGGCCCCCCGCGTTGTTGATGAGCACGCTTGCAGGACCAAGGGCCGCACCGGCGGCATTGACGAACGTCGCGACCTGCTCGGGCTCGCGAATGTCGCAAGCGGCGGCGAAGGTCGTGATGCCGAGCCCCTCGAGGCGCGCCTTGGCCGTCGCGAGGCGTTCGGGCTTCCTGCCCAAGATAGCCACCTTTGCGCCGAGCTCCCCGAGCGTCTCGGCGATGGCGAGGCCGATGCCGCTTCCACCCCCCGTCACGATCGCTACGTGGTCGTCGAAGAGCCCGGGGCGAAAGATGCTGGCCATTGGTTGGGCCCGGTTCTAGCCCAAACCGGCGCCGCGAGGCGAGCTGCGGACTGCTTTAGCTGGACAGCTTCGGGAGGGGCTGCGAGCGACCGGTCCGCACCGCTTCGCGCGCGAGCTCGTCCGCACGCTCGTTCAGAGGCACGCCCGAGTGACCGGGAACGTAGACCACGCGTAGGTTCCGTCCCGCGAGGATCTGCCGGGCGTGCGCGATGAGCTCCTGGTTCACCTTCGCCTTCCACCCCTTGGTCAGCACGCCGATCGCGTACTTGCTGTCGGTCATTACCGCCGCGGTCTGCGCGTCCTTCGGGATGCACTCGGCACCACGGAGCACGGCCGTCAGCTCGGCGATGTTGTTCGTCCCGTGACCGAGGAACTCGAAACCCTCGTGAATCTTTCCTCCAGGCGCGATGACGACCATGCCTGAGCCGGCCGGCCCAGGGTTGCCCGAGCACGCCCCGTCCGTGTAAGCGACCCATTGCGCCGTCGCGGCCTCCTTGGACGCCGCGCTCGAGGCGCCTGCCTTGGTCGCAGCTTTCGACGGAGACGCAACAGCCTCGGCAGGAGCGCACGCATCATCGGGGAGAATCCGACCCCCCGGTTTTGGCGAGAGGTTGGCGACGGCGGCATGGTAGGCACGCCCGTCGTTGGGCTTGTAGCGGACCTCGACGCGCCCCCCTTGCGCGAGGAGCTGGCCTTGTTCGTTGCCACGCGCGAGCACGGCCTGACCGCGCAACAGAGCTTCAATCCAAGGCATCTGCGACCAGCCTAGACGCCACACGGCGCCGCTGGAAGAGAACTGGGGCCTGGGACGCTCAGGGACCTTCCGCCTTGAGGAGCGCCGTGAGGATCTCTGCTTGCTCGGCGATCTGCGGATCGTGGAGCTTTTGCGCGAGCGTGGACATCGATTGCGCGTGCAAGTCCGCGAGAGCCCGCAGCCCGCCGGCGCGCTCGACCCCCGGGCCGACGAAGGCTTCGTCGAGGCGACTCAACGTGGCGAGGGCCGATGCGTAGGCGATCACGTCGGCGTGACGCGACGCTGCGATCCGCGAGATGTCGCTGTCGTAGATGCACGGAAGCTTCGCCGTGAACTCGCGGCGTTCGCCTCCGTGAAGCGCGTCGTTCACGTGCGCCGTGACCGTGAAGGAGAACTTCTCGCCCGGGACCCACGCAGGAACCGTGACACGCACGACCTCCGTGCGCGTCTCCCCGGCGACGACGTCTCCGAGCGCGAGCTCCCCCGCATCGAGTCGCCAGCGGACGTCTCCGCCCGAGGCCTCGAGCACATGCGACGGCGCCGGTGTCCCCTCGAACGTGAGCACGACGTCCCCGAAGAGCAGTGGGCCCGCGGCAGGGAGGTCGTCGCGGAGGGTCTTCACGCGCCCCTCGAGCGTCTCGTCTGCGACGAGGGTACCGGAGGCTTCGGCCGAGACAGCGTTGAGGGCATCGAAGTCGGCGTGCGGGCTGGTGGCGAGCACGACGACGGGGACGTTCGCCTGGGTCAGAGCGCGGAGCCCCGCGATGGAAGCGGCGTCGAGGTGCTTCCCTGATTCGCCGTCGGTGAGGAGCACGAGCAGACGAGCCCCGTTCGTCCCGAGCGCCCCCTTGGCCTGATCGAGCGCGAGCCCGAGGTTGCCGGCCCTCGGGCGCGAAGACGCCGTCATACGCTTGGCGATGGCTGCAGACGAGAGAGATCGATGCGAGGCCGGGAGCGTCGGTACGACGACGTGCGCGCCGCGGACGTCGATGACCGTGATGTGGTCGTGCCCCCCGAGCTGACCCAAGGCCGCGTCGACGAGCGCGCCCGTCTCCGTGCCCACGCCATCGACCAGGAACACGACCTGCTCGGGCGCGCGGGTCGCACCTGGGGCCGAAGGCGCGGAGAGGTCGATGCGCACGAGCACCTCGCCTCCCCACGCGGGCACGCGCGAGTCGCTCGGACGCATCGCGATGTCGAGTCCCGGCGTACCGAGGAGAGTCGCCTGGCTCGTCGTGGTGAAGCGACCGTTCGCAGGCAAGATGAAGCCGACGGGCGCACGCCAGGGAGCGTTCGGATCCTTGACGACGACGCGCTGCGGGACGTCGGTCTTGTCGCGGTACTCGACGCCGTTCGCGGTCATCACGGAGGCACCGCTCGCCCCCTTCTCCTGCATTACGAGCGTTCCGTCGCGCGCCACGACGGGCTGCCCGCAGCCGATCGAGGAGACGAGCGCGGCGGCCGAAACGAGCGCGCCGAGCGTGAGCGTCTTCTCTCGGGGTCGCGCGTCCAAAGTCATCCCGCCGAAGGATAGCCGCGAGCGAGCCCCCCCGCCCTTACTTTGCGTGGGTTAGAGTACCTTGGGCATGCGCTCGCTCAACCGGTTCGGGGCGCGTCTGATTGCCCCACTTCTGCTCGTTCTCGCGTCCTGTCCGGGACACAAGGCCGCACCCGAGTCGGCCACCGTCGACGCGCGCGCGGTCGCAAGTCCGCTCCCGTCCGCCACCGCCGCCGCGACCCCCTCCAAGTCGACCGCCCCTACGGTCGAGCCCGCCGACATCCAGGCCGTCCAGCGCGAGGCGGATGGATGGCGCCGCGAGCATCGCCTCATCGATCTTCACGAGCATGTCTCCCCCGACCCGCAGGCGCTCGCCGAAGCGGTAAAGCTCTACGACGCGGTCGGCATCGGGCTTGCGGTGAACCTGAGCGGCGGCACCGTCACGCCTCGCCCGGAGGCCCCCGACGGCCCGAGCGTCTTCGAGTACACGCGCGCGCTGGCGAACAAGCTCTATCCAGGCCGCTTCCTCCAGTACATGAACCTCGACTACACGCACTGGGAAGACCCGGACTTCGCCCACCAGGCGGTGCTGCAAGTCGAGCGCGGAGCGAAGCTCGGGGCGGCGGGATTCAAGGAGTACAAGCGCCTCGGCCTCTACCTGCGCGACAGGACCGGCAAGCTCATCGCCGTCGACGACCCGAAGCTCGACCCGATGTGGCGACGCTGCGGCGAGCTGGGGCTCCCCGTGTCGATCCACGTGGCCGACCCGCGCGCGTTCTGGCAACCGCTCAACCCCACGAACGAGCGATGGGACGAGCTCGCCGACCATCCGCAATGGTGGTTCGGCGACCCCAGCCTCTACCCGCCTCGGGAGGCGATCCTCGACGCGCTCGATCGCGTCATCGGTCGTCACCCGGAGACGACGTTCGTCTCGGTCCACTTCGGCGCCAACGCCGAGGACGTCGCGTGGGTCGACGCGGCCCTCGATCGCCACCCCAACATGTGGGTCGATCTGGCCGCGCGCATCCCCGAGATAGGGCGTCATGACCCGGAAGAGGTCCGCCGCTTCTTCCTCAAGCATCAGGACCGCATTCTCTTTGCGACCGATCTCAGCAT
>Ga0302279_10002843_pt1 | contig 22346 bp, 20 predicted proteins | sample III_Bog_N3_3_FD_194541 | JGI IMG/M metagenome (GOLD analysis project Ga0302279, IMG submission 194541) | Peat permafrost microbial communities from Stordalen Mire near Abisko, Sweden - III_Bog_N3_3 | ecosystem: Environmental > Terrestrial > Soil > Wetlands > Peat | place: Sweden: Abisko...
GACGGGGAGGTCCTGGAAGTCGCGGGCCCCGGGATTCGAGGTGCGGCACAGCAGGATCGCGCCGCGGTCGGCGCGCGCGACGAACGGCAGTACGGAATCCTCGCCCATGTAGGGGTTGATCGTCACCGCGTCCGCGTCGTAGCGCTCGAAGGCCTCGCGGGCGTAGGCCTCGGCGGTGTTGCCGATGTCGTTGCGCTTCGCGTCGAGGATCACCACCGCGTGCGGCGCGCGCGTGCGGATGTAGCGGATCGTCGCGGCCAGTTCCTCCTCCGCGCCGAGCGCGCTGTAGAAGGCGATCTGCGGCTTGTAGGCGGCGGCAAGATCCTGCGTCGCATCGACGATGCGGCGGTTGAAGGCGAGCAGCGGCTGGGGTGCCGTGGCGAGGTCCGGCGGCAGGCGCCGCGGGTCCGGGTCGAGTCCGATGCAGACGAGGCTGCCGCTGGTGGCGATGGCCTGCGCGAGCCGGGCGGCGTAGGTATGCTGCATGCCGGCATGATAACGAGCCGCATTCCGTTTAGGGAGTATGCTTGCGGGCTGTGACCAAGAGTCCGCCAACCGCGAAGCCCCACCCCGGACCGCGCCTCGTGCTGCAGCCCGCGAGCCGGCCGCCTGCGCGCAGCACAGGGACGGGTGCGCTGCAGCGCTTTTTTTCGATTGCCGACGCCTGGGAGCTGTCGCCGCTGCAGCAATGCCGGCTGCTGAAGATCCCCTCGCCCCAGGTGCTCGAGCGCTACCGGCTCGGCCAGGCGCCACGCCTGTCGGCCGGCCAGCAGGAGCGCGTCGCGCTGCTCGCCAATATCCAGCACTCGCTGCAGGGTGTGGAGTCCCCCAGGGACCGTGCCTGGGCGTGGCTGAACGCCCCGCAGCGTGCAGCGCCGTTCGGTGGCGACAGCCCGCTTTACTTTATGCTGGAAAACGGGCTGCCGGCGCTGCGGGAGGTGGCGAGGATGCTGGTACGGGAGCGCTCGAGGCGCTGAAAGGGCACCCCAAAGTCCGCTATACTGGGCGACTGATCCAGAAAGCGAGAGTGGCGGAACTGGTAGACGCGCTGGACTTAGGATCCAGTGGGGTAACCCGTGCGAGTTCGAGTCTCGCCTTTCGCACCACCGCTACGGAAGATCGATCGTCATTTCACCCAAGAGGTCCGATATGCAGGTTTTCGTCGAGAGCATCGGCAAGCTGGAGCGCCGCATGCAGGTCCAGGTTCCCGCGGCGCGCGTCAGCACCGAGATCGCCGCGCGCCTGAAGACCCTGAGCCGCACCGCGCGGCTCAACGGTTTCCGGCCCGGCAAGGCGCCGTTGACGGTGATCCGCCGCCAGTTCGGCCCCCAGGTGCATCGTGAGGTCATCGGCGAGCTGCTGCAGTCCACGTTCTCCGAGGCGGTTGCACAGCAACAGCTGGCCCCGGCCGGCAACCCGCGCATCCAGCCGCAGACGGTGGACGAGGGCAAGGACCTGACCTACGTTGCGACCTTCGAGGTTTTCCCGGAAGTCACGCTGGCCCCGGTCGAGACGCTGCAGATCGAGCGTACGACCGCCGCGGTCACCGAGGCCGACATCGACGCGATGATCGAGCGCCTGCGCCGGCAGTCGCCGAAATACGTTGCTGCGACCCGGCCGGCAGCGAATGGCGACCGCGTTACTGTCGATTTCGAGGGTTCGGTGGACGGCGTCCCGTTTGCCGGCGGCTCGGCGACCGGCGTGCCGGTCGTGCTCGGCGACGGCCGCATGCTGGCCGATTTCGAGGCGGGGCTGATCGGCACCGCGGGCGGCGATGAAAAGAGCATCGATGTGGCCTTTCCGGCCGACTACCGCGCCAAGGATCTCGCCGGCAAGACCGCGCAGTTCAGGCTCAGCGTGAAGAGCGTCGAGGAAGCGCAGCTGCCGGAACTGGACGAGGAGTTCTGCAAGTCCTTCGGCGTCACCGAGGGCGGTATTGCTGCGCTGCGTGACGAAGTGGCGGCAAATATGCGCCGCGAGCTTGAAGTCACGCTGCGCAACCGCAATAAATCGGTGGTGATGGACCGACTCCTGCTGGCCAATCCGGTCGATGTGCCGAATGCGCTGATCGAGGGTCAGGTGCGCGACATGCAGGTCGAGGCGATGCGCCGTGCGGGCGTGACCGATCCTGCGCAGGCGCCGGCCGCGCAGCAGTTCCTGGAGCCGGCGCGGCGCCGCGCCGCGCTGGGGCTGATCCTCGGCGAGATCATCCGCCGTCAGGGACTCGTGGCCGACCCGGTACGCGTCGAGGCGCGGCTCGACGAGATCGTCGGCGTTTACGGCGACACCGCTGCGCTGCGCGCCTCTTACCAGCAGAATCCGCAGGCGATGCGCCAGGTCGAGAGCCTCGCGCTCGAGGACCAGGCCACCGACTGGGTGCTGGGCGCCGCCGCGGTCACCGAGGTCGGGTCGACGTTCAAAGACATCATGAAGTTCGAAGGCTAGAGGTTACCGCATGACGATCAAAGCACTGAATCTGGTCCCGATGGTGGTCGAACAGACTGCGCGCGGCGAGCGGGCGTACGACATCTATTCCCGGCTGCTGAAGGAGCGGGTCGTGTTCATCGTAGGTCCCGTCGAGGACTACATGGCGAACCTGATCGTCGCGCAGCTGCTGTTCCTCGAGTCGGAAAACCCGGAGAAGGACATCGCGCTGTACATCAATTCGCCGGGCGGCTCGGTCAGCGCCGGGCTCGCGATCTACGACACGATGCAGTTCATCAAGCCGGACGTCAGCACGATCTGCGTCGGACTCGCCGCCTCGATGGGCGCCGTCCTGCTGGCCGGCGGGGCCGCCGGCAAGCGCTATTCGCTGCCGAATTCGAAGATCATGATCCACCAGCCGTCGGCCGGTTTCCAGGGTCAGGCCTCCGACATCGACATCCACGCGCGCGACGTCATGGAGACCAAGGAGCGGCTCAACGGCATACTCGCGCGCCACACCGGACAGACCGTCGAGCGCATCAAGCAGGACAGCGATCGCGACAATTTCATGAGCCCCGAGCAGGCGCGCGCCTACGGTCTCATCGACGCCATGCTCGAGAAGCGCGGCGAGCTGCCGACCAAGGCCTGAAACCTGTCAGGAACGCCGCCGGTAGCCCCGTTCGGGGCTACCGGCCAGACCTGAGAACTGCATCTTTGCGCTGGGTCGGCCGGGTGCTATATAGTCATTTCCAACGCCACCTTCCCGGCGCAATGCCGGAGGGGGCTTCAGTCGAGGACAGCAATGAGCGAAGATTCGCGCGGCAAGCATGACGATGGAAAACTTCTTTATTGCTCTTTTTGCGGTAAAAGCCAGCACGAAGTCAGGAAGCTGATTGCCGGACCCTCCGTATTCGTCTGTGACGAATGCGTCGAGCTGTGCAACGACATCATCCGTGAGGAACTCGAGGAGCGCGCCGAGCGCACCCGCGACAAGCTGCCGAAGCCGCAGGAAATCAAGAAGGTACTCGACGAATACGTGATCGGGCAGGAGCGCGCCAAGCGCGTGCTGTCGGTCGCGGTCTACAACCACTACAAGCGCCTGCAGACCCGCGGCACCGACAAGGTGCGCTCGCGCGACGAGGTCGAGCTCGCCAAGTCCAACATCCTGCTGATCGGCCCCACGGGGTCGGGCAAGACGCTGCTCGCCGAGACGCTGGCGCGGCTCCTGAACGTGCCGTTCACGATTGCCGATGCGACGACGCTGACCGAGGCCGGCTACGTCGGCGAGGACGTCGAGAACATCATCCAGAAGCTGCTCCAGAAGTGCGACTACGACGTCGAGAAGGCGCAGACCGGGATCGTCTACATCGACGAGATCGACAAGATCTCGCGCAAGTCCGACAACCCGTCGATCACCCGCGACGTCTCGGGCGAGGGCGTGCAACAGGCGCTGCTGAAGCTGATCGAGGGCACGATCGCCTCTGTGCCGCCGCAGGGCGGCCGCAAGCATCCGCAACAGGAGTTCCTGCAGGTCGACACGACCAACATCCTGTTCATCTGCGGCGGTGCGTTCGCCGGCCTCGAGAAGATCATCATGAACCGCACCCACAAGAGCGGCATCGGCTTCATCGCCGAGGTGCGTGAACAGAATGCGCGGCCGCACGGCAACGACGTGTTCCACGACACCGAGCCCGAGGATCTGATCAAGTACGGCCTGATCCCCGAGTTCGTCGGCCGCCTGCCGGTGGTCGCGACGCTCGAGGAACTCGACGAGGATGCGCTGATCTCGATCCTCCTGCAGCCGAAGAACGCGCTGACCAAGCAGTACCGCAAGCTCTTCGACATGGAAGGGGTGGAGCTGGATTTCCGCGAGGAGGCGCTGCGCTCGGTCGCGCGCAAGGCAATGCAGCGCAAAACCGGGGCGCGCGGCCTGCGCACGATCCTGGAGAACGTGCTGCTCGACACGATGTACGACCTGCCATCCCTGCGCAACGTGCAGAAGGTCGTGGTCGACGAGAACGTCATCGAGGGCAATGCCAAGCCCTATATCGTGCACCGCACTGAAGAGGCCCGCCTCGTGGCGCCGGTCGAGGAAGTGCGGCGTCCGACGGGTTCAGACCACCTTTGAGCACGAGTGCTTGCCCCGGCGGGTGCGCGGGGCATGACTTGAAACGCGGTTCGGGAGGCCACATCTCTCCTGCCGGTGTATTCAATTCTCATTGCCAATGGCAAAGGTAGGCTCCCTAGATGAGCGACGAACCCCAGGTCACTGATCCCATTCCCGCGGAACCGCTGTCCGGCATTCCCGTCCTGCCGCTGCGCGACGTTGTCGTCTATCCGCACATGGTGATCCCGCTGTTCGTGGGCCGCGAGAAGTCGATCGTCGCCCTCGACCAGGCCATGCGCGCCGACAAGCGCATCCTGCTGGTCGCCCAGAAACAGGCAGACGTCGACGATCCGAAGGCGGCCGACCTGTATGCGGTCGGCACCGTCGCGACGATCCTGCAGCTGCTGAAGCTGCCGGACGGCACCGTCAAGGTGCTGGTCGAGGGTGTCGACCGGGCGCATATCGACAGCATCGACGAGGGGGTGTACTTCACGGCCCAGGTCACGACGCTGCCCGACATCGAGCGCTACGAAGAACGCGAGATGGACGTGCTGACGCGCTCGGTCATCACGCAGTTCGAACAGTATGTAAAGCTGAACAAGAAGGTGCCTCCCGAGATCCTCACCTCGCTGGCGGGCATCGAACAGGCCGGCCGCCTCGCGGACACGGTCGCCGCGCACATGTCGCTGAAGCTGTCCGAGAAGCAGAAAGTCCTCGAGATCCCGGACGTGCGCAAGCGCCTCGAGCACATGCTGGCCGTGATCGAAGGCGAGATGGATGTGCTGCAGATCGAGAAGCGCATCCGCGGCCGCGTCAAGCAACAGATGGAGAAGAGCCAGCGCGAGTACTACCTCAACGAGCAGATGAAGGCGATCCAGAAGGAACTCGGCGACCTCGACGAGGCGCCGAACGAGATCGCGGAGCTCGAGAAGCGCATCAAGGCCGCCGGCATGCCGAAGGAAGCGCGCGACAAGGCGCAGTCGGAGCTGGCGAAGCTCAAGCTGATGTCGCCGATGTCGGCCGAGGCGACCGTCGTGCGCAACTACATCGACTGGCTGGTCAAGTCGCCGTGGAAGAAGCGCAGCAAGGTCCACCTCGACATCACTGCCGCCGAGAAGGTGCTCGAGGCCGATCACTACGGTCTCGACAAGGTCAAGGAGCGCATCGTCGAGTACCTGGCCGTGCAGCAGCGGGTCAAGAATCTGCGCGGGCCGATCCTGTGCCTCGTCGGCCCCCCGGGTGTCGGCAAGACCTCGCTCGGCCAGAGTATCGCCCGCTCGACGAACCGCAAGTTCGTGCGCATGTCCCTGGGCGGCGTGCGTGACGAGGCCGAGATCCGCGGCCACCGCCGCACCTACATCGGCTCGATGCCCGGCAAGATCATCCAGAACCTGGCCAAGTGCGGGGTGCGCAATCCGCTGTTCCTGCTCGACGAGATCGACAAGATGTCGACCGACTTCCGCGGCGACCCGTCCTCGGCGCTGCTCGAGGTGCTGGACCCGGAACAGAACGGCACTTTCAACGACCATTACCTGGAGGTCGACTTCGACCTGTCGGAAGTGATGTTCGTCTGCACGGCCAACACGCTGAACATCCCGGCGCCGCTGCTCGACCGCATGGAAGTGATCCGTATTCCCGGCTACACCGAGGACGAGAAGAGCAACATCGCGCGACGCTACCTGCTGCCGAAGCAGGTCAAGCTGAACGGCCTGAAGGACGGCGAACTCATCGTCGAGGATACCGCCATCCAGGACATGATCCGCTACTACACGCGCGAGGCGGGAGTCCGTAACCTCGAGCGCGAGCTGTCGAAGATTGGGCGCAAGTCCGTCAAGCAGCTGCTGCTGAATCCGGCCGAGAAGACCGTGACCGTCGGTACCGACAACCTCGATACCTATCTCGGCGTGCGCCGCTTCCGCTACGGCAAGGCCGAGGAGAGCAATCGCATCGGCCAGGTCACCGGTCTTGCATGGACCGAGGTCGGCGGCGAGCTGCTGACCATCGAGGCGGCGGTCGTCTCCGGCAAGGGCAAGCTCACGCACACCGGCCAGCTCGGCGAGGTCATGCAGGAGTCCATCCAGGCTGCGATGACGGTCGTGCGCAGCCGCGCGAGCCTGCTCGGGCTCGAGCCGGATTTCTACCAGAAGGCCGACGTCCATATCCACGTGCCCGAGGGCGCGACCCCGAAGGACGGCCCGAGCGCCGGCATCGGCATGTGCACGGCGCTGATCTCGGCGCTGACCAAGATCCCGGTGCGCTCCGATGTGGCGATGACCGGAGAGATCACGCTGCGCGGCGAAGTACTGCCGATCGGCGGGCTGAAGGAGAAGCTGCTCGCGGCGCACCGCGGCGGCATCACCACCGTGCTGATCCCCGAGGACAACGTCAAGGATCTTGCGGAAATTCCCGACAACATCAAGGAGAAGCTCGAGATCCGTTCGGTCAGGTGGATCGACGAGGTGCTGCAGGTCGCCCTGACGCATCCGCCTGTGCCGCTGCCTGTGGTCGAGGAGAAACCCGCGGTGGCGATCGTCGCAGAAAAGCGCGGGCGCAAGGGCGCGCGGGCGAAAAGCCAGGTCCACGCCCATTAGTTGGGCGTGGGACTAGCCAAGCCCGGCGGCCTCGCGTAGACTTCGGCGCCTCTTCCAGGGGTGCTTATCCAGGGTGCTTAGCTCAGCTGGTAGAGCGTCGCCTTTACACGGCGAATGTCGGGGGTTCGATCCCCTCAGCACCCACCACATGCGGAGTGGTAGTTCAGCTGGTTAGAATACCGGCCTGTCACGCCGGGGGTCGCGGGTTCGAGTCCCGTCCACTCCGCCATTTCCTGACGAGAGGAGTCGCGCGCGCGCCAGACAGGCCGCGCCCGCGCATTTTTTGAAGGGATGCTGCGCCTAAAGGGATCGAAAAATGCTGCAGACGATTCACGATAAGTTGAAGGGTTGGGTCGCCTACGTCGTGCTCGGTGCGATCGCCTCGACCTTCGTGTTCTGGGGCATCAACTGGACCTTCGGCGACGCCAACTATGCCGCCAAGGTCAATGGCCGCGAGATCCCCGTGAACGAGGTCCGCGAATCCTACCAGCGCCAGCTCGCGCAGCTCACGCGCGCAGGTTCCGGCACTGTCGACGAGGCCGCGCGCACGGCGCTGCGCCAGAAGGTGCTCGACGAGTTCATCGGCAGCGAGGCGCTGATCTCGCACGCGGAGGACCTCGGCTACCGCGTCAGCGATGCCGAACTGCTGCGCGAGATGGGCCGCATCCCGGCATTCCAGGTCGGCGGCAAGTTCGACATGGACCATGCGATCGCCGTGCTCAAGGCGCAGGGACGCTCGATCCCGGAAGTTGAGGCGATGATCCGTCATAACCTGCAGCTGCAACAGCTGGAGACGGCGCTGCGCTATTCCAGCTTCGCGACCCCGGGCGAGGTGCGCAGGATCTCCGGCCTGATGGACCAGCAGCGCGAGCTCGCCTGGCTGGTGCTCCCTGCGGCGCACTTTGCCGCGACCGCGACGCCGGACGAGGCGACGTTGCAGGCCTGGTATACGGCGCACAAGGCCGACTACCTGTCGCCCGAGCTCGTTGATCTCAGCTACATCGAGATCAGTCTGGCGCAGTTGAGCGCCCAGGTTGCGGTGACCGAGGCGCAGCTGCAGAGCTACTACGACGACCAGAAGACCCGCAATCCCGACGCCTACACGCAGCCGGAACAGCGCCGCGTGCGCCACATCCTGCTGCAGGTCAGCGATCCGAAGGACGATGCGTCGGTCAGGGCGAAGGCAGAGGAGATCCTGAAGAAGGCCCAGGGCGGCGAGGATTTCGGCAAGCTTGCGCAAGCCTACTCGCAGGATCCGGGCTCCGCCAAACAGGGCGGCGACCTCGGCCTGTCCGAACGCAAGGTGTTCGTGGCGCCGTTTGCCGACGCCGCGTTCAGCATGACCGTCGGCGAGATCCGCGGCCCGGTCAAGACGCAGTTCGGCTACCACATCCTGAAACTCGACGCGATCCAGCCGGCCAGCACGCGCAGCTTCGCGGCCAGCCACGCGGACATCGAGGCGGAATACCGCCGCAGCGAGGCCGATCGCCTGTTCAATTCGCTGCAGGACCGTGTCGCGGACGCTGTGCTGCAGAACTCCAGCGACCTCGAGGTCGTCGCCCGCAAGGCGGGGCTGCCGATTGCGAAGATCGCAGATTTCAGCCGCGAGGGCGGCGGCGGCGCGCTCGGCAAGGGGCCGAAGGTCATCGAGGCTGCGTTCAGCCCGGATGTGCTGGACGGACACCTGAGCCAGATCGTCGAGATCGAGAAGGGCCAGGGCGTGATCCTCAAGGCCAGCAACCACCGGCTGCCGCACGAGCGCAGTCTCGACGAGGTGCGCGCCCAGGTGCTCGCGGCCTGGAAGCAGGCTCGCGGCGTTGAACTCGCCAAGGCGGCGGCAGCGGACAGCATCCGGCGCCTCGAAGCCGGGGAGGCCTGGGATGCGCTCGCGAAGGCGCAGGGCGCCACCCTGCAGCCGGCGCATTTCGTCACGCGCCAGGACCAGACCGTGCCGCTCGAGCTGCGGCGCGCGGCGTTCGAGATCCCGCGACCCGACGGCAAGCCGCAGTACCGGAGCCTCGTTCTCGCCAGCGGCGACAATGCAGTCTTCGGCGTGTCCGCCGTGCGCGAGGTCCCGGCGGGGGATCCGCAGGAGGCGGGGATGCGCGGGAGCCAGTTTGCGCAGCAGATCGGCGGGGCCGAGGCCGAGTCCTATGCCGAGGGGATCCGGGCCGACGCGAAGGTCCTGGTCAATCCGCACGCGATCGACTGATTGTCGGACCTGATCCACCAGCTCTCGCAGTGGTACCTGACCGAGCTCGGTAGCGGCGGCTACTGGCTCATTGCCGCGCTGATGGCTCTGGAGAGCACCGTGGTGCCTATCCCGAGCGAGGTGGTGATTCCCCCTGCGGCCTACCTTGCGCAGTCCCAGGGGCAGCTCTCCCTGCCCCTGGTGGTCATCGCGGCGACGCTCGGCTCCTGGGCCGGGGCGACGCTGATGTACGGGCTGGCCCGCCTGCTCGGACGGCCGCTGTTGCTACGCCTGGGGCCTTTCGTGGGCCTCAAGGGGGCGAAAATCGAGCTGTCGGAGCGTTGGGCGGCCCGCTACGGCTGGGCCGGCGTGTTCCTGGCCCGCCTGTTGCCGGTGATCCGCCACCTGATCGGCATCCCGGCGGGGCTCGTGCGACTGGATTTCCGCTGGTACTCGCTGGCGACGCTGGCTGGCTCCGCGGTGTGGTGTTCGGTCCTCGCCGCGCTCGGCGCCGCCGTCGGCGCGAATCCAGAGCTGCTGGCGGGCTCCGTCCACCGCCTGTCACTGCTGGTCGGGGCCTTTGCCGCGCTCCTCGGTGGCCTCTACTACCTGTTCGTGCACCGTGCCGCGCGGCACGATGGCTGAACCTTCAAGTCCGCTGGCCGGTCAGGTTGCCCTGGGCGCCGCCGCTGGGGCCGGCGGCGGTGCGACCGGGACGCCAGCGCCCACCGGGAATTTCGCGAAGATCGCGGCGGTCGCCTCGTTGATCCTAAGCTCTGCATTCGGACCCGTCAGGTCGGTCACGTTCTGGTTGACCGACGCATGCCAGAGCGCCGTGCGGTTGTGCGCATCGAACACGTCCAGCGCGATGCGGCCCTCGTTGCGCACCGCAGGGTAGCCGTAGCCGAACCCGCCGTAGTAGCCGCGGCGCCCGCCCCAGCCCCAGCCGAGGGAGCCGGCGAACTCGTCAGCGACGACACGCGTTCCGATCGCGTAGCCGACGACGCAGTCGGCGCCCTGGTGGTCGGCGGCCTGCTGGAGGCCGCGAGCGGCAAGGTTCGCCGCGATTGACGCGCGCAGGCGGTCACCGTTCAGCGGATTGCCGTAGGCGCCGCCCCCCTGGCCCGGCGCCACCGAATGTTCGGCGGCGAACACATAGCTGTGACAGCTGGCAACGCTGACGTTGGGATTCGCGTCGACAGTCACCGGCAGCGTCGTGCAGCCGCAGAGCGCCGCGAGACCGGCGACGCAGGCCGTCAGGCGTAGGGACTGATGAATTCGATTCATGGGCTCACTCCTGCTGTAGGTTTCCATCACGACCTGCTGTAACGGCCGACGCGCGCATCGGTTGACACCCCGCTGTTCAGGCGCCGTCCCCCGCCTCGGGAAAGCTCATGCCGACCGTGCTGTAGCCGCCATCGACATAGAGGATCTCGCCGGTGATGCCGGCGGCGAGGTCCGAACAGAGGAACGCAGTGGCGTTGCCGACATCCTCGATCGTCACGTTGCGCTTTATCGGCGAGGCGGCCGCCACATGCGCCAGCATCTTGCGCAGGCCCGGTATGCCGGCGGCCGACAGGGTCTTGATGGGCCCGGCAGAGATGCCATTGACGCGGATCCCTTCGGCGCCCAGATCCGCGGCGAGGAAGCGCACGTTGGACTCGAGGCTCGCCTTGGCGAGACCCATGACGTTGTAGCTCGGCACCGAGCGCACGGCGCCCAGGTAGCTCAAGGTCAGCACCGAGCCCTGGCGGCCGCGCATGAACGGCAGCGACGCGCGCGTCAGGGCGGTGAGGCTGTAGCTCGAGATGTCGTGCGCGACGCGGAACGCCTCGCGCGAGGTGGCATCCACGAAGCGCCCTGTCAACGCCTCGCGCGATGCGAAGGCGACGGCATGGACGAGGATGTCGAAACCGTCCCAGTGTTCCCTGAGCCCGGCAAAGCCGCGGGCGATGTCCTCGTCGCTGGCGACGTCCATCGCAAACGTCAGCTGCGAGCCGAGTTCGGCGGCCAGCGGCACGACGCGGTCCGCCATGCGCTCGATGTAGGAGAACGCCAGCGTCGCGCCCTCGCGGTGCAGCGACTGGGCGATCCCCCAGGCGATCGAGCGGTCGGTTGCGAGACCGACGATCAGGGCGCGTTTACCGGTCAAGAATCCCATCGTGTGTCCTTTGCGGGCTCATCCCTGCGTGCGGTGTTGGTCGACATACATGACCAGATGCTGGCCGGTACGGATCGGGTGGTGCTTGTTGAGGCCGTTCCAGCTGTTGAGCTGGGCCACGCTGACCTGGAACTGGTGCGAGATACTGTAAATGGTATCGCCCCTGCGCACCGTGTAGGTGACGCGCCGGCCGTCCGGGGTTCCTTCGTCGCGATAACGGCGGGCACTCGCGCGGATGATCACCCGCTGGCCGGTCGCCAGCGTATCTCCGGGGTTCAGGTTGTTCAGCTGTGCGAGCGTGCCGACCGGCACGCCGGCATGGCGCGCGATGCTGTTCAGCGTCTCGCCGGCGCGCACGCGATGCACGACCTGATGGGCGTGACGGGCGCCGCCGTCGGTCGCCGGCCGGTCGACGCGCGCCGCCGCGACCAGCACCTTCTGCGGCAGCTGATCGCTGGACTGCGGGATGCGCAGCGACTCGCCGACGGCGACCCGGCCCCCGCCGAGCCCGTTGAGCTTGCTCAGGACCGCGACCGACGTGCCGTAGGCGCGCGCGATCTGCGGCAGCGTCTCGTGCTTCGCAACGATGTGGGTCACGTAGTGCACACGCTCGTCGGGCCCCAGCGCCCTGACCGATGCCTCGAAGGCATCCGCCGAGTCGATCGGCACCAGCAGCCGGTGCGGCCCCTCCGGGTCCGTTGCCCAGCGGTTGTAGCCCGGGTTCAGCGCGGCGATCTCATCGTAGCCGGTGCCGGCGAGGCGCGCCGCGATCTTCAGGTCGAGCTGCGAGCCGACGTCGATGACCGCGAAATACGGCTGGTTCGGCACCGGCGCGAAGTCGATGCCATAGCGCTCGGGCTCGGCCATCAGGCGCTTCATCGCCAGCAGCTTCGGCACATAGGCGCGCGTTTCGGCCGGCAGGTTCAGGTGCCAGAAGTCGGTGGGGCGGCCGGCCGCCTTGTTGCGGTCGAACTCACGCTGCACGGTGTTCTCGCCGACGTTGTAGGCGGCGATCGCGAGCAGCCAGTCGCCGTCGAACTGGTCGTGCAGCGCCTGCAGGTAGTCGAGCGCAGCGCGCGTCGATTCGACCACGTCGCGGCGCCCGTCGTACCACCAGTTCTGCTTGAGGCCGAAGCGCACGCCGGTGCCGGGGATGAACTGCCACAGGCCCGCCGCGCGGCTCGGAGAGTACGCGAACGGCTCGTAGGCGCTCTCGACGACGGGCAGCAGCGCGAACTCCAGCGGCATGCCCCGCGCCTCGACCTCGGTGACGACGTGGTAGAGGTAGCGCTGCGCACGCTGGAACGTGCGGTCGAGGAATTCGGGGTTGTGCTGGAACCAGTTCAGCTGCTGGTCGATCGCGGGTTCCTGGGCCTCGTCGAGCACGAAGCCGGCGCGCATGCGGTCGAACAGGTCGTCGTAGTCATCGCCGTTGTGGTGCTGCCATTCACTCGGCATCGCCACGCTGGGTGCGGACTGGACTTCCGGCGCCGCGGCTGCCGGCGGCGGCGGCGCGCTCGGGCGCTCGACCGGCGCACGCTGCGGCAGCGGCGCCTTCACGGGCGCCGGCGCGCAGCCGGCGAGCAGGCCGGCGAGGGCGAGGCTGAACAGGGCCGCCCGCCGGCGCATCAGCAGAATCCGTCCTTCCATGCCCGCAGCACGGCGAAGGTATCGACGGCGCCGGCGACCTCGTGTCCGGCGTGGCGGCTCGCCACCGCCTGTACCGCTCCGTCCGCGCAGCGCAGGAAGGGATTGATCGCGCCCTCGAGCGCGAGGCTCGACGGCAGCGACGGCAGGTCTCGCTCGCGCAGCTGCGCGACTGCGGCGCGGTGCGCCGCCGCTGCGGCGTTGTCCGGCTCGACCGCCGCCGTGTATTCGTGGCCGCAGTACACCAGTGTCGCGGGCGGCAGCGCCAGCAGGCGACTGAGCGAGGCGTGCATCTGCGGCGCGGTACCCTCGAACATCCGGCCGCATCCCGCGCTGAACAGCGTATCGCCGCAGAACAGCGCGCCATGGCCGAAAAAAGCCAGGTGTGTACGGGTATGGCCGGGAACGTGCAGCACCTCGAACTCCAGTCCGAGATCCGGGAAGCTCACCCGCTCGCCGTCGCCGACGCGCCGCGTCAGACAGTCGATCCGGGCGTCGTCCGGACCCACGACCGGAATTCCGCCGCCGCCGGCCAGCGCGGCGGCGCCGCCGATATGATCGGGATGGTGGTGAGTCAGCAGAATCGCAGCTAAGCTGCCGCCACTGCGCTGAAGTTCGGCCAGCACCGGGGCGGCGTCGCCCGGGTCGACGGCGATCCATTGACCGGGTTGCCTCGGCGAGTCGATCAGCCAGATATAATTGTCGGAAAATGCGCGTACGGGCCGCACGCGCAGCGCTGGAGTTCGGGTAGTCATTTTGCGCCGTATTTAACCTGTAACATGGGAACTTCGCTAGTATTTTCATCAAGGAGCGGCGGTGCTGGAACCTGCTGACACGGCGTTGGGCGAGTGGCTGGACGGTGCGCTCGGCCGCCACGTGCTGCGCGAGGAAGCCGCCGTCGTGCAGCGGGCGCTGGAGGACGTTTTCGGCTTCGAATTCCTGCAGGTCGGCAGCTTCGGGCCGGGCGGTGCGCTGCTGGCGGGCGCGCGCATGCCGCACGCGATGCTGGTGTCGCCGCAGCCCTGTGCCGGTGCGACGCTGTGTGCGCCGCTCGACATGCTCCCCTTCGCGTCCGACAGCATCGACGCCGTGCTGCTGCCGCACACGCTCGAACTGGTCGAGGACCCGTATGCGGTGCTGCGCGAGGCCGAGCGCGTACTGTGTGCCGAGGGCTGCCTGCTGATCTGCGGCTTCAACCCCTTCAGCGGCTGGGGCGCACGCCGGCTGTTCGCGCGCACGATGCGCCGCGGCCCCTTCCCGCCGCAGACCTGCCGGCTGCTGGCCGAGGGTCGGCTGCGCGACTGGGTTGCGCTGCTCGGCTTCGATGTCGATCGCGTCGCCGGCTACCTCGGCTTGCTGCCGTTCGCGCACAGCGCCGGTGCGGAAGGCGAGGAGCGCGCGCCGCTGATGGCGGGGGCCTACCTGCTGAAGGCGCGCAAGCGCGTCCAGACGCTGACACCGGTGCGCAAGCGTGCGCGTGCACGCTCGCGCGTGCTGATCCCGGTGCCGGAGGCGACCAGCAAAGTTCCGCGCGCATGACGAAGGTGCAGATCTACACGGATGGCGCATGCCGCGGCAACCCGGGGCCAGGCGGCTGGGGCGCACTGCTGATCGCAGGCGATACACGCCGCGAACTCAGCGGCGCGGAAGCCCAGACGACCAATAACCGCATGGAGCTGACGGCGGCGATCGAGGCCCTCGGCGCGCTGAAGCGCCGTTGCGAGGTGGATCTGTATACCGACTCCAAGTATGTGCTGCAGGGCATCACTGCCTGGCTGCCACAATGGAAGGCCAAGGGCTGGCGTACCGCCGCGCGCAAGCCGGTCCTGAACCAGGATCTGTGGGAGCGGCTGGACCTCGCGGCGGGTACGCAGAGCGTCGAGTGGCACTGGGTCAAGGGCCATTCCGGCAATGCGGGCAATGAACAGGTCGATGAACTCGCCAACGCGGCGATCGACCGGCTGCTGGCTGGAGGCTGATCCGCAATGCGACAGATCGTGCTGGATACGGAGACGACCGGCCTCGAGGCGGCCCAGGGGCATCGCATCATCGAGATCGGCTGCGTTGAACTGCTTCACAGGCGCCTCACCGGCCGCAGCTTCCATCGCTACCTGAACCCCGGGCGCGATATCGACGCCGGCGCCCAGGCCGTCCATGGCCTGAGCCGCGCGCGACTGGCGGGAGAGCCCGAATTCGCGGCGGTGGCGCCGGAGCTGATCGAATTTCTCGCAGGCGCCGAGCTCGTGATCCACAACGCGCCGTTCGATGTCGGCTTCCTCGATGCGGAACTGCGGCTGATCGGCTACCCCAGTAACCTCGGCGCGCTGTGTCCGGTGCTGGATACGCTGGCGCTCGCCAAGCGCATGCATCCGGGGCAGCGCAACAGCCTCGACGCGCTGTGCAAGCGCTACGGCATCGACAACACGCAGCGCAGCCTGCACGGCGCACTGCTCGATGCGCGCATCCTGGCTGACGTGTATCTCGCGATGACGGGCGGCCAGGCGACGCTGACGCTCGGCGGGGACGCCGGCGACGGTCCCGCTCCGCTCGCCGCGGCGGAAACGCGCATGCCGTCCACCGGGGCGCAGGCACCGCGCGCGATCCCGGTCGTGCGGGCGAGTCAGGAGGAGCAGCGGCTGCACGACGCAGCGCTCGCGCGGCTCGACAAGGCGAGCGGCGGCGCGACCGTCTGGCGCCGGCTGTGAAGGTGCTGGTCACCGGCGCTGCCGGCTTCATCGGGTTCCACACCGCGCAGGTACTGCTGGCGCGCGGCGACGAGGTCGTCGGCGCCGACAACCTGAACCCGTACTACGATCCGGGCCTGAAGCAGTCGCGCCTCGCGATCCTGCAGCGCCAGCCGGGGTTCCGCTTCGCACCCCTCGAGATCTCCGATCGCGACGCCGTGCAGGCACTGTTCCGCCGCGAGCGCTTTGATCGCGTCGTGCACCTCGCGGCGCAGGCGGGCGTGCGCTACTCGACCGAAAATCCGCATCTGTACGTGCAGAGCAACATCACCGGCTTCCTGCACATCATCGAGGGCTGCCGCGACCACGCCGTTGAACACCTGGTCTATGCCTCGACGAGTTCGGTCTATGGCGCGAACACGCACATGCCGTTTGTCGAGACGCAGAACGTCGATCATCCGCTGACGCTGTATGCGGCGACCAAAAAGGCGAACGAACTGATGGCGCACAGTTATTCGTCGCTGTACGGCCTGCCGACGACCGGGCTGCGTTTCTTTACCGTCTACGGTCCCTGGGGCCGTCCGGACATGGCGCTGTTCCTGTTCACGAAGAACATCCTCGCCGGTCAGCCTATCGACGTGTTCAATTTCGGCCAGCACCAGCGCGACTTCACCTACGTCGACGACATCGTGCAGGGCGTCGTCGGCGTGCTCGACCAGGTGGCACAGCCCGATCCCGCCTTCGATCCCGGTGCGCCGAATCCCTGTACCAGCAACGCCCCGTACCGGATCTACAACATCGGCAACCAGCGGCCCGTGCCGCTGCTGCGCTACATCGAGGTGCTCGAGAACTGCCTCGGGCGCCGCGCCGACAAGAACCTGTTGCCGCTGCAACTCGGCGACGTGCCCGATACCTGGGCCGATGTCGAGGCGCTGGTGCGCGATGTGGGGTATCGTCCGGCCACGGCGCTGGAGACTGGCGTACGCCGCTTCGTCGACTGGTACCTCGAATACTATGCAACGCCCGGGAGGGCGCCATGTCCCAACTGAATTCCACCCTGCCGGAATGGCAGGCGCTCGCCGGGCACGCTGCGACGATGCAGCGCAGCAGCCTGCGCGAGCTGTTTGCCGCGGACCCTGAGCGCTATGCGACGCTGCACGTCGACAGTGCGCCGTGGCTGTTCGACATGTCGCGGCAGCGCATCACGAGCGAGACCCTGGGCCTGCTGCAGCGCCTCGCCGCGGCGCTGAAGCTCGATGAACGGATTGCGGCCATGCTGCGTGGCGATCTCGTCAATGCGACCGAGGGGCGGGCCGCGCTGCATGTGGCGCTGCGCTCGCCGTTTGCCGGCGGCGGGGTCGTGCAGACCGAGGTGGCGGCCTCACGCGCCAGGGTCGAGGCCTTCGTCGCGCGGGTACGCAGCGGGCAGCTGCGCGGTGCGACGGGCAAGCCCTTCCGCCACGTCATCAACATCGGCATCGGCGGCTCCGACCTCGGGCCGCTGCTGGTCTGCCAGGCGCTGCGCCACGAGTGGAGCGGGGGGCTGACACCGCATTTCGTCTCCAACGTCGACCGTACGCAGCTGCTGGACCTGATGCGGGTGCTCGATCCCGCGGAGACGCTGGTGATCGTCTGTTCCAAGACCTTCACCACCCAGGAGACGCAGGCGAATGCGCAGGCGGCACGCGCCTGGATCGTCGGCGCGCTCGGCGCGGACTCGCCGCGCGACCACTTCGCCGCGGTGTCGACCAACCACGCTGCGATGGATGCCTTCGGCATCGGGGCCGAGGGGCGCTTCACGATGTGGGACTGGGTCGGTGGCCGCTACTCGGTGTGGAGCGCCGTGGGCCTCGTCGCCGAGCTTACGCTCGGCAGCGACTGCTTCCGCGAGTTCCTGACCGGCGCTGGTGCGATCGACCGGCACTTCGCCGAGCAGCCTCATACGCGCAACCTGCCGGTGCTGATGGGCCTGCTCGCGGTGTGGAACCGCAGCTTCCTCGGGCTGCCGACGCTCGCTGTGCTGCCCTATGACCAGCGGCTCGAGCGCCTGCCGGCCTACCTGCAGCAACTCGTCATGGAAAGCAACGGCAAGTCGGTGACGCTCGCCGGTGAACGCGTCGACTACCCGACCGCGCCCGTGGTCTGGGGTGAGCCGGGCTCGAACGCGCAACATTCCTTCTTCCAGATGCTGCACCAGGGCACGCCGACGGCCGCGCTCGACTTCCTGGCGCCGCTGATCGGCTCCTGGGGCGATACGGCGGGCCAGGACCTGGCGCTGCAGAACTGTTTCGGCCAGGCGCAGGCCTTCGCATTCGGCTACCCGCGGACGCAGGTCGAGGCGGACATGGCCGCGGCCGGCGCCTCGCCCGCTGAAATCGCGAGGATCGCTCCGCATCGTGTCCACGAGGGCAACCGGCCCTCGACGCTGCTGCTCTATCCGCAGACGACCGCACATACGCTGGGCGGGATCCTGGCGCTGTACGAACACAGCGTATTCGTGCAGGGCGTCGTGTGGGGGATCAACTCCTTCGACCAGTTCGGCGTCGAGCTGGGCAAGAAGCTCGCGAGCGGGATCTCGGTCCACGGCGACAAGATCCCACAGGGCGTCGGCGCAGCGGGCCTTGCGGCGCTGATCGCCTACGTGCAGCGCCAGCGGGGCTAGCCGGCCGCCCAAATGGGGGCCTGGTCGCAGTTTTGTGCCGCTCCTGCGGCCTGCCAGCCGCGATACCGTATAATTCGCGGTCGACCATCGACGGAGAGAGACGTTGTCAAAGCCGCGCAAGGGCATCATTCTGGCGGGTGGGGCGGGGACGCGCCTGCATCCGATCACGCTGTCACAGAGCAAGCAGCTGCTGCCGGTCTACGACAAGCCGATGATCTATTACCCGCTCGCAACCCTGATGGGCGCCGGCATCCGCGAATTCCTCGTCATCACGACGCCGCGCGACAGCGTCGCGTTCCGGGACCTGCTCGGCGACGGCACGCAGTGGGGCCTGTCGTTCACCTACGCGGTGCAGGCCGAGCCCAACGGCATCGCCCAGGCGCTGATCATCGCCGAGGAATTCCTCGCCGGAGCCCCTTCTGCACTGATCCTCGGCGACAACATTTTCTACGGCGCGAACCTGTACACGCTGCTGCAGGAGGCCTCGCGCCGCACGCGTGGGGCAACCGTCTTCGGTTACTACGTGCAGGATCCCGAGCGCTACGGCGTGATCGAGTTCGGTGCGCAGGGCAAGGTCGTCGATCTGCTGGAAAAGCCCGAGAAGCCGCCGTCGCACTACGCCGTCACCGGGATTTATTTCTACGACGAACGCGCACCGCAGTTCGCGCGCACGATGCAGCCGTCCGCGCGCGGCGAATTGGAGATCACCGACCTGAACCGCGTCTACCTGCGGCTCGGCGAGCTCGCCGTCGAGCGCCTCGGGCGCGGCACCGCGTGGCTCGATACCGGCACGCACAACTCGCTGCTGGATGCCGGGCTGTTCGTGCGCATCATCGAGGAGCGTCAGAGTCTCAAGGTGGCCTGCGTCGAGGAGATTGCCTGGCGCATGGGATTCATCGATGCCGCGCAGCTCGAGGCGCTCGCGCGGCCCCTGGTCAAGAGCGGCTACGGCGAGTACCTGCTGCGCATCGTCAAGGAAGGCGGCAACCCATGAAGTTCATCGAGACACCCGTTCGCGATGTGGTGCTGATCGAGCCGCAGGTGTTCGGCGACGAGCGCGGCTTTTTCATGGAGACCTGGCAGGAACCGAAGTTCGCGGCCGCCGGCATCAACGCCACGTTCGTCCAGGACAACCAGAGCCGCTCGACGCAATGGACCCTGCGCGGCATGCACCTGCAGGTCGAGCATACCCAGGGCAAGCTCGTGCGCGTCACCTCGGGCTCGGTGTTCGACGCCATGGTCGACCTGCGCCGCGGCTCGCCGACCTTCGGCCGGTGGTGGGGCACTGAGCTCTCGGAACAGAACAGGCGCATGCTGTGGGTGCCCCCCGGGTTCGCGCACGGCATCCTGATCACCTCGCCTTCGGCCGATTTCCTCTACAAGTGCACGGACGTCTATAGCCCGGCGCACGAGCGCACGCTCGCGTGGGACGATCCCACGGTCGGCATCCGGTGGCCATTGCCCGCGGGCGTGAAGCCGACCCTGTCGGCCAAGGACCAGCTGGGCAGGAGCTTCGCGGACATCGAGAAGTTCCCTTGAGGGTGCTCGTCCTCGGCGGTGGCGGGCAGGTCGCCCGCGCGGTCGTCGCGATGGCGCCGCCGGATCACGAAGTCATCCTGAAGAGCCGCGCCGAGCTCGACATCACCGACGCGGCCGCGGTGGCGCGGGCGCTGGAAGCGACCGAGGCCGACTGGATCGTCAATGGCGCCGCCTACACCGCCGTCGATCTCGCCGAGGACCAGCCGGCGAGCGCGCAGCTGATCAACGACACGGCCGTCGCCGGCCTCGCCAATGCCGCCGCCGCGGTGGGTGCGCGTCTCTTGCACCTGTCGACGGATTTCGTGTTCGATGGGGCCTCCGGGCGCGCCTACCTGCCGACCGACCCGACCCATCCGCTGAGCGTCTATGGCCGCACCAAGCTGGCCGGCGAAGGTCATGTACTGGCTGATCAGCGTGGCATCGTGTTGCGCACCGCGTGGGTCTACGCCGCCGAGGGGCGCAACTTCGTACTGACGATGCTGCGACTGATGCGCGAACGCGACCGGCTGAGCGTCGTCGCTGACCAGATCGGTACGCCGACCTGGGCGAGCGGCATCGCCAGGGTGATCTGGGGCATGGTCGGGAGCGGGGCGCAGGGCGGGCTGTACCACTGGACCGACCTCGGCGTCGCCACCTGGTACGACTTCGCGGTCGCAATCCAGGAGGAGGCGCTGGCGCGCGGATTGCTGGAGCGCGCGGTACCGATCACCCCGATCGCGACTGCCGACTATCCGACCCGGGCGACGCGACCGCGTTTCAGCGTGCTCGACACCACCGCGACGCGTGCGCAGATTCCCGTTCCGGTCGCACACTGGCGCCAACACTTGAGGCAGATGCTCGATGAACTTCGTCCCCGTTAACGTCCTCGTCACCGGCGGCGCCGGCTTCATCGGTACGAACTTCGTGCGCCACTGGCTGGCGCGAGGCGGCAGCGGCAAGGTCGTCGTCTACGATGCGCTGACCTACGCCGGCAACATCGACAACCTTGCCGGTCTCGAGGCCGACCCGCGCTTCCTGTTCGTGCGCGGCGACATCTGCGACGACAGCGCGGTGCGTGCGCTCCTCGAGGCGCAGCGCATCGACACCCTGGTGCATTTCGCGGCCGAGTCGCATGTCGATCGCTCGATCCTCGGACCCGACGACTTCATCCGCACCAATGTCGTCGGCACCCATGCGCTGCTGAAGGCGGCAAAATCCGCCTGGATCGATGCGAAACTGGTGCCTGCGCACCGCTTCCACCATGTCTCGACCGACGAGGTCTACGGCTCGCTGTCGCCGACCGATCCTGCGTTCCACGAAACCACGCCATACGCGCCGAACTCTCCGTACTCGGCCAGCAAGGCCGGCTCGGACCACCTGGTGCGTGCCTATCATGAGACCTACGGGCTGCACACGACCGTCACCAACTGTTCGAACAACTACGGGCCGTATCACTTCCCGGAGAAGCTGATCCCGCTGATCATCCTGAACATCCTCGGCGGCAAGCCGCTGCCGGTTTACGGGGACGGGCTGCAGGTGCGCGACTGGCTGCACGTCGCCGATCACTGTGCGGCGATTGCGCTCGCCATTACGCAGGGCAAGGCGGGCGAGGTCTACAACGTCGGCGGCAACAGCGAGACGACCAACATCGAGATCGTGCGCCGACTGTGCGCGCTGGCCGACGAGTATTTCGCGAAGGACGCAGGGCTGCGGGCCGCGTTCCCCGATTCACCGGCGGCGCGCGGCAAGCCGGCGGCCGCTCTGATCACCCATGTGCGCGATCGTCCGGGACATGACCGGCGCTATGCGATCGACTACCGCAAGGCACAGCGCGAACTGGGATATGCGCCGGGGCGGGATCTTGCCACGGGGCTGCGCGCGACCTTCGAGTGGTATCTTGGCAATACCGCGTGGTGGCAGGCGCTGCTGGGGCGCGATTACAAGGCCTGGGTCGCGAAGAACTACACGCGCTGAAGGCGCGCGGCGCCGGGCTCAGGCGGCACCGTCGAGTTCCGCCCGGACCATCAGCGCGACGACGTCGCGCATCCGCTGCTGCGCCTGCCAGCCGAGGATGCCGCCGATGCGCTGCGGGTTGCCCCGGCATTCGGCGATATCCGTCGGCCGATACAGGGAACGCGACACCTCGGTGTGTTGCCGCCAGTCGAGCCCGACAGCGGCGAACGCCTCGTGGACGAAGTCCTCGAGGCTATTGGCTTCGCCCGTCGCAATGACAAAGTCCGCCGGCGCATCCTGTTGCGCCATCCGCCACATCGCCTCGACGTAGTCCGGCGCCCAGCCCCAGTCGCGGCGGATCCCGAGATTGCCGAGGGTGAGTTTCTCGCCGCTGCCGCGCGCGATGAG
>Ga0302279_10002846_pt1 | contig 22332 bp, 16 predicted proteins | sample III_Bog_N3_3_FD_194541 | JGI IMG/M metagenome (GOLD analysis project Ga0302279, IMG submission 194541) | Peat permafrost microbial communities from Stordalen Mire near Abisko, Sweden - III_Bog_N3_3 | ecosystem: Environmental > Terrestrial > Soil > Wetlands > Peat | place: Sweden: Abisko...
AGTCCGGGTTGGCGATGATGTCCTCGGGCGTTCCCTCGGCCACGATGCGGCCGCCGGCTTCCCCGCCGCCGGGGCCCAGGTCGATCACGTAGTCGGCGGCCAGGATCACGCTGGTGTTGTGCTCGATGACCAGGACCGAAGCCCCCTTGTCCACCAGTTGGTGCAGCACGTGGATGAGTTTGCCGACCTCGTGCATGTGCAGGCCGGTGGTCGGCTCGTCGAGGATGTAGAGCGCCCCGGGCAGGCTGCGTTTGCCCAGTTCCCGCGATATTTTGATGCGTTGCGCCTCGCCGCCGGACAGGGTGGTGGCCGGCTGGCCCAGGCGCAGGTATTCCAGGCCGACTTGCTCCAGCACTTCCAGGCGGCGTTTGAGGGCCGGGTAGTTTTCGAAAAAAGCCTTGGCCTGGCTCACGGTCATGTCCAGGACCTCGGCGATGCTCACGCCCTTGTAGTGCACGTCCAGGGTTTCGCGGTTGTAGCGCTTGCCGCCGCAGACCTCGCAGGTGACGAAGACGTCGGGCAGAAAGTGCATTTCCACGCGGATCTGGCCGTCGCCCTGGCAGGCCTCGCAGCGCCCGCCGCGCACGTTGAAGCTGAAGCGGCCGGGTTTGTAGCCGCGTTTGCGCGCGTCGGCGGTGGTGGCGAAGATGTTCCGGATATCGTCGAAGATCTTGGTGTAAGTGGCCGGATTGGAGCGAGGGGTGCGGCCGATGGGGGTCTGGTCGATGCTGATGATTTTTTCGATTGTCTCGGCCCCGGCAAAGCCGTCCACCACGCCCGGGTTGTCCACCTTCACGCCTTGGGACAGGGCAAGATGCTTGTAGACGGTGTCGACCACCAGCGAACTTTTGCCCGAGCCCGAGACGCCGGTGACGCAGGCCAGGCAACCCAGCGGGATGCGGCAGTCGAGATTTTGCAGATTGTTGGTGCGCGCGCCCTTGACCGTCAAATATTTTTTGGGCTTGCGCCGCTTGTCCGGCCGTTCGATGACCAGGTCGCCGCGCAGGTATTTGGCGGTCAGCGAATCCGGGGCGGCGAGCAGGCCGGCGACGTCGCCCTGATAGACGATTTCACCGCCGAGCAGGCCCGAGCCCGGGCCGAGTTCGAGAATATGGTCGGCGGCGCGGATGGCGGCTTCGTCGTGCTCCACGACCAGCACGGTGTTGCCGCGCGCTTGCAGGCTGCGCAGGGTGTCAAGCAGGCGCGTGTTGTCGCGCGGGTGCAGGCCGATGCTGGGCTCGTCGAGCACGTACGTGACCCCGACCAGGCCGCTTCCGAGTTGCCCGGCCAGGCGGATGCGTTGCGCCTCGCCGCCGGAGAGCGTGGACATGTTGCGCCCCAGGCTCAGGTATTCCAGCCCGACGTTGTTGAGAAAACCCAGGCGGTGCGTCAGTTCTTTCATCAACGGCACGGCCACCAGCGCGTCCGTGCCCGTGAAAACGTGCTCCGAAAGCCAGGCCAGCGCCCGCTCGATGGGCAGGGAACAGAACGCATGGATGTTTAGTTCCCCGACCAGAACCGCGAGCGACTCGGGTTTGAGCCGCGCGCCCTGGCAGGCCGGACAGGGGCGGCTTTGCCGGTAGCGAGAGAGTTCGTCGCGCCAGATGTGGCCCAGTTCCTGGGCGGACTCCAAAAGTCCGGCCACTCCGTGCCAGCCCATTTCCCTGTCGCCGTCGAACAGGGCGTCGCGGGCCGCGGCGGAAAAGTCCCGCAACGGCGTGTCCAGGCTGAACCCGTGTTTGCGCCCGAGCGAAGCAAGGGCGTCGCGGTAGCGCGACAGGGCGCGCGGGCTTTTCCAGGGCAAAATCGCCCCGCCGGAAATGGACAGGCCCTGGTTGGGGGCGATCAGGCGCGGCTCGAAATACTCGGTCGTGCCGAGGCCGCCGCAGGCGGTGCAGGCCCCTTGGGGGCTGTTGAAGGAAAAAAGCTGCGGACTGGGAGCCGGCAGGGAGATCTTGCAGACCGGACAGACCGCCGAGGTGGAATAGACGATGTCCGCCTGTCCCGGAACGAGCGCCATGACGCGGTCTTTGCCGTGGGCCAGGGCCAGCTCGACCGAGTCGGCCAGGCGGTTGCGCATGCCCTCCTTGACCACCAACCGGTCCACGACCAGATCGATGTTGTGGCGCCTATTCTTGTCGAGCTCGGGCAAGGGGTCGAGGGAGACGACCTCGCCGTCCACGCGCACGCGCACGAAGCCCTGGGCCTTGAGCTTGGCGAGCATGTCCGCCCGGGCGCCTTTCTGGTGCTCGGCCAGCGGCGCGAGCAGCATGACCTTGGTGCCGGGCGCCATGGCCATGACCGCGTCCACGATCGCCTCCGTGGTCTGGGCGGCAATCTCCCGGCCGCATTGCGGACAGTGCGGCTTGCCCAGGCGGGCGTAGAACACGCGCAGGAAATCGTAGATCTCCGTCACCGTGCCCACGGTCGAACGGGGGTTGCGGGTGGCCGTCTGCTGCTCCAGGGAAATGGCCGGGGACAGGCCCTCGATCTTGTCCACCTGGGGCTTGTCGAGCTGGGGCAAAAACTGGCGGGCGTACGCGGACAGCGATTCCACGTAACGCCGCTGCCCCTCGGCATAGACGATGTCGAAGGCCAGGGTGGACTTGCCCGAACCGCTCGGGCCGCAGACCACCACCATCTTGTCGCGGGGAATGTCGAGATCGAGATTTTTGAGGTTGTGCTGCCGCGCCCCCTCGATGTGGATGAAACCGTATTCGCGCATGATGAAGAAAGCCTCCGGCGGCGGGGGGCCGGGGCTGGGCAAGAAAGCCTCCGGCGGCCAAAGGGCTGCGCCCTTTGGAATCCCCTTTCAGTTAATCGCTGGTGATTATTACCTTGGTTTTTGACGACAAGGTTTGAGATAAGGCCCGCCCGGGGAAAATCAAGGGGTTGGGCGGCATTATCCCGCCTTGGCGGCCGCTTTGCCGAGCAGATCGAGATAGGCCTGGGCGGCCGCCCGCCAGGAATAGTGCTCCTGGACCAAGTCCCTGCCCGCCTGGCCGTAGCGTACGGCCAGGTCCCGGTCCGCGAGCAGGCTGTCCAGGGCCGAGGCAAGAGCCGGGGCGTCCTCGCACGGGGTCAGCAGGCCGGTCACGCCATGGCGCACCAGTTCCTGGTTGCCGGCGATGTCCGTGGCCACCACCGGCAGGGAGCTCGCCATGGCTTCCAAAACCGCGTTGGGCATGCCCTCGTCGCGCGAGGGAAAGACGAAGACGTCCGAACGGGCGTACAGGCCGGGCAAGGCGTCGCGGTCGCGCCAGCCCAGGAAGGACACCTTGTCGCCGATGCCCAGGCGCTCGGCCAGGGCCTTTAGCTCCTTAACTTCGCTGCCGTCGCCGACCACGTCGAGGTGGAATCCGCGCCCGGGCGTCAATGCGGCCAGGGCCGGCAGCAAGATGTCCAGGCCTTTTTGCCGCACCACCCGGCCGACGAAGAGCAGCCGGGCCGGTTCGGACGTATTTTTGGCCTGCCCGGGCGTAAAGCGCTGCGTATCCACGCCGTTGGCGATAACCGGCACCGGGAGGTCGCCGGCGGTTTGCCCCGCCAGCTCGGCCAGGCCGTGGCTGTTGGCCACGACCGCGGCCGCGTGTTTCCAGATATGGCGGATCACGGGCCGGGTCAGGGCGTGGAAGCCCCCGAGGTCGCCGGGCAAAAAGCCCGGCACGTCGCCGCCGCGCAGGGACACGACATACGGCACCCCGCGCAGGCGCTTGAGGACGTACGCCGCCGGACCGCCGGGAATGCCGAAAAAAGCCAGGCAGGCGTCGAAGGAAAATTCGCGGTGCAGGCGAAGCGCTGCCGGGATGGCCCGCAGCATGAATGAGCTCATTTCCGGGACCGAGCAGCGGTCGGCCACGCGCCTGCCGGTGGCGATCCTGGCCACCAGGACGCCGTCCTCGTTCTCCCGTTTTGGCAGGCAACCGAAGGCCGTGGTCAAGACCACCGGCGTGACGCCGGCGGCGGCGAACTGCCTAGCCAAAAAGGCGGTGGCGTTGCCCGCCCCGCCGCCGACCGGAGGATATTCGTAGTTGATGCATAATATTTTCATGGTAAATGCGCCCTCCCGGGCAAGACAAACTCCCTGGGCCCCGCGCCGTGTTTAACGGCATACACGCCATAGCCCCTTTGGACTTGCCTTTCAATCGGAGTCCGACCGCGTTTGGCGCTTTTCATGCGCCGTCCGGCAAGGTATGCTGTGTGCGCCATGAACGATCCCGCCCTGTTCGCGAAAACCACCGCGTTCCTCGCTCCGGTACGCCCGTGCGCCGGACTCCGCGATGACCTCCCGGCGGCGTTTGGCTCGCCCCGGGCCGGGCGCGGTTGAACCCGCCATGACCCGCGACGCACGAACCCTTCCCGCTTTTTTGATCGCCGGGGCCAAGTCCGGCTGCGGCAAGACCACGGTCAGCCTGGCGATCATGGCCGCCCTGACCAGGCGCGGGCTTACGGTGCAGGCCTTCAAAACCGGACCGGACTTCATCGATCCGGGCCACCACGCCCTGGTTACCGGCCGGCCAAGCCACAATCTCGACGGCTGGATGATGGGCGAGGCGGCCGTCAAACGGACGTTCGCCCGCTTCGCGGCGGACGCCGACGCGGCCGTGGTCGAGGGGGCCATGGGGCTCTTCGACGGCGTCTCCGGGGAGTCCGGCCAGGGCAGCGCCGCCCAGGCGGCATCCTTGCTCGGACTGCCGGTGGTGCTGGTTCTGGACGCCGCCGCCATGGGCCGTTCGGCAGCGGCCATGGCCCTGGGCTACGCCTGCTTCGACCCGAGCCTTAAACTCGCCGGGGTGATCTGCAACAACGTCGCCAGCGACAACCACGAGTGCATCCTGCGCCAGGCCTTTGCCGGGTTGGAAGGCGTCCCCTTTCTCGGCGCCCTGCCCCGCGACCCCGTCTTCAGCCTGCCCTCGCGCCATCTGGGCCTGGTCACGGCCGAAGACGCGGACGTGAACGAGGAATTTTTCGACGCCCTGGCCCGCGCCGCCGAACGCCGCCTCGACCTGGACGGCTTGCTGGCCCGCTGCGGCCGCGCCATTGCGGCCGCGCAACCCTCCCCCGGCCCAGCCCCCGGCCTCGAGCGGACGCGGCTGGCGGTGTCGCGCGACCGGGCCTTTTGCTTCATGTACCAAGAGAACCTGCGCCTGCTGGAAGAGGCCGGGGCGGACATCGTATTTTTTTCCCCGCTGCGCGACGCCTCCTTGCCGGTGGGCATCGGCGGCGTTTACCTGTGCGGCGGCTATCCCGAACTCAACGCGCCCGCTCTGAGCGAAAATCTCTCCATGCGCGGAGCAATGCGCGACTTTGCCCTTGCCGGCGGCCCGGTCTACGCCGAATGCGGCGGGTTCATGTATCTCATGCGCGCCGTCCGCGACGCCCGGGGCGAAGTCTTTCCCATGGCCGGGGTGTTCCCGTTTCTCGCGGCCATGGGCGAAAAACGCCAGGCCCTGGGCTACCGCGAGATCGTGACCCAAACCCCGAGCCTGCTTGGACCGGCCGGGACCACTGCCAGGGGGCACGAATTCCACTATTCCCGGATCGTCCAAGACAGCGGGCCAAGGCCATCCGGAATCTACCGCATGACGGGCGGCCGGGGGGCTTTGCCCGGCCCGGAGGGCTTCACCCGAAGCAATGTCCTGGGAAGCTACGTCCACCTGCATTTCGCGGGCAGCCCGGAAATCCCCGGGCATTTCCTGCGCCAGTGCGCGGCGCACCATGCCGGCCAGGCGTCCCGGGAGAAAGCCCATGATTAAACGCCCCGGAGAACGATGCCGGCACGGAAGCCCGGGCGGCTCGTCCTCCCCGGAGAGCGCCCATGGTTAAACGCGGCACGCGCCAGGGCTTCACCACCGGCTCGGCGGCGGCGGCGGCGGCCAAGGCCGCGATTGGGCGGCTTTTGACCGGAGAGACATTGGAAAACATCGAGATACCCTTGCCCGCCGGAGGCCGGCTCGTCGTCCCCTTGGCCGGTTACGAGATCCTCGGCGAGAACCAGGCCCGGGCGAGCGTGATCAAGGACGGCGGCGACGACCCGGACGCCACCCACGGCGCGCGCATCATGTGCCGGGCGCAGCTCTCTCCGGGGTCGAACGGAGAGCGGGTGCGCGTCGCCGGCGGGGCCGGAGTGGGCCGGGTGACGCTGCCCGGACTGGCGGTGGCGCCGGGCAACGCGGCCATCAATCCCGACCCCCTGCGCCAGATCCGCGAGGCGGCCGCCGAGGCCTTGACTGCCGCCGGCTATGCGGGCTCGGTCCTTTTGACCGTGGAAGTCGAGAACGGCGAAGAAATCGCCCGCAAGACGCTCAACGCCCGGCTCGGCATCCTGGGCGGCATTTCCATCCTGGGTACGACCGGGATCGTCAAGCCGTTCAGCCATTCGGCCTGGAAGGCCACGATCGAGGGCGGATTGAGCGTGGCCCGGGCCGTGGGGCTGACCGAAATCGCCCTGACCACGGGCCGCAAAAGCGAGCGCTTCCTGCGCCGGGAGATGCCCGGCCTGCCGGAGCAGGGTTTTGTCCAGGCTGCGGACTATTTCGCCTTTTCCCTGGCCGAGGCCGCCCGCCGGGGATTTGCGCGCATCACGTTGAGCTGTTTTTTCGGCAAGCTGGTCAAGATGGCCCTGGGCTACGCTTACACCCACGCCACGAGCGGGGCGGTGGATTTCGCCGTCCTGGCCGAGTGGCTGACCGAAGCCGGGGCAGCGGCGGGAACGATCGCGGGCTGCCTGGAGGCCATCACCGCCCGCCGCGTGCTGGAACTTTTGGAGGGCGATCCGGCCCGGCCCAAGGCGCTCGACCTGCTCGCCGCCAAGGCCCTGGCCCAGGCCCGGCTTCATGCCGGTCCGGCGCCCGCCCTGGCCCTCTACGTCTTCGATTTCGACGGCCGCCTGCTGCACCAAGACGGCCTTGCCAGCACGGCCGCGCCCGATTAATTGACAGGGATTCCAAAGGGGCAATGGCCCCTTTGGCCGCCGCGGGCAATTTCTTTTCCAGGGAGCGACATGCGCATCGGCGTCAATGCCCGGGTTCTGGACTACGAGTCCGGCGGGGCCAAGGAATACCTGCTCAGCCTGCTTGGGGCCCTGCTGGCGGCCGACGACGGCAACCGCTACGTCCTTTTTTACCCGAACGAGTCGTATTTCGGAACGTTCCCCGGGGCCGAGGAAGTGGCGCTGGGCACGTCCAACCGGCTCTATTTCGATTGGGTCAAACTGCCGGCCGCCCTGCGCCGCCACGGGATCGACCTGGCCTTTTTCCCCTTCTCCAACATGAGCCCGGCCGTGGGCCGGCCGAGCGTCGTGACCATGCACGACCTGGGCTATTTCGTGCGCGACTACCGCATGTACAAGCTCGCCGACACCATCTACATGCGCTACGCCATCCGCCGCGCCGCTATAAACGCCACCCGCCTGATCGCGGTTTCCGAGGCCACCAAGCGCGACCTGATCCGCATCACCGGCGCGTCCGAGGACAAAACGGCCACCATCCCCCTGGCCCCGGACGCCATGTACGGCCGGTCGATCTCCCCGGAGGAGACGGCGGCGTTCCGGGCGCGCCACGAGCTGCCGCGCGATTTTTTCCTGTACACCGGCAACATCTCGCCGCGCAAAAACCTGCGCGCGCTGCTTACCGCCTTCAAATCGGCGGCCGCGCGCTGCGATTTCGACCTGGTGGTCACCGGAGGGACGGCCTGGGGCGGGGCCTTCGACGACTGGGTGCGCCAGATAGGGCTGACGGGGCGGGTGCGCAAGCTCGGTTTCATTCCCCGGCTGCAGATGCCGGTTTTGTACAAGGCGGCCACGGTCTTCGTTTTTCCCACGCTCTTCGAGGGTTTCGGCCTGCCGGTCCTGGAGGCCCAGGCCCAGGGCGTGCCGGTGTTGTGCTCGAACACCACCTCCCTGCCGGAAGTGGCCGGGGACTCGGCGTACCTGGTCGATCCCGGCTCGGTCGAAGCCATCGCCGAAGGGCTCGCGCGCCTGGCGAACGACCCCGGCCTGCGCGAGACGCTTTCCGCCAAAGGCCTGGCCAACGTGCGCCGCTTTTCCTGGGAAAAAACCGCCCGGCAAACCCTGGACGTGTTCAGGCAGGCCGCCGGGCGCTAGAGGAACCAGGGGGCGCCGCCCCCTGACCCCCGCCCTCCGGGGGCCAAAGGGGCGCAGCCCCTTAGGAATCCCCGCCGGGGGGATGATCCCCCCCGGACCCCCTCGACAGGGGGTATCGGGGTATGAGGCAATTATTGGGTTATTTGTCTCAAACTGCAAAGTTTTTTGGAGGCGGGGGTCCGGGGGAGGAACCTTTTGTTCAAGCGCGGAGAGTAGGAAAGTCTTCTTTTCGTACTCTCCGCTTCGAAGCGTCTTCCCGCTGCAAAAGGTTCCTCCCCCGATTCCTCTTCATTCCAGCCAGCCCTACGCTTCGATGGCGCCGGCGGCGTCGGTGCGGCGCAGTTCCTCGATGACGTCTTGGAGGTGGTCGGCCTCGGCCGCGAGCGAGTGCATGGCTTGTTCGGACTGGGCCATGTCCTGGCTCACCTGGGCGGCCACGGCGCGGATGTCCTCGAGCGATCGGTTGATGTGTTCGCTGGTGGCGGACTGCTCCTCCGAAGCCGCGGCGATGGAGTGCATCTGCCCGGCGGCCTGGCCCACAATCTCCACGATGCCCGAAAGCGCCCCGCCGGACTGCCGGGCCAGGCCAGCGGCCTGTTCGACCACCCCGGCCATTTCCCCGGCCTTGGCCACGTTGCGGGCGGTGACGTCCTGGATGGAGCCCATGGTGGCGGCTACTTCCTTGGTGGCGTTCATGGTCTTTTCCGCCAGCTTGCGCACCTCGTCGGCCACCACCGCGAACCCCCGGCCGTGATCCCCGGCCCGGGCCGCCTCGATGGCGGCGTTGAGCGCCAAGAGGTTGGTCTGGTCGGCGATGTCGCCGATCACGTTCATGATCGCGTCCACGCTTTTGGTCTGGCGGCCGAGTTCCTCCATGGCCAGGGCCAGGTCCTTGGCCAAAAGCGTAACCCCCGCGACCGCTTCGACCACCTTGGCGACCAACGTCTCGCCTTCCCCGGCCCTGGAGCTGGCCTCGCCCACCTGCGCGGCGGCTTTGCCGGCATTGCGCGAAACCTCCAGAATGGTGGCGTTCATCTGCTCCATGGCCGCGGCCGTCTGGGTGGTGCGCTCCTGTTGGGCGGTCATGCCCCCGGCGACCTCGCGGATATTGGCGGCCAGCTGTTCGGACGCGCTCTGAAGCCCCTCGACCACCTGTTCAAGCTTCCCGGCCGCCTCGATCATGCCCTGGCAACGCGAGAGATCAGCCTGTTTGCGGGCTTCCTTGGCCTCGCACAGAGCCTCTTCGGCCTTGACCGCCTGGACCGTGGCCAGGGCCTGTTTCTCCTTGATTTCTTCCATATTGGCCTTGAGCTTGGCCACCATGTGGCGCAGCGAATCAGCCAGGATGCCCAGCTCGTCGCCGCTGGCGAAGGTCAAGGTCTCCTCCAGGCGGCCCTGGGCCACTGCCTGGGCGTACTCTTCGCACTTTGCGACCGGCCGGGTAACGACGGTCACGGAGAAGACCCAGATCGCGCCCATCAAGACCGCGGCCAGGACCAGCGCGGCGGTCGCTTCGCGCCTGACGCCCTCATCCACCAGGGCCTGCATGTCCTCCATGGGCGCAAAGACGATAAACGTCCAACCGGTCAAGGGATCCTTGCGGATGGCGGTGAGTCGCCCCCCCTCCTCGTCGGCGCGGTAAAGTTCGTTGCCGGATACGCCCAGGGCGTGGCGGCCGAGCGCCGTCTTGGCCAGGGTGTCCTTGAGCAATTGCCCCGCGTCCGGATGGGCGACGGCGTTTCCGCCCGCTTCCAATACGGCGACAAAGCCGGTCGAGCCGATGCGCGTGGCGGTCAGTTGGCTGGTCAGCACGTTCAGATCCACCGTGCCGGTAAGTACGCCGAGGACCTTGCCGGAGGCGTCGAGCACGGGACGCGACAGGGTCACGACCTGTTTGTTGCTGATTCTGCTGACGATCGCCTTGGAGATGAAGAATTCCTTGCCTTGCTCGGCAACGGCCTGGAAATAATCCCGGTCGGCCATGTTGAGCTTGGCCGGGGGACCGGGCAGGCTGGTGGCCAGCAAGTCGCCCTTGAGCGAATAGAGATTGACGTAATCCAGGCCGAGGCCGGGCATGGCCTGGATCACCGGGGCCATGCGCTCCCGGAAGGCCTCGGGACTCTCGCCCTGGATCACGCCCTGGACCGCGGCAATTTGCGACCACGCCTTGAGCGATTCCAGTTGGAGGCGCACCCGGCCGGTGACATCGGCCACCACGGATTGGCAGATGATGGGCAGGTCGGCTTGGAGCATGGCCATGGCCGCCGAGCGGGTGCCCTTGGCCCCGAGCCAGACCATGATCGCCATTCCGGCCAGGACCAGGCTCAAAATCGGCAACAGGAATTTCACTTTCAAGGACATGTGCTTCATGGCCGCCCCTCCCACGGAACAATCTCAAGCGCCCCGGATCACCCCTCGACCTCCACGCCAAAGGAGGCCCACTGGGCCGCGGCTTCGGCCTCAAGCGCGCGGACCTCGTCCTCGCGTCTGGGCTCGATGACCAGGGATTCGGCCACCAGTTGCCAGAGATATTTCACTTCGTATTTCAAGTCCGGGTAGTACTTGGGCAGGCGGCGCATGATCTGGTCGCGGCAGTTGGAGCAGCCGACCACCACCACGTCGGCGCCGGTTTGGCGGATCTGTTCGGCCTTGAACCGCCCGTGGGAGGCCGACTGCTTTTCGTAGGGCATGGGCCAGTTGCCGCCCCCGGCGCCGCAGCAGAAATTGTTTTCGCGGTTCGGGGTCATCTCGACGAAATCGTCCACGCATTGCGAGACGATCCAGCGCGGCTCGTCGAAATAGCCGAAGCCGAAATGCCGGGCGAGTTCGCGGCCGTGCTTACAGGAGTCGTGCCAGGTGAAGCGGCGTCCCGCGTTGACCGACTTGTCGAGCCGCACCCGCCCGGCCTTGAGCAGTTCCAACAGGTATTCGTAAAGATAGGCGTAATTGACCTTGTTGGACGGGTCGTCGAGGGAGCAAAATTTCATGCCCACCCGGCAGCCGTAGGAGCCGCCGCCGCAGTCGGGCATGATCATGCGCTTGACCCCGAGTTCGCGCAGCTTGTCGATCTTGCGCTGGGCGAGCGTGCGGGTGACTTCGTAGTTGGCGGTGAACAGGCCCCAATCCACGGCCTCCCAGTTCTCCGAGGGCACGGTCCAGGACTCGCGGGCGGCGTAGAAGATCTTCCACCACCATTTCAGGTCCTCGAAGTCGCCGTATATTTCCTTGGAATTGGGGAAAAACAGGATGTCGGCGTGGGCCTTGTCCACGGGCACATAAAAGCCGGGGCAATCCTCGCCGGCCAGCTCGGCGCCCACGTCGGCCAGGGTGCCCAGGTAGTCGGCCTTGGAGATGGCCATGTTGTTGCCCGTTTCCATGACCTTGAGCACGCCCTTGTGCAGGATGCCCGGCACTTCCTCGCGCGCCCGCAGATGCTTCAAATGGGCCATGACCGGCACGATGTCGATGTTCATGGGGCAGGCGTGGGCGCAACGGCCGCAGCCGGTGCACACCCAGGGAAAATTGGAGGCGACCACCTCGTCGAGCAGGCCCAGCGAGATCATGCGGATGACCTTGCGGGTGTCGTATTTCTCCATGCCGGGCATGCCGGTGATCGGGCAACCGCTGGAGCAGGCGCCGCAGGTCAGGCAGCGGCCGAGGTCGTATTTCTTGAAATGCTTCCGGACGGCGGCGGGAAGTTCTTTCGGTTGAACTACAAGCATAAAACGCCCCTTGAGGCCGGGTCCCCGCGGACCGCTTGGCGCGACCCGCAGGGGTTATGGCGAGTATAGCATCTTCATACCGGGAACGCATCAACTGATTTTCAAAAGCGTCCCTACCCGAGCAGCCGGCGGGCTATTTCCTTGGCCGCCTTGCGGCCCGCGCCCATGGCCGAGATGACCGTGGCCGCGCCGGTGACGATGTCGCCTCCGGCGAAGACGCCCGGCATGTTCGTCTCCCCGGTCTCCGGGTCGGCGATGATGTAGCCCCATTTGGTGATGCCAAGGCCGGGGGTGGTCTGGGGGATCAGCGGGTTGGCCCCGGTGCCCACGGCGACCACGGCCATGTCGCAGGGCACTTCGCAGGTGTCGCCCTCGCAGGCGATCGGCTTGCAGCGGCCGGATTCGTCGGCTTCGCCGAGCATCATCTTCTGCAGGCTCACGCCCTTGAGATAGCCGTTCTCGTCGCCGGTGAATTCGATGGGGCCGTGCAGGCATAAGAGGTGCAGGCCCTCTTCCTTGGCGTGGTGCAGTTCTTCCTTGCGGGCGGGCATCTCGGTTTCGCCGCGGCGGTAGGCGATGCTCACCTTGTCCGCGCCCAGGCGCATGGCCGTGCGGGCGCTGTCCATGGCCACGTTGCCGCCGCCGAACACGACCACGTTCTTGCCCACGATGACCGGCGTGTCGGCCTCGGGGAACTTGTAGGCCCGGCCGAGGTTGACCCGGGTGAGAAACTCGTTGGCCGAAAACATGCCGATCAGGTTTTCGCCCGGCACGCCCAGGAATTTGGGCAGGCCCGCGCCCACGCCGATGAACACCGCCTTGTAGCCCTGTTCCATGAGTTCGGGCACGGTGATGGTTTTGCCGCCGACCCAGTTGGTCTTAAATTCGACGCCTTGGGCGCGCATGGCGTCGATTTCCTGGCGCACGATCGCCTTGGGCAGGCGGAACTCGGGAATGCCGTAGACCAGAACCCCGCCGAGTTCGTGCAAGGCCTCGAAGACCGTGACCTTGATCCCCTGGGCGGCGAGATAGCCGGCCACGGTCAGGCTCGACGGGCCGGACCCGATGCAGGCGACTTTCAGGTCCTCGCGAACGAGTTTGCACTCGTCGCCGCCGGTCAGGGTTTCGCAGGCCGTGGCCGAAAGATGGGTGTCGGCCACGAAACGCTCCAGGCGGCCGATGGCCACGGGCTCGAATTTCTTGCCCAGGACGCACTCGCCCTCGCACTGCACTTCCTGGGGACAGACCCGGCCGCACACCGCCGGCAGGCTGTTGGTTTCCCGGATGACCTTGTACGCCCCGTCCAGATCGTTGGCGACGATCCTGGCGATGAACCCCGGGATGTCGATCTCCACCGGACAGCCCTTGCGGCACTGCGGCTTTTTGCAGTTCAGGCACCGGGCCGCCTCGGCCTTGGCCAGTTCCGGGGTATAGCCCAGGGCCACCTCGCTGAAATTTTTGACGCGAACGCCCGGCGCCTGCTCGGGCATGGCGGTGCGGGGCGCGACCTTCTTGCCTTTAGGAGTGGGAGCATTTGCAGACATGGCTTTTCTTGAACTCCTCGTAAGAACGTTGTTCCTGGGGCTTGAACGCGCCAAGCCTGTGGGCCAGTTCGCGGTAATCCACCAACTGACCGTCGAACTCCGGACCGTCCACGCAGGTGAACTTGGTCTTGCCCCCGATCGAGACGCGGCAGGCGCCGCACATGCCGATGCCGTCCACCATGATGGAATTGAGGCTGACGGTGGTCTTGACCCCGTAAGGCTTGGTCACTTTGGCCACGGCCTCCATCATGGGCACCGGGCCCACGCCCACGACTTCGGAGACCAGGGGCGAGGTTTTGAGGCGCTCTTCGAGCAGTTCCGTCACCAGGCCCTGGTGGCCGAAGCTGCCGTCGTTGGTGGAGACCAGCACTTCCGGGCAGATGACTTTGAGTTCATCGTAAAACAGGAGCAAATCCTTGCTCCGGGAGCCGATCACGCCCACCACGTAGTTGCCGGCCTTGTGATGCCCCTTGGCGATGTGGTGCATGGCGGCGATGCCCGTGCCGCCGCCGACGCAGATCACCTCGCCCGGCAGTTTGTGGATGTCCGTGGGCTTGCCGAGCGGGCCGCACAGATCCAGGATGTCGTCGCCTTCCCCCAGGGTCTCCAGGTGGGCGGTGGTCTTGCCGAGCACGAGATACACGATGGTGATGGTGCCGGCCGTGGGATCGGCGTCCGCGATGGTCAGGGGGATGCGCTCCCCGTCGGGACAAACCCGCAGAATCACGAAATTCCCCGGCCGGGCCTTGGCCGCGATATGCGGCGCGTCGATGACCAGTTCGCTGGTCATGCCCGGGATCAGGCTTCTTTTCCGTAAGATGGTGTTCGCCATGGAGTACCTCGCCGCACAACAGGGTTTGACGGGAGCGGAACGATTCCCGCTTCCGGTTGCAAGTCCGCTTCTTCCCGCCTCAGTATTCCCTGGGCAGAAGGTCGAGTTCGGCCTTGGTGAAAACCGGCCCGTCCTTGCACACGTAAAGGGGGCCGACGTTGCACCGCCCGCAGATGCCGATGCCGCACTTCATGCGGTTCTCCAAGGATAAAAAGATTTGCCCGTCTTGCCAACCCAGATCGCTTAAAACCGGCTGGGTGTATTTGATCATGACCGGCGGCCCGCAGACCAGGGCCACGGCGTTGTCCGGGCTCGGGGCCGCGTCCGTGACGACTTTGGGCACGAAGCCCACCAGCCCGTCCCAATCCGCGTCCGCCCGGTCCACGGTGATGCGGCAGCTCACGTCCCCGCGTCCGGCCCAAATTTCAAGCTCCTTGCGGTAGAGCAACATGCCCGGAGCGCGCGCGCCGTAAATGAAGGTGATCTCGCCGAAGTCCGCCCGGTTGGCCGGATCGCACAGCCAGACCATGGCCGAACGCAGCGTGGTCACGGCGAAGCCGCCGGCGATGATGACCAGGTTTTTCCCTTTCATTTCGCCCAAGGGAAAGCCGTTGCCCAGCGGGCCGCGCACGCCCAGGACGTCGCCCGGGGTCAACGCGTGCAGGGCCTCGGTGACTTTGCCGGTGCGAAAGACCGAAAAAAGCAGGGTCTCGCCCTCGGTCGGGCTGGAGGCGATGCCGATGGGCGCTTCGCCGACGCCGGCCAGGGAGAGCTGGGCGAACTGGCCGGGTACATAGGTGAACGCCCTCGCCTGTCCGGCGTCGACGAACTCAAGCCGGAAGGTGCGGATGGACTTGTCCTCGGTCTCCACCCGGACGTCGCCCAGGCGCACCGGATAGGGCAGATAGGGATTGATCATGCCGAGCGCTCCGGGGGCCCAGGGGGTTGGGTGTTCATGGCCCGCACCACCTCGCGCACGTCGATGTTCACCGGGCAGACTTTGATGCAGCGGCCGCAGCCGACGCAGCCCACCACCCCGCGTTTGACGGGGATATACTTGAATTTGTGCATAAATCTCTGGCGCACCCGGGAGAGTTTGTCGCCGCGCGGGTTGTGTCCGGAGGCGTGGCGGGTGAAAAGCCCGGACATGCAGCTGTCCCAATTGCGCAGCCTGCGGCCGGAAGCGCCCTTGACCTCGTCCTGGATGTCGAAGCAGTGGCAGGTGGGGCAGGCGTGGGTGCAGGCCCCGCAATTCAGGCAGGTCGCGGCCAGCTCCTCCCAGAGGGGCAACGCGCACAGCGCAAGCACTTCGCGTTCTTCGATCACGTCCATGGGAATCTTCCCGGTCAGCAGCGCCTGGGCCTCGGCCCTGAGACTTTCGGCCCGGTCCAAGTCCGCCTGGCCCGCCGGTTCAAGGCCCGCCAAAAGTTCCCGCCCGCGCTCGGTCAGGGGCGTGACCAGATAGGACTCGCCCAAATCCACCCACAAGGCGTCCAGGCCCTCGCGGTGGTGCGGGCCGCAGCGCATCTGGTCGCAAAAACAGGTCGGGCAGGGATAGTTGCAGGCCAGGCCGAAAAATATCGTGGCCGCGCGCCGGGCCGCCCAGTACGGGTCGGCGCCGGGAGCATCGCCGGACGCGTCACCGGACGCGCCGCCGCCGAAAATACCGTCGAGCATGGAGAAGGCCTTGGCGTCGCAGGGCCGCACCCCGAGCACCACGGTGCGCCCGGCCGGGCCCGGCTCCTGGCGCAGGATCATGCCCCCCTCGCCCGGGCGGTTGTCGAAGCGCAAAAGCACCTCGGTCTGAGGGAAGACGAAGGACTTGGGCGACATATTGGTATTGCCGCCCTCCGGGGTCAGAGCGTCCGAGGGTGCGGCGCGCGCGGCCGGAACGTAGCTCCACAGCCCGTCCTGGCCCTTGGCCGGGACAAAGACCGACAGCGACGCCGCCAGGCGGGAGATAAATGCGTCAAGCCGGTCTTTGGCCAGAAGGTAACTATCCATGCATGGTTCCTATTTGATGAAATCCTGCGGATCGTCCGGCTTATACACGGTCAGCGGCGGCGCTTCCCCAAGGGCCATTCCGGCCTGGTGCCCATAGAGGGCGCGCACGTCTTTTTCCAGTTTGCTGGTCAGACGGCGCACCTTGATGTTTTGCGGGCAGGCCGACTCGCAGGCCCCGCAGTCGGTGCAACGCCCGGCGCAGTGCAGGGCGCGCAGGAGGTGATAGTTGGCTATGTCGGCGAAATCCTGGGTTTTGCCCAGCCACTGGGGCTGCGATTCATCCACGAAACAGGTGGCGCAATAGCACAACGGACAGACGTCCCGGCAGGCGTAGCAGCGGATACAGTCCTTATAGGCGGCCTCAAAGGCCGTAAGGCGCGCTTCCGGAGCGAGCCTTTCCCAGGGCGCGGCCACCTTGTCGATGTCGCCGCCTCCGGTGCTCGGCTCGGCGTCGGGCGCGGAGTCGGCCACGAGCACGTCGAAGATCACGGGGTTGCGCTGCACGCAGGTGTAGCAGTTGTCCCTGAGCACGTCGCGGCGCAGCATGCGCACTTCCCGGCGCTTGCCCCGGACCACGAACACGTCCTCGGCCTCTTCCACGGCGATGATCGCCCGGCCGGGGTATTTGGCCTCGATCTTGCGCCGCTCGGCCATGCCCAGGCAGGGAACGCCGATGATATACAGGTCTTCGCGTTTGAACCGCCCTTCCCCGATCAACCCGACCAGGTTGCGGCTGACGCAGCCCTGGGCGACCACGCCGATTTTCCCGGGCGCGGCGTGGGCCGCCTGGGTGAGCAGCCCGGCCAGGTTGCCGACGCAAAAGCTGCTCCAGGTCAGTTTCCCCGCGTCTTCGGGCTTGTCGATGAAAATCGGCCGGGCGCGCATGGCCATGGTGCCCGGGGCGTAGCCGGCCACCACCCGGCACGGCCCTTCTTCCAGGGCCTGCTTGGCGGCGGCGCGGATATTGACGATTCGTGAACGCATCTCAGACCGCCTTGATCAGCGCGCTTAAGGTGTTTTGCGCCGGTCCGAGCGCGCGCACGGCCGCGGCCACTTCCGTGGCCACCCGGGCGAACTTGTCCGCCTCGGCCGAGGAAATCCAGGAAAAATGCAACCGGCCCGGTTCGACGCCGACGTATTCCAGGAGATTTTTAAGCAGGGTGAAATGGCGCCGGGCGGTCAGGTTCCCGGAAATAAAGTGGCAATCGCCGGGATGGCAGCCCGACACCCAGACCCCGTCCGCGCCCTGGCGCAAGGCGGACAGGACGAACTTGGGGCTTAAGCGCCCGGTGCACGGAATGCGCACCACCCGGAAATCGGCCGGATAGCTGAACCGCCCCACCCCGGCCATGTCGGCCGCGCCGTAAGAGCACCAGGAGCACAGGAAGGTGGCGATGCGCGGCGAAAATTCTTCGTTGCTCACGATTGGTCTCCAAACATGGCGTCCACCTGGGCCAGGATGTCGGCGTCGGTGAATCCGGACAGATCCGGCGCGCCGGACCGGCAGCAGGCGGCGCACAGGCCGCAGCCCTTGCACAAGGCCTCGTTGACCACGGCCAGGTTGTCGTCTCCCCGCGAAATCGCCCCGTACGGGCAAATCGCCAGGCACACGCCGCAACCCGAGCACAAATCCGCGTCGATGCGCGAAATAAGGCCCGGCAAGGTGATTTCCTCGCGGGCGAGCAGCGCCCCGGCCCGGCCGGCGGCGGCCTGGGCCTGGGCCACGGCCTCCTCGATGGGCTTGGGGTAATGGGCCATGCCGGCCATGAACACCCCGTCCGTGGCGAAATCCACGGGCCTCAGCTTGGCGTGGGCCTCGACCAGCCAGCCGTCCTGATCCAGCGGCACCTTGAACATCCTGGCCAACTCTCCCGCGTCGTTCGGTTCGATGCCCGTGGCCAGGCCCAAAATGTCGGCCGGCAGTTCCAGCAGGTCGCCCAGGATATGGTCCTTGACGTAGACCGTGATGTCATCGCCGCCGACCACCACCCAGGGCTTGGTCTCAAGCTCGAAGCGCACGAAGATCACGCCCAGCTCCCTGGCTTTTTGGTAGAGCAGTTCGCGTTCGCCGTAAGGGCGCATGTCGCGGTAGAGAACGTAGGCTCGCAGGTCCGGGTTTTTTTCCTTGAGATACAAGACGGTTTTGAGGGTGTGTGTGCAGCACAGCCTGGAGCAATAGGGCCGCTTGGGTTCGCGCGAGCCCACGCACTGGATGAACACGGCGCTGCCCACGTCGTAGGGGTCAAGCGACCCGAACCGCAGGGCCCGGTCGATTTCCAAATGGGTCATGATGCGGTGGTGCTTGCCGTGGCCGTAGTCGTTCGGTTTCGCTTCCACCCCGCCCACGGCCAAAATGGCCGCGCCGTGCTCCACGACCACGGCCTCGCCGTGGCCGCCGACCGGCTCCAGCGTGGTGGCGAAACGGCCGACGTACCCGCTGACCGCCGTGACCACCTTGCCCAGGTGCACGGTGATGCGCTCGTCTTCCTCCACCCGGCGGCGCAGCCTGGCCAGATGCATGGCCACGTCCTGGCCGCCCAAGGTGGCCCGCAACGACCGCGCGTTGCCGCCCAGTTCCGCCTGGCGCTCGACGATGTGAACCTGAAAATCCTGCTTGGCCAGCTCCAAGGCGGCGGTCATGCCGGCCAGGCCGCCGCCGACGATCAAGGCTCTGGGAATGACCGAAAGTTTGGGTTCGCTCAAGGGGCGAAGCCGCGCGGCCTTGGCCACGGCCATGCGCACCTGGTCCAGGGCCCGGTCCGTGGCCGCGTCCTTGTCGTCGGCATGAACCCAGGAAACCTGGTTGCGGATATTGGCCATCTCGAAGAGATATTTGTTGAGCCCGGCGGCGGCCAGGGTCTCCTGGAAGAGCGGCTCGTGGGTGCGCGGGGTGCAGGCCGCCACCACCACGCGGGTCAGGCCGCGTTCGCGCACGGCCTCTCCGATGCGCTCCTGAAAGTCCTGGGCGCAGGCGAACAGGGCGTTTTCCACATGGGCCACGTGGGGCAGTTTCGCCGCCTCCTCGGCCACCTTGGCCACGTCCACCACCCCGGCGATATTGGTGCCGCAGGAGCACACGAACACGCCCAGGCGCGGCGGCTCCCCGGTCACGTCGATGACCGTCCTCGGCACGGTCTCGGGCACGAAGGCTCCCCGGGCCAAAACCAGTTGGCCGGCGGCGGCGCAGGCCGCGGCCGAGGCCTCGACCACCGATTGGGGAATGTCCTTGGGACCGGTAAAGCAGCCGCAGACGTAGATCCCCGGGCGGCTCGACTCCACCGGGGTCAGGTCCTGGGTGGCGGCGAAACGCGAATCGTTGACCTCGATGCCCATGGTTTCGGCGAGCCTGGCGAAATGGCGCGGGGCCTCGAGCCCAACCGAGAGCACCACCATGTCGAAGTCCAGGGTAAGCTCCCGGCGCGCTTCGCTGGCGTAGCGGATGCGTACACCCCGGCCCTCGGGACCGGCGGCAAGCGTGTGCGGCCTGGAGCGCAGGAAACGCACGCCCTGGGTCTGGGCTTTTTCGTAGTAGCTTTCGAAATTTTTGCCGTGGGTGCGCATGTCCATGCAGTAGATCACCCGGTCGGCGACGTCCCGCACATGCTCGCCGGTCATGAGCGCCTGCTTGACGGCGGCCATGCAGCACACGCTCGAGCAATAGGCGTTGTCGCATTTGTTGAGCGACCTGGAGCCCACGCACTGGATCCAGGCCACCTTTTTCGGCTCGGCCCCGTCCGAGGGGCGCTTTAAATGCCCCAGATTCGGTCCGGAGGAGGACAGAAGGCGCTCGTATTCCAGGCTGGTGACCACGTCCGGGACGGAACGCAAGCCCAGATAGTCGAGCGGCGAGGGGTCGAAGGTCTTAAAACCCGGGGCGAGCACGATCGCGCCGACCTTGATCAGGCGATGGATGCCGGTTTGATCGAGATTGACCGCTCCGGTCGGACAGACCTTCTCGCAGGCCCGGCATTTGCCCTTGGCGAGGTAGATGCAATGCTCGGGGTCGATGGCGTATTTGAGCGGCACGGTCTGGGCGTACAGGATATAAGCGGCCTTGCGGGTGCCCATGCCGGCGTTGAAAGGATCCGGGACGCGCTTTGGGCACTTGGCGGCGCACTCGCCGCAGGCGATGCACTTGTCCGGATCGACATAGCGCGGGGCCACGGCGAGGGTGACGTTGAAATTTCCGGCTTGGCCTTCCACTTTGGCGACCTCGGCCAGGGTAATCAGTTCAATGTTCGGGTGCCGACCGCACTCGACGAGTTTGGGCGAGCTGATTCAGAGGGCGCAGTCGTTGGTCGGGAAGGTCTTGTCCAACTGGGCAATGGCCCCGCCGATCCCGGCTTCACGCTCGGCCAGATAGACCTTGAAGCCTTGGTCGGCCAGGTCGAGGGCGGCCTGCATGCCGGCGATCCCCGCGCCGACCACCAGGACCGCGCCCACGGGCATGGCTTTTTCCGCCGACGGGTCTTCGTACGCGGTCATGATGTCCTCGCCTGTATCGCCATAATGCCTTTCAGAGCGCTTCAATCCATTCGGCCAGTCCGGCCACAGTCCGGCCCGTTTGGCCCGGACCGCCCCGCTCAGGGAGGTCCGGGCCAAGGTCCGGGACCCGGCGTGAAACGGTTGCTCCGCTCACGCCGCTTATACCATCAGGTTCGTCAGGCTTTCAAGGCCGAGGCCAGGTCGGGCTGCACGTACAGCTCGCCGCCTTTGCAGTCGTTGATGACCAAAGTCGGAAAGTCCTCCACGGTCAATTCGCGGATGGCTTCCGGGCCCAGGTCCTCGTAGGCGATGACCTTGGCCGCCTTGATGCGCTGGGACAAAAGCGCGCCGGCGCCGCCGGTGGCGCCCAGGTAGACCGCCTTGTACTTGATCATGGCGTCCTTGACTTCCTGGGAGCGTTTGCCCTTGCCGATGGTGGCCTTGAGCCCCAGGCTGTAAAGGCGCGGGGCGAAGGAATCCATGCGGTAGCTGGTGGTCGGGCCGGCCGCGCCGATGGGGCGGCCGGGAGGAGCCGGGCTCGGTCCCACATAGTAGATAAGCGCGCCTTTGAGATCGAACGGCAGGGCCTCGCCCTTGTCGAGCGAGTCGGCCAGGCGTTTGTGGGCCGCGTCGCGGCCGGTGTAGATGGTGCCGGTCAGGTAGACCACGTCGCCGATGGCCAGCTTTTCCACGTCCGCGTCGGTCAGCGGGGTTTTCAAGTGATGTTCTGCCATTAGAGTATCACCTCCTTGTGCCGCGCGGAATGGCACTGGATGTTCACGGCCAAGGGCAGGCTGGCCAGATGGCAGGGCGCGACCATGATCTTGACCGCCAGGCAGGTGGTTTTTCCGCCCAGGCCCATGGGGCCGACGCCGAGCGTGTTGATGGCCGTGAGCAGCTCGTCTTCGAGCTTGGCGATCGCCGGATCGGGATGCACGTCGTCAAGCTCGCGCATGAGGACCTTCTTGGAATTGACCGCCGCCAGCTCGAAATTGCCGCCGATGCCCACGCCCACGATCACCGGCGGGCAGGGGTTGGGACCGGCCTCGGCCACCCGGTTGATCACGAATTCCCTGATGCCTTTCCAGCCTTGGGCCGGAGTCAACATGGTCGCCCGCGACATGTTCTCCGATCCTCCCCCTTTGGCCATCATGGTGATTTTCAGTTTGTCCCCGGGCACGATGTCGAAATGGATGATGGCCGGGGAGTTGTCGCCGGTGTTCTTGCGCGAGAACGGGTCGCAGGAGGACTTGCGCAGGTAGCCGTCCTTGTAGCCCTTGACCATGCCCTCGTTGATCGCCTGGCGCAGGCCCATGCCGGAGATTTGGACGCCCTCGCCCAGTTCCACGAAGAACACCGCCAAGCCGCAGTCCTGACACAATGGCAACCCGGTTTCGGCGGCCAGCGCGGCGTTCTCGAGCAACTGGCGAAAGATTTCCTTGGCCGCCGCCCCTGTTTCCTCGGCCTGGCGCTGCTTGAACGCGGCCAGGACGTCCGCCGGCAGCTCGCGGTTGGCCTTGATGCACATGTCCGCGACTTTTTCGATGATGTCGCTTGCCGCTATGGTTCGCATCGTTCCCTCCTTGGCGTTTGGGAGAGGAATCCGGGGAGGAAAACCCCTTTTGTGGACAAAAGGGGTTT
>Ga0302279_10002848_pt1 | contig 22327 bp, 21 predicted proteins | sample III_Bog_N3_3_FD_194541 | JGI IMG/M metagenome (GOLD analysis project Ga0302279, IMG submission 194541) | Peat permafrost microbial communities from Stordalen Mire near Abisko, Sweden - III_Bog_N3_3 | ecosystem: Environmental > Terrestrial > Soil > Wetlands > Peat | place: Sweden: Abisko...
CGCCCATTCGACCGAGAGGCGAAAGGCGTTGAGACCAAGTCCGACCAAGATGTCGAGGTCCTCTTCGTAACGGTTCCACGAGTCACACGCGTCACCGCACACTTCGACGGCGTGGGTGTTCTCGGCACGTTCGTACCGCCACCAATCACAGTTCGTGTTGCCACCCTCTATCTGGTAGGCCGAAGTGGACGTGCCCCAGAAGAACGATGCCGTGTGCGTGCTCATCGCAACAAGTTAGAACGTCGCTGTCGTGGTCGCGAGGTTCCTCCGATGTGGCTACCGAGCTCCGGTAACGTGGCTCAGACTATGAGTCCCGACGGCGCCGCCACGAAGCGACGGCGCCCGTGATTGGCGGCGCTCGGCTGCTCACGTTTCTCGCGTCGTCGCTGTTGATCATCATGGTGCCGGGTCCGAGCGTGCTCTTTACGTTGGCCCGAGGTGTGGCCTGGGGACGCGTCGTCGCGGTGCTCACCGTGCTCGGCAACAGCCTCGGAACTCTGGTGCTCTCGGTCATCGTGGCGGTTGGTCTCGGGCCGCTGCTCGCACACTCCAAAGCGCTCGGCGTCGTTCTCCAGCTCGCCGGTGGCGTGTACTTGCTCTGGCTCGGCTACGACGCGCTGCGCCACCGTCGTGAACACGCCCGCGCCATGACCGAGCGCGAAAGCCGTCGACCGAACAACGTGAAGATCGTTCGCCAGGGTTTCGTCGTCGGCATTCTCAACCCCAAGTCGCTCGTGTTTTTCGCCGCGGTGTTTCCCCACTTCGTCGAGCGCTCCAAGGGCCACGTCACCGAACAGTTGTTGATCTTCGGGGTCATTTTCAGCCTGATGGCGTTTTGCAGTGACAGCACCTGGGGCCTCATCGCGGGCACCGCGCGCCAGTGGCTCGCCGATTCCCCCACTCGACTGATCGTGCTGCGCACCGTGGGCGCGTCGGTGATGATGACCCTGGGTGTGGTGATCATCGCGAGCGCCCTCGCGAGCTGAGGCGAGGTGTGTTCGCGAACCGGCGAAGGATTCCTACACTGCTCTGTGCGAAGGAGCAGTAATGAGCATGCACGGTGGTGGGGGCGGGGCGGCCCGGATGGGCATGCGCTCGATGCGTCAGGACCGCAAGATCCTCGAACACCAGCTCAAGAAGGGCACGCTGCCGCGAATCCTCAAGTTCGCCACGCACTACCGACCGGCCCTCATCTTTTTCTTAGTCGTCGTGGTCATTGACGCCGTCATCTCGTCGGTCTCGCCGCTCATCTTGCGCGAGATTATCGACGTCGGCATCTACAAGCACCGCGCGGACTTGGTGATCGGCCTGGCGGTGTTGACCGCGGTGCTGGCGATCTTCGACGCGGGACTGCAGATGTTCGAGCGCCGGATCTCGGCGCTGATCGGCGAAGGGTTGATCTACGACCTTCGAGTGGAAGTCTTCGAGCACATCCAGGCGATGCCCATCGCATTCTTCTCCCGCACGCAGACCGGCGCATTGATCAGCCGACTCAATAACGACGTCATCGGTGCGCAACAGGCCTTCACCGACCTCTTCTCGAACGTCGTGGGCAACGTGATCCTCGTGGCCATCATCCTGGTCGTGATGTTCTTCTTGAGTTGGCCGATCACGCTGGTCGCGCTGGTGCTCGTGCCGGTGTTCCTCTTTCCCGCCCGTCGGGTGGGGCGTCGCCTCGGCACCCTCTTCCAGCGCGGTATGGAACTGAACGCCGAGATGAACATGGTGATGAGCGAGCGCTTCAACGTCGCGGGCGCGATGCTCGTGAAGCTCTTCGGTCGGCCGAACGAGGAGCGAGCGGAGTTCGAACGCCGTGCCGGGCAGGTGCGCGACATCGGCATCCATCAGGCGACCTACCAGCGTTTCTTCTTGATTTCCCTCACCCTCACGGCCTCGCTGGCGACCGCCTTCGCGTACGGATTTGGTGGTGTCGAAGCGGTGCGCGGCGTGATCGGCGTCGGTACCGTCGTGGCGCTGACGGCGTACTTGGGTCGCCTCTACGGGCCGCTCACGCAACTCTCGAACCTCAACATCGACTACATGTCCGCGATGGTCAGCTTCGAGCGCCTCTTCGAGGTACTCGACCTAGAGCCGATGATCAAGGAGAGCCCCGACGCGCGGCCGATTCCCGACGGACCGGCCGAGCTGCGTTTCAGTCACGTCGACTTCTCCTACCCCGGGGCGGAGGACGTCTCGCTCGCGTCCTTAGAGGCGGTGGCGCGACTCGACGACACCCCGCGTACGGCGGTGTTGCACGACATCAACTTCGTCGTCGAGCCCGGCACGATGACTGCGCTGGTCGGGCCGAGTGGCGCGGGTAAGACGACGATCTCGATGCTGGTCTCGCGCCTCTACGACGTCGATGGGGGATCGGTCACCATCAACGGCGTCGACCTGCGTGACGCGTCGACGGCTTCGCTCAACGCCACCGTCGGTGTGGTGACCCAAGACGCCCACCTCTTCCACGACACGTTGCGCTCGAATCTGCTCTTCGCCAAGCCCGACGCTACCGACGTCGAGATCGAAGCGGCGCTCGAATCCGCCCAGATCGCCGAGATGGTGTCGGCGTTGCCGCTCGGTCTCTCGACGGTCGTCGGTGAGCGGGGTTATCGCCTCTCGGGTGGCGAGAAGCAGCGCGTCGCACTCGCGAGGTTGCTCCTAAAGGCGCCGCACCTCGTGGTGCTCGACGAGGCGACCGCGCACTTAGACGCCGAGAGTGAAGCGGCGGTGCAACGAGCGCTGGACGAAACCATGCACGACCGAACCTCGATCGTCATCGCGCATCGGCTCTCGACGATCCGTAACGCCGATCAGATACTGGTTATCGACGCGGGCCGAGTCGTCGAGCGCGGCACGCACGCCGAACTCCACGCCCGCCCGGGGCTCTACCGCGATCTCTACGAGACCCAGTTCGCGCACCAAGAGGACTAGCCCATCGCGTGGGCGCCACCGTCGACGTGGATGATCGACGCGGTGGTGGCGCGCAAGAGCGGGGACAACAACGCGACGGCCGTATCGGCGACGGCGCTGGCGTCACGGACGTCCCAGCCGAGGGGCGCCCGTTCGCTCCAGGTGTCTTCAAAGATCGAAAAGCCCGGAATCGACTTGGCGGCCATGGTGCGGATCGGTCCGGCCGCCAGCATGTTGACGCGGATCTTGTCCGGTCCAACCTCGCGGGCGAGGTAGCGGCCGAGCGACTCGAGCCCGGCCTTCATCACGCCCATCCAGTCGTAGAGCGGGTACGCGCGCGACCCGTCGAAATCGAGCGCCACCACCGACGCACCCCCCAGCGCTTCGCTCTTTTGTAGCAGCGGTCGAAAAGCGCCCACCAACGCGGCCAGGGAGTACGTCGAGGCGTGCAGGGCGATCGAGACGTCGGAGAAGGGAGCGGCGAACATGCCCTCGCCGAGGCAGCTTGGCGGCGCGTAGCCAATGGCGTGCACCAACCCGTCGAGGCGACCGAAGCGTGTGGTGACCTCCTCGACGGCCGCGTCGACTTGGGCGGGGTCGGTGACGTCGAGTTCGATGATCTCCCCGACGTCGCCGAGCTTCTTCGCGGTGCGACGCGTGATCGATGCGCCGCGACCGAAACCCGACAGCGCCACCGTGGCGCCCTCTTCGAGGGCCCGTTTGGCGATGCCGAAGGCGAGGGAGTCGTCGGTCAGTACGCCGGTGACCAAGATACGGTTGTCGCGGAGAAGTGCCATCTTGATTAGCGTACTTCCAGGCATTTGCGAGACGAGGGTAGTGATGACGACTGTGGGAGTACTGGGTGGCACCGGACCGGCGGGACGGGGCGTGGCGATTCGCTTGGCCAGTGCGGGCTGCGACGTGATCCTCGGGTCTCGCGACGAACTGCGCGCCGGCGTCACGGCGGCGGCGCTCGTGCCCCGGGGTCCGGGCGTCGTGCGCGGGGCGACGAATGAAGTGGCCGCCGACTGCGACCTCGTCATCGTCGCCACGCCCTACGACTCGGCCGTCGCGACCGTCAAGGCGCTGAAATCAGCCCTCGCTGGCAAGATCGTCATCTCGATGGTGAACGCCCTCGCGAAGGAGGGTCGCGAGATGGTCCCGCTCTATCCGGCGCGTGGATCCATGGCCGCCCAACTGGCCTTCGCGCTACCCGAGAGCACGATCGTGGGCGCCTTTCACCACCTCCCGGCGAGTGACATGGAGGACCTCGACAGCGACCTCGACGCCGACGTGGTGATCTTCTCTGACGACGCACCCGCGCGCGACGTCGTCGCCGCGCTCGTCAACGAGATGCCCGGGCTTCGAGCGATCATCGCCGGCTCAATGTCGTTGGCGAGTGCTATCGAGGCCTTTACCGCCGTGTGCATCTCGGTCAACATCCGTCACAAGGCCCACAGTTACGTGAAGCTCGCCGGACTGCCGGAGTGATGCAGCTCTACGACAGCGCCCGTCGTGGCATCTTCGCGCTCGACGTCGGTCCGGTGGCGTCGCTCTATAGCTGCGGCATCACCCCTTATGACTCGGCGCACCTCGGTCACGCCTTCGTCTACCTCGCCTTTGACGTGCTGACGCGCCGATTGATCGACCTCGGTCACGAGGTGCACTGCGTTCGCAACGTCACCGACGTCGACGACGACATCTTGCGCAAGGCTCGCGAGTTGGGCGTCAACTATTTGGACCTGGCCGCCGAAGAGATGGTCACCTTCGAGCGCGACATGAAGCTCATCAACCTGCTCGCCGTCTTCGCCGAGCCGCGCGCGACGAGTGCCATCCCGGAGATCCTCACGTTGATCGGCCGCACCTTCGACGCGGGCGTCGCCTATGAGGTCGACGGGTCGGTCTACTTCGAGGTCTCGAAGTTCCCCCGCTTCGGCCAGGTCAGCCACGAGTCTCGCGCGTCGATGCTCGATCTGGCCGCCATCCACGGCGGCAAACCCGACGATCCCAACAAACGCGACCCGCTCGATTTCGTGCTCTGGCAACCCTCCCTCGAGGACGAACCGGCCTGGGAGTCGCGCTGGGGACCGGGGCGACCGGGCTGGCACATCGAGTGCTCGGCGCTGGCGCTGCGCGAACTTGGCGTCACCGTCGACGTACACGGGGGCGGCCGCGATCTGGCCTTTCCCCACCACGAGTGTGAGAGCGCCCAGAGCGAATCGGTCACCGGCGCGCCCTTCGTGAAGCACTGGATGCACGTCGGACTCGTCGGCCTGGACGGGATCAAGATGAGCAAGTCGCTGGGCAATCTCGTGTTCGTACACGATCTCGTGCGGCGTTCCGAGAGCGCGGCGGTGCGCCTGGCGCTGCTCGATCACCACTACCGCGAGGACTGGGAGTGGCGCGAGGAGTCGTTGCTCCAGGCCCAGTCGCGCCTGGCGACGTGGCGTTCGACGGTGACGACCGGTCGAACCTCGAGCGTGCTCGAGGACGTTCGCGCGGCCCTCGACGAGGACCTCGACACGCCCGCCGCACTGGCCGCGATCGACGCCGCCGCCCACGCCGGGGCCCTCGTCACCTCAGCCGCCTCGTTGCTCGGCGTTACGCTGTAGGCAACGAAAGGCCCCGATGTCTGATCTCAACGTAGAGCTCCCCGACGGCAGCCTGCGGCGCCTGGAATCCGGTGCCAGCGCCCTCGACCTGGCTCGTGACGTGGGCAAACGCCTCGCGAAGGATGCCCTGGCGGCGCGGGTGAATGGACACTTGGTCGATCTCGCGACGCCACTCGCCGACGGAGACCGCGTCGCCATCATCACCGGTACCAGCCTCGAAGGACGTGACGTCCTGCGACATTCGAGCGCGCACGTCATGGCCCAGGCGGTGACCCGCCTGTGGCCCGGGGCGCACTACGCCATCGGCCCGGCGATCGCCGACGGCTTCTACTACGACTTCGAACTCCCCAACGGGGCCCACTTCAGTGACGACGACTTGGTGCGCGTCGCGGCGGAGATGCGTGCGATCATCGCCGAGGACCAGCCCTTCACGCGCGAGGAGCACTCCTTCGCCGACGCGCTCGAACTCTTCAAGGACCAACCCTTCAAGGTCGAGATCATCGAAGCGGTCGAGCGCGGGGGGAGCGAGGAGGACCTCAGCGAGGTGGAGAGCACTTCGGCGGTCTCGACGTACTCCAATACCGCGGCCTTCGTGGACCTCTGTCGTGGACCTCACGTCCCCTCGACCGGTCGTCTCGGCCACTTCCGTCTCACTCGCGTGGCGGGTGCGTACTGGCGTGGCGATGAGAAGAACCCGCAACTTCAGCGCATCTACGGCACCGCCTGGGAGTCCGAGGAGGCGCTCGCCGCGCACTTGCACCAACTCGAAGAGGCCGAGGCCCGCGACCACCGCAAACTCGGTCACGAACTCGACCTGTTTTCCTTCCCCAGCGAAGTCGGTCCGGGTCTAGCGGTCTTTCACCCCAAGGGCGGTCTGATTCGCCGGGTGCTGGAGGAGTACTCGCGCCAGCGTCACGAGGTGTCGGGCTACGAGTTCGTCTACTCGCCCCATATCTCTAAGGCCGAACTCTTCGAGACCTCCGGCCACCTCGACTGGTTTGCTGAGTCGATGTACCCGCCGATGACCTTGGATGAGGGCCAGCAGTACTACTTAAAGCCGATGAACTGCCCGTTCCACCTGCTCATCTACAAGTCGCGGCCCCGCAGTTACCGCGAACTCCCGCTGCGCCTCTTCGAGTTCGGCGCGGTCTATCGCTACGAGCTCTCCGGCGCCGTCCAGGGCCTCACCCGGGTGCGCGGCATGACCCAAGACGACGCGCACATCTTCTGCACCCGAGAGCAGATGGCCGAAGAGATCGAGACGACGCTCAATTTCGTGTTGAGCCTCCTGCGTGACTTTGGGTTGAACGAGTTCTACCTCGAACTCTCGACCCGTCCGCCCGGCAAGTCCGTGGGGGCCGACGAGGAGTGGGCCGAAGCCGAAGCGACCCTCGAAGCGGTCGCCAACAACGCCGGACTCGACTTGGTGCTCGACCCCGGCGGCGGTGCCTTCTACGGTCCGAAGATTTCGGTCCAGGCCCGCGACGCGATTGGGCGCACGCATCAGATGTCGACGATTCAACTGGACTTCCAAGAGCCCAAGCGCTTCGACGCCACCTACGTCGCGCCCGACAACACCCGCACGCGCCCGATCATGATCCACCGCGCGCTCTTTGGCTCGGTGGAGCGCTTCATGGCGATCTTGATCGAGCACTACGCGGGGAACCTACCGACGTGGCTCTGCCCCGAGCAGGTGCGGGTCCTCGGGGTGCGCGACGACCACGACGACTACGCCTACGAGGTCGCGGCCACGCTGCGCGCCGACGGCGTGCGCGTGAGCGTCGAAGCCGCCAGTGAGCCTCTCGGCTCGCGCATCCGAAAGGCCAAGTTGGAAAAGGTGCCCTACGTCGTCGTCGTCGGGGATGAGGACGTGGCCAACGCCACCCTCGGGATCAACGCCCGGGGCTCGAACGCCCCCGAGCGCGGTGTCTCGGTAGCGAACTTCGCCGCGCGACTTCGCGAAGAGATCGACGCCCACGCTTCGCCGGAAGCCCCCGTGTGGCCCTAGAGCGCTTCTCGGCGGCGTGGCGCGAGCACTACGTCTCGAACGCCTTCGAGGGCACCTTCGATAAGGACGCCAACGAGTGCGTCTTTTGTGAGTTGGGTCGCTCACCGGTCGAGGAGTCGACGGGCGTTCTTCGTCGCAGTGAGTCGTGCTTCGTGGTCTTAAACGCCTACCCCTACGGATCGGGTCACCTGCTGGTGGTGCCCTATCGCCACGTGGGATCACTCGAGGAGTTGAGTGACGCGGAGTACCTCGATTTCTCACTCACCCTTCGTGACACGGTGGCGGCCCTCAAGAGCACCTACGCCCCCGACGGCATGAACGTCGGTATGAACCTCGGCAGCGCCGCCGGTGCGGGAATTCCCCGACACCTCCACGCCCACGCCTTGCCGCGTTGGGACGGCGACACCAACTTCATGACGACCATCGGTGAGACGCGGGTCCTGCCCGAGTCCCTCCAGTCCACCTGGCGCAAGGTCCACGAGCACCTTTGATCCGTACCGGTGCGGCCCGTCGCCCGCGGCGGAGCCGGGAACCCGAGGGGTCGAACGGTAGACTCGCTCCCATGAGCCAAGAGGGTCGATGTTCGACGGCAAGTTCCGCCAGTCCGTAGACGCGACGACCGCGCCGGTAGGGCGCTGGCTCGTTCGAATAGGGTTTTCGGCCGACGTGCTCACGGGCTCAGGATTGGTGTTCGCCTGCGCGACCGCCTGGGCGATCGCCGACGGTCAACACTTCTGGGCGATCGTGCTCTTGACCTTGACGGGGTTCCACGACCTCTTGGACGGGGCCGTTGCGAAGGCGTCACACCGCGCCAGTCAGCGCGGCAGTTTCTTCGACTCGGTCGCTGACCGCGTGGCCGACGCCGTCATCCTGGGCGGCGTCGCCTACTTCTTAACGGCCCGCCACCACGGTCAGTTGGTCTTGTTGCCCTTCGCGATCTTGACGACGACGTTTCTGATCTCCTACCAGCGCTCCAAGGCCGAGAGTCTGGGTCTCGTCGCCAAGGGCGGTCTGATGGAGCGGGCCGAACGCATGATCCTCCTCGGCGTGGGACTCATCGCGACGGCCATCTTCATCCCGGTGCTGTGGATCATGCTGGTCCTGACGGCGATGACCGCGGCCGGACGGTTCTGGCGGGTGTGGCAGGTGGCAGCGCGGCCGGCACCGTCTTCGACCGCGACGCTGCGCGATCGTCAGCACAGCCGCCGCCTCCGGCGCGGACTCTCGCGCGCCTCGCGTCACTAGTCGTGACGCCCCCGGCGCGCGTCGCCCTCTTCAAGGGCGTCGGCACGTTGATGGAGAAACTGCCCGAGCGAGTGGACGTCGCGGTCGCGAGCACCGCCGCCGCGGTGGTGGGCCGACGTCAACGCGCGCTGCGCGGTCGTCTCGCCGAGAATCTTCGCCACGTCCTCGCCGCGCCGGGGGAGGAGCTCGACGCCCGCGTCCTCGAGGAGTTCGTCGAACGGGGATTTCGCAGCTACGGCCAGTACTGGGCCGAGGGCGCGAAGTTACCCGGCCTCGCGCCAACCGCGGTCTATCGTCGCTTCGTCATCGCCGAGGGTCTCGAGCACCTCCACGCGGCGAAAGCGCGCGGCAAGGGCCTCATCGTCGCCCTGCCCCATATTGGTTCCTGGGAGTGGGGCGGATCGTACCTGGACTCCCTCGGGCTGACGATGACCGCGGTCGCCGAGGAGCTCGAACCCCCCGAACTCTTCGCGTGGTTCAAGGCCAAGCGCGAGTCGATCGGCATTCTCGTCGAACCGCTCAACGAGCACGCGGGTTCGGTGCTCCTCGCGACGTTACGCGCGGGCGGCGTCGTCGGACTGCTCTGCGACCGCGACATACAAAAGAACGGCATCGAGGTGGACTTCTTCGGCGAACGCGTCACGATGCCCGCCGGCCCCGCGACGTTGGCGTTACGTACCGGGGCCACGCTCGTGACGGCGGCCTGCTTCAGTGGTCCCGGGCGTGATCACCACGCCGTTGTCAACGCACCTCTCGACGTCGAACGCCAGGGGTCACTGCGCTCGGACGTCACGCGCGTCACCCAGGAGGTGACCCGAGAGCTCGAGGGACTGATCCGTCGCGCTCCCGAGCAGTGGCACGTCCTCGAGGACCGTTTTCAGGCCACGTGAGTTCCCGCCGCGTCGCGCTCGTCTCGCCCTACGCCCTGAGCGTCTTCGGGGGGGTGCAAGAACAAGTCCTCGCCATGAGTCGAGTGCTCTCGTTTCGCGGCCACGAGGTCCTGATCGTCGCGCCGGATTCGAGCGACGACGCGACCTACGACACGCCCGCGCGAGTGGTGCGCCTGGGACATCGCGTCGCTCTGCCGGCCAACGGTTCGCGGGCCCCCCTCACGCTCTCGCCCGTCGCTTCGCGCCGCGCGCGCGAGGTGGTCGCGGCGTTCGATCCCCAGGTCGTGCACTTCCACGAGCCCTTCGCGCCGATCCTCGGCTACGCAACGCTCGCGTCGCACCAACGAGCGGCCCTCGCCACGTTCCACCGCAGCGGCGACGGCCCGGCGCTGCGCGTGGGACGCGTGGTGCTCGCTCGACTCGCCGCGCGCCTCGACGTCGCGGTGGCGGTGAGTGCCGCGGCGGCCGCGACGATGGAGCGGGCGTGGGGGCTCTCGGGTGACGTGCTCTTTAACGGCTTCGAGACGGAACGCTTCGTCGCGTTCCCGCGCGAACGGGCCGAATCGAAGACCCTCTTATTCGTGGGGCGACTCGAGTCGCGCAAGGGCGCCGCGACCGCCATCACCGCGGTGCGCGAACACAACGCCCGGCGAGGTGGCGCGCCCTGGCGCCTCATCGTGGCGGGCGGCGGTCCGGAGCGGGCCCGACTCGAGGCCCTGGCGGCGCACAGTCCGAACGTCGTGTTCGTGGGCCGGGTGAGTGATGAGGAGAAGCGCGCGTGGCTGCGTCGCGCGGACGTCGTGCTCGCGACCTCGCTGCGCGGGGAGAGTTTCGGACTCGTTCTCTTAGAGGCGATGGCCAGTGAGACCCTCGTGGTGGCGAGTGATATCGAGGGCTACCGCGAGGCGGCGGGCGGTCACGCGACGCTCTTTCAACCCGGCGACGCGCTCTCCTTGGAGCGATCGATCACCGAGGCGTTGGACGGCGAGAACCCGTCGACGCTCGAGGCGGCTCGTCACTACGCCGAGCGATGGTCAATGAGCACGTTGATGGACGAGTACGAAGAGCGCTACGACGAGGCGGTCCGTCGTTTTGGGATGACCCGGTAACCTGGTCCCGTGGCCACCAAGCAACGATCGCGCGGGAGGCGCCCGCACGTCTCGAGGGACCGCGGACCGCGCTACGTCGCCCCGGTTCTCGATCCGAACTGGCAGAACCCCTATTCGCCGTCCCCCTCGGAGCGCCACCACAACCAACGAGTCGTTCGACGCTTCGCGCTGCGCCACCGTATTCCGCTCACCGTCGCGGTCGAACTCATCGGCGTGGCGATGTTGGTTGCGGGATTCTTCACCAACCTGGCCCTCTCGGCGGTGGGCATCATCGTCGCGGTCGGTTACGCCGTCTTCACCCAGCGCGACCTGCGTCGCTACGCCGAGCGCGGACAGTCACTCGGCGCGTTGATGCTCGGTGCTTTTGACGCCGGTGGTGACGCCACCGAGCGGCTGCGCCTGGTGACCGTGCTCGATCGTCTCGCCGCCACCTTCGGGGTTGATAACGTCTCGGCCTTCGTCGTCGCCGATCAGGGCTACAACGCCGCCCTCGTGCCCGACGGCACGAACTTCTCACTCTTCGTCACGAGTGCCGTCATGCAGGACTTCGAACTCATCGAGTTAGAAGGGGTCGTCGCGCACCTGCTCGCCCGCCAGCGCCTCGGTCTGCTCGAGCGCGAGAGCCTGGCCTCGGTGTCCAATCTGAGCGACGACGCCCGCGAGTCCTTGGCCGGCCAGGGTAAGACGTACCGGGCCGACGAGGTCGCCGCCGCGAGCATCCGCTACCCCCTCGGGCTCGCGAACGCGCTGCGCAAGTGCGCGCGCCAGCGCGTGGCGACCAACTCATTCTTCGCCACCGCCACCTACGCGCAGTGGCGCTGGGTCTTCTTCGACCAGTGGAGCGACCGCACTGAGAGTGACCTCTCGGACCTAGACGACGTCGAGTTACGCGCTCGCGCGCTCGAAGAGTGGTAGAGAACGCCTTGTAGGCTGGGGTCATGAGTTCGACCAATCAGACCCCGGTCACCGGTTCGCCACTCGTCAAACGAGGGCTGGCCGACATGTTGCGCGGTGGGGTCATCATGGACGTGGTCAACCCCGAACAGGCGAAGATCGCCGAAGACGCCGGTGCTGTCGCGGTGATGGCCCTAGAGCGGGTCCCCGCGGACATCCGACGCGACGGGGGAGTGGCGCGCATGAGCGATCCCCTGATGATCCAGGAGATCCAAGCGGCCGTCACCATCCCGGTCATGGCGAAGGCCCGTATCGGCCACTTCGCCGAGGCACAGATCCTCCAGGCCCTCGACGTCGACTACATCGACGAGTCCGAAGTCTTGACCCCCGCCGATGAGGAGCACCACATCGACAAGTGGGCCTTCACCGTACCTTTCGTCTGTGGGGCCACCAACCTCGGTGAGGCGCTGCGCCGCATCGGCGAAGGCGCCTGCATGATCCGCTCCAAGGGCGAAGCCGGCACCGGCAACGTCGTCGAAGCGGTCCGCCATTTGCGCACGATCAACACCCAGATGCGACGACTCCACAGCGCGGACGCGAATGAGCTCTACGCGTTGGCGAAGGACCTTCAGGCGCCACTGGCCCTCGTCCAAGAGGTCGCCGCGATCGGGAAACTACCGGTTCCGCTGTTCTGCGCGGGCGGAATCTCGACGCCCGCCGACGCGTCGCTCGTCCTCCAATTAGGCGCCGAAGCGGTCTTCGTCGGCTCGGGGATCTTTAAGAGCGAGGACCCCACCCGCATGGCCCAGGCCATCGTCGAGGCGACGACGCACTTCGAAGACCCGAGCGTCGTCGCGAAGGTCTCCACCGGACTCGGTTCCGCCATGAAGGGTTGGGAGACCGCGTCGCTCGAGCAGCGACTCGCCGAGCGCGGTTGGTAGTGCGCCGCGTCGGCGTCTTGTCCCTCCAGGGCGACGTCGGTGAACACGTGGCGATCCTCGAATCCCTCGACGTCGACGTCGTCAAGGTCAGAACGCCCGAGCACCTCGAGAGCGTCGAGGCGCTGATCGTACCGGGCGGTGAGTCGACCACTATCGCGCACCTGCTCCTCACCTCCGGGCTGAAGGACGAACTGGGTGCGAGGATCAAAGACGGCCTCCCCGTCTTTGGCACGTGCGCGGGACTTATTCTCTTGAGCACCGAGGTGCTCGACGGCCGCAGCGACCAGTGGAGTTACGCGGCCTTGGCGCTGTCGGTGCGCCGTAACGGCTACGGACGCCAGATCGCGAGTTTCGAGTCCCCCCTCCACGTGAAGGGCCTCGGGGAAGTGGCGGGCGTCTTCATCCGCGCACCCAAAATCGAACACGTCGACGAGAGCGTCGAGGTGCTCGCCTCCTACGACCACGGCGACGGCGCCCACCCGGTCCTAGTGCGCCAGGGTCTCGTCTGGGGCGCGTCGTTCCACCCTGAACTGGCTCACGACGCCCGCGTGCACGGGCTCTTCCTCGACTCGATCTAGTCAAACTTCGATACGATGGCCAAGCCCCACGGGGCAGGAGGAACGCATGTCCGGCCATTCAAAGTGGGCAACCACCAAACATCGCAAGGGCGCCAAGGACCAGGCGCGCGCGAAGGTCTTTGCCAAATTGATCCGCCAAGTCGAAGTCGCCGCGCGCGAGGGCGGCGGTGACCCCAACGCCAACGCGGCCTTGCGCACGATGTACCAGAAGGCTCGTGAAGCCTCCGTCCCCATCGACACCATCGACCGCGCGGTCAAGCGCGGCACCGGTGAGTTAGAGGGCGTGCGCTACGAAGCCATCAGCTACGAGGGGTACGGACCGAGTGGCGTGGCGGTGATCGTCGAAACGCTGACGGACAACAGAAACCGCACGAGCGCCGAGATCAAACACGTCTTCGGTCGACAGGGCGGCGCCGTCGCCGAGCCCGGCGCGGTCGCCTGGCAGTTCGAACGAAAGGGACTCCTCGAAGTCCAAGGGCCGCTCGATGAGGATCAACTCCTCGAGTGGATCATGGAAGCGGGCGCGGAGAACTACGAAGCGAACGGCGCCAACTACACGGTCACCACCGAACCCCACGACCTCGGCTCGGTGCGTGATGACCTGGAAAAGCACGGGCTGAAGGTGACCAGTGCCGAACTCACGTTGGTGCCACAGAACGTGGTGCCGGTCACCGAGGACGTCGAAGCGAAGAAGGTCCTGCGCCTCATGGACGCCCTGGATGACCACGACGACGTACAGAACGTCTACGCGAACTTCGATATCGCCGACGATCTGCTCGCCGCCTACGACGGCTGACTCCCCGTTTTGACCCACAGCGGGAGTTAGTATCGAACGTATGTTCGTACTCGGCATCGATCCCGGCCTCACGCGCTGCGGCTTTGGTCTGGTCGAGGGGTCCTTTGAAGGCGTGGAGTCCTTCCGCGCGGTGCGCGCGGGGACCATTGAAACGGCAGCGGAGTTGCCGGTCGAGCAGCGGCTGCGCCAGTTGCACGTCGAGTTGGCGGCGCTGCTCGAAGAGATGACGCCCGAGGCGGTCGTCGTCGAGCGCGTCTTCTACCAACGAAACGCGAAGACCGCGATTCCGGTCGCCCAGGCGAGTGGGGTGGCGATCGCCCTCGCGGGCAGCGGTGACGTCGCGGTGCGTCAGTTCACCGCCCAAGAGGTCAAACTCGCCGTCACCGGCTACGGTGCCGCGAGCAAGTCCCAAGTCCAAGGGATGGTGGCGCGGCTCTGTGGACTGAGCGACGTCCCGAAACCGGCCGACGCCGCGGACGCGTTGGCCCTCGCCATTGCGTACTTCATGATCGTGCGCACCGAACGCCGCTACCCGGCGGAGACCCGCGCGTGATCGGGTGGCTCAGCGGGCGAGTGTTGCACGAACTTCGCAACGGGGCGCTCCTCGTCGACGTACAGGGCGTTGGCTATGAGGTGCACGTCGCGTCGAGTGAGGCGCCAAAGTTCGATGAGCTGATTGAACTGTTCATCTTTACGGTCGTGCGCGCCGACGCCATCCAACTCTTCGGCTTTCCTACCTTGGAGGACCGTGAGTTCTTCGAGTTGCTCTTAGCGACGCCCGGGGTTGGACCCTCGACGGCGCTCGGGGCGCTGCGCACGATGAGCGTCTCGGAGCTCGCCTACGCCATCGAGAGCGACGACGCGAAAAAAGTGGCCACCATTTCCGGGATAGGTCCGAAGACCGCCAGTCGCATCGTCCTCGAACTCAAGGGCAAGGTGTTCGTCGACGGGGTCTTTGCTTCGAGCGAGCCGGTCGAACACGTCGACGCCGCGATCGACGACGCGCTGCGCGCCCTCGGGTACACCAGTCACGAGATTCGTGACGCGTTGCGTGACGTGACGTTGCCGAGCGACGAGTCAGAGGCCTTACGACGGGCGCTGCAACTACTGAGACGCTCGTGAGCAAACACGAGCTCGACCTCGAACGCTTGAGTGACCACGTCGTCACACCCGAGGCGACGGAGAACGAACGCCGCGTCGAGGTCTCGTTGCGGCCGCCGACGTTGGCGGACTTCGTCGGGCAACGCGATTTGGTGGGACATCTGCAAGTCGTACTCGGCTCGGCGAAGGCTCGCCACCAGAGCGTCGACCACCTCCTCTTCGCGGGACCACCGGGACTCGGCAAGACGTCACTCGCCAGCATCGTGGCCAGCGAAATGGGTTCGGGTTTTCGGGTCACCTCGGGGCCGGTGCTCTCGCGCCCGGGCGATCTGGCCGCACTCCTCACCGACCTCCAAGACGGCGACGTGTTGTTCATTGACGAACTGCACCGGCTCTCGCGAGCCGTCGAAGAGGTGCTCTATCCCGCGATGGAGGACCTGCGCCTCGACGTCATGATCGGGCGCGGACCCTCCGCGCGATCGATTCGCTTGGACCTGCCGAACTTCACGCTCGTCGGTGCGACCACGAGGACGGGGCTCGTCGCCGCCCCCCTGCGCGACCGCTTCGGTTTCATTGGCCAACTCGATCTGTACGACGTCGCCGAACTCACCATCATCGCGACGCGCTCGGCCGGTCTCTTGAAGGTCGACCTCGAGCCCGAGGCCGCGACGATCATCGCCTCGCGTAGCCGCGGCACCCCGCGCATTGCGAACCGACTCCTTCGCCGGGTGCGCGACTTCGCGTCGGTGAACGACCACGACCGCGTCGACGCCGCTGTCGCCATCGCCGCGTTGGCGCTCTTTGGGGTCGACGAGTTCGGACTCGACAAGATCGACCGCCGCATCTTGCGGTTGCTCTGCGAGCAGTTCGCCTCGACCCCGGTGGGACTGACGACCTTGGCCCACGCCTGCGGGGAGGAGCCCTTCACGATCGAAGACGCGTACGAGCCGTATCTCTTGCGCGCGGGACTGATGGTGCGCACGCCTCGCGGACGCCTCGCGACCGAGCGCGCGTACGAGCATCTGGGTATTCAAACGCGCCAGGACGGCCTGTTCTAAAGGCGAAATGTCCAGCGAGTAGAGTTTCTCTGTCTCTTAACGAAGGAAATACCCATGTTGCTCGCCGCCGCCGCCAAAACGACTTCTCACGGTCTTCCGCCCGAGCTGATCCTGCTGTACGTGGTGGTTATCGGCGCGGTGTACTACTTCTACCTTCGCCCGCGCAACAAGCGCATGAAGGCGCAGCGCCTCGAAACGAACAAGGTCGAGGTCGGCGAGCGCGCCCAGACGATCGGCGGTCTCGTTGGCACGGTGGTGAAGAACCAGGACGGGTTGGTCACTATCCGCACCGATGGCGGCGTGGAGTTGCAGTTCATCTCGCGAGCCATCGCGGGGAAGTACACCCCGGTGACGCCATCTATTCCTGAGTCGACCGACGACAGCGCGTCGCATGGCGACTACACGGCTCCCGACGACCACACGTCCCCCGACGACCACCCGACAGAAGGTGACGCGAAGTAATGCCGCCACAGGTTGGCTCGCGACGATCGCTGATCGTCAGCCTCGTTCTCACCATCGCAATTGCCTTTGGATCGCTCGCCGCGACGTTGTCGCTCGGCTGGGGACCGAAACTCGGTCTCGACCTGGCCGGGGGACTGTCGGTCGTCTACAAGCCCACCACGCACGCCACGACGTCCGACATGCAAGAAGTGGTAACCATTCTCACCAACCGCGTTGACGGATTGGGTGTGTCGGGGGCGACGGTGAACCTCCAGGGCAAAGAAGTGGTGGTGAGTGTGCCGGGCGCCACGCACGCGAGAAGCGTGCTCGCGATCGTCGGTCAGACCGCCCAGTTGCTCTTTCGACCGGTGCTCTGTCAGGCCGAAGTCGGCACGAAGTTGAAACCGCTGGGTACGAAGACCCTTCCGACGTGCGCGGCGAGCTATCAAATGACCGAGGCCAACCTCGACGTGCAGCCGTCGAACAACGTCGCCGGCTTTACCAGCAATAATCTCGCACCCGACCCGGCGTTCACGAACATCAAGTCGACCTCGCCCGCGAAAGACCTGCCCAAAGATGAGGTTCTCCTCCCGGTGCTCGGCGACAAGGGACTTCGTTACGTGCTCGGGCCTTCGGAACTGACGGGCCACGCCATCAAAAAGGCCGTGGCGCAGCAAGACCAGGCGGGCGCCTGGGTCGTGAACTACACCCTCACCTCGACCGGTAGCCCGGAGTGGGACAAGGTGGCCAGCGACAACTTCCACCGACTCCTCGCCATCGAACTCGACGGCGTCGTGCAGTCCGCACCGATCATTCAACCGACCCAGACGAGCTTCTCGAGTTTCGACGGTACTGGTGAGATCTCCGGGTCCTTCACCGAGTCGTCGGCCAAGAACCTCGCCCTCGCCATGAACTTCGGCGCGTTGCCGGTGCGTCTCCAGGCCCTCGACACCGTGACCGTCTCGCCGACCCTCGGCCACTCGGCGTTGGTCGCCGGACTCGGCGCGGGCCTCGCCGGTCTGGCGTTGGTGCTGCTCTATACGATCCTCTACTACCGCGCGCTCGGACTCGTCATCATCCTCGGGTTGGCGGTGACCGCGTCGCTGCTCTGGGCAATCATCTCCGCGCTCGGTCACACGGCCTTCGCGCCCAGTTTCGACTTGGCTGGTGTCACCGGATTGATTGTGTCCATTGGTATCACTGTCGACAGTTACGTCGTGTACTTCGAGCGATTGAAAGACGAGGCCCGAGCAGGGCGCTCGGTACGGTCCTCGGTCGATCGGGGATTCCGCTCCGCCTGGCGTACGGTGTTGGCCGCCGACACGGTGAGCTTGCTCGCCGCGGTGCTCCTCTACATCATCGCGGTCGGCGACGTGAAGGGCTTCGCCTTCTTCTTGGGTCTCTCTACGTTGATGGACGTCTTCATCACCTGGTACTTCACTCGACCACTCGTCATCTTGCTCGGGCGTCGTAGTTCGTCGAGTACGTCCAAACTTTCTATGGCCGCCGGTATGCACGCGGGAGCACGAGATGAGTGACGAGACGGACGTCGAAACCTTCGCGCCGATTGACGATAAGCACTACGGCCGTTTCGGCCGCCTCTACCACGGCTTGACCCGCGTCGACTTCGTCGGTCGGCGCAAGATCTGGTTCAGCGTGTCGATGGCCGTGATTGTCCTCGGACTCGCGTCGCTCGGGATACGAGGGTTCAATCTCGGCATCGAGTTCAAGGGCGGCAGTTCGTGGGAGGTGCTCGCTCCCAACACGTCGATCACCACCATGACCAACGCCGTAGAGAAGGTCGGACTGCCCAATCCCATCGTCGAGAAGCTGGGCTCGGACACCTACCAGGTGACCGCCGACATCAACTCCCTCTCAACGACGAATCAGAACATCCTCACCACCAAGGTCGTCGACGCTATGGCCAAGGTCGCCCACACCACGGACAATCAGGTCTCCACCAGCACCGTCGGGCCGACCTGGGGCGGCCAGATTACCGACAAGGCGCTCGAAGCCCTGATCGTGTTCTTCATCGCGGTCGTGGCCTACATCTCGGTTCGCTTCGAGCCGAAGATGGCGGTCGCCGCGTTCATCGCGATGGTCCACGACCTCTTGGTGACGGTCGGTGTGTATTCGCTGTTCGGATTCCAGATCACCCCGGACACGGTGATCGCGATCTTGACGATCCTCGGGTATTCGCTCTACGACACGGTGGTCGTCTTCGACCGCGTTCGCGATAACACGCAGAACGTGCTCAAGAGCGGGAACCTCACCTACTCCGAGATGGTGAACCTCTCGATGAACCAGACGCTGGCGCGTTCGATCAACACCTCCCTGGTGGCGATCTTGCCGGTGCTCTCGGTGTTATTGATCGGTGCGGACCTCCTGGGTGCGACGACGTTGCAGAACTACGGCCTCGCCCTCTTCGTCGGTCTCATGAGTGGGGCCTACTCCTCGATCTTCATTGCGAGCCCGCTACTCGCGGTGTTAAAGGAGCGCGAGCCGCGCTATCGGGACTTGCGTGATCGCGTGCTCTCTCGCACTGACCGACAGGTCTTGACCGCTTCGAGCGCGGCGCTCTTGGGTGCCCAGACGACCGCCGTCGCGGCGGGTCAATCGCGGCCACCGCGCTCGAGTGGGACCATTCAGGCCCGAGCGCGAAAGCAGAAACGCCGATAGCGCGTCGTCGCGACTGCGGGCCGCTCGGCGGTTGGGAGCGACGATAAGAATGTCCGGATGCGAGTCTGGGACGTGCCACCGCGACAGCTCTGTCGACAACACCTCCTCGGGGAGCATCGCGAGCTCCACGGGCTGTGGAACATCCTGGTAGTTCACGGTGGCACGGGGGGTTACTCGCGGCACCCCGAGACGCAACGCTGGGTCGGCAAGACGCGAGCGCTCCAGGCCCGCCACGAACTCTTGATGAGCGAGATGGTGCGGCGTGGTTACCGGCACGCGTCGCCGTTGGACCACGCCGCCGCCAGCGGCAGCGTCACGCAGGACGTCTTCATCGACTCGCTCGAAGAGCAACAACGCTTGCTCGCGGCGAAGCCCTGCGCGTGCCCGCTCGCGTGACTTAAGCACCCGTCGAGCGGCGCCGTCGCGACCCGGTCCCACCTTCGGGTGGCGAGGACGCCGCCGCCGCCGCGTCGTCGCACCGGTGGCGAACATCAAATGGATCGTGAAGACCCCCCGGTAGGCTGACTGCATGGTAAGTCTCACGTCGCGCGCCAGCGCCGATTCAGTGCTCCAGGGCTCGATTGAGCGGCTGATCGTGCGCTTTCTCGAGCACCACGAGGACGGGGACGTCGACTTGATCCGCCGGGCCGGGATTGCCGCGATCAACGCCCACGAGGGGCAACTGCGTCGCACCGGCGAACCCTACGTCACTCACCCCATCGCGGTCGCCGGAATTACGGCAGATCTTGGTCTGGACGAGATCACCATCGCGGCCGCGTTGCTCCACGACGCCGTCGAGGACACCGGCGTCACGACCCAGTGGCTCGAAGGAGAGTTCGGCGCGCAAGTCGCCGCCGTCGTCGACGGGGTGACCAAGCTCGACCGCCTCGAGTTCGACTCCAAGGAAGCCCAGCAGGCCGCCACGATTCGCAAGATGTTCATCGCCATGGCCCAAGACTGGCGGGTCCTGCTCATCAAGTTGGCCGACCGGTTGCACAACATGCGCACGATCTCGGTCATGCCGATGCACCGTCAGCGGGCCATCGCCCAAGAGACACTGGACGTGTACGCTCCGCTCGCGCACCGGCTCGGGGTCCAGCAGGTGAAGTGGCAGTTAGAGGACCTCTCCTTCGCGACGCTGCACCCCAAGCGCTACGCCGAGATCGAACAGATGGTCGCGGCTCGTCAGCCCGAGCGCGAGGCGTACCTGGCCGAAGTGATGGAGACCCTGAGCACGAAGCTCGCCGAGTTCGGTATCTCGGCCGAGGTGCGCGGTCGCCCGAAGCACTTCTGGAGCATCTACGAGAAGATGGTCGTGGGCGGCAAGGAGTTCGACGACATCTTCGACCTGGTGGGGCTGCGCCTCATCGTCGAGGACGAGCGGGACTGCTGGGCGGCCCTGGGGGCGATTCACGCGCTCTGGTCCCCGGTGCAGGGCCGCTTCAAGGACTACATCAACTCGCCCAAGTTCAACCTCTATCAGTCACTGCACACCACGGTGATCGGTCCGCGGGGCAAGTCCGTCGAGGTGCAGGTGCGCACCCAGGAGATGCACCGTCGAGCTGAGTTCGGGGTGGCCGCCCACTGGAGTTACAAGGAAGGCGCCAGCGCCAACGAAGTGGCCTGGATGCAACGTCTCGCCGACGTCGAGGAGGAGGAGAACGACCCCATCGCCTTCTTAGAGGCGTTGAAACTCGACCTCGGTCAAGACGAGGTGTACCTCTTCACTCCCAAGGGGCGCGTCATCGCCCTCATCGAGGGAGCGACGCCGATCGACTTCGCCTACGCCGTGCACACCGAAGTCGGGCACCGTTGTGTCGGAGCCAAGGTGAACGGTCGACTGGTCCCGCTCGACACGGTGCTGCGTTCGGCGGACGTGGTCGAGATCGTCACGAGTAAGAACGACAACGCCGGACCGTCACGGGACTGGTTGAACATCGCGGCCTCTTCGCGCGCGAAGTCGAAGATCCGTCAGTGGTTCCAGCGGGAGCGACGCGACGACGCCATCGAGGGGGGCCGCGAGGAACTCACCAAGGCGCTGCGCCGCGAAGGGCTGCCGATTGCCACGTCGTTGTCCTCGAGCGCGCTCGACGCGGTCATCGCCTCACTCGGCTTAGAGGACCGCGACGCTCTGTTCATGTCAATCGACTCCAATCAGATTTCCGCCCTCGCGGTCGTCCAGCGCCTCGATCGCGAGTTACGTGGCGGCGAGGCCGAACAGATGCCCACGACCGTCACCAAGGCGCCGCGGAGCAATCGAACCACGCGACGCACGGCCGGGGTCTACGTCGAGGGTCTCGACGACGTCATGATCCACCTGGCCCGGTGCTGCTCTCCCGTTCCCGGTGACAGCATCATGGGCTTCATCACCCAAGGCCGCGGGGTCTCGGTGCACCGGGACGACTGCTCAAACGCGGTGGCGTTGGCCCAACGACTGGGCGAGCGCATCATCGACGTCGAATGGGATGGCTCGGCCGGCGGCCAGTACCGTGCGGTCTTGGAGATCATGGCCTTTGATCGGTCCCGCCTGTTGCTCGACGTCTCCAAGGTCGTCGCCGAGTACCACCTCAACATCATCTCGAGCAGCACCACGACCTCGGGCGCGCGCATCGTACGCATGGTCTTCGACGTGGAACTCGCCGACCCGGAACACCTTTCGAGCTTGCTGGCGGCGTTAAAGCGCGTCGATGGGGTGTTCGACGCCTTTCGACAGTTACCGGGCCAGAACAAGACCTCATGAGCGAACCGCTCCCGCCGTTTCAGGCGCCGACCGGCACCCACGACGTCCTCGGACCCGATTCGGCCCTCTGGGAGGGGCTCGTCGGCACGTTCGCGCAGCGGGCGTATCGCTACGGCTTCTCGCTCGTGATGACCCCAATCTTTGAAGACGTCGGGGTCTTCACCCGCGGCATCGGCGAAGAGAGTGACGTCTTTCGTATCGAGATGTACGTCTTTAGCGACCGGGGCGAACGGCGTTACGCCCTTCGACCCGAAGGCACCGCGTCGGTGGTGCGCGCCTTCGTGCAACACCAGCCGACCACACCGTGGAAGGCCTGGTACGTCAC
>Ga0302279_10002849_pt1 | contig 22326 bp, 16 predicted proteins | sample III_Bog_N3_3_FD_194541 | JGI IMG/M metagenome (GOLD analysis project Ga0302279, IMG submission 194541) | Peat permafrost microbial communities from Stordalen Mire near Abisko, Sweden - III_Bog_N3_3 | ecosystem: Environmental > Terrestrial > Soil > Wetlands > Peat | place: Sweden: Abisko...
CATGCGCCCGTACTCGGCAATGCCCAGCGGCGATTGCTCGGTCTCCCACGCCTTGCCCAGGCCCGCGTGCGACTTGCGGTAGCGCCAGGTGAGGTTGTTGAGGAACTCTTCCAGGGCGAAGGTGGGAGGGTTGAGGTCGCCGAAGAAGGGAACGTCCATGAGGCCGTAGAGCGGCCGGTTCACGTCGTCGAGGGGCAGGTTGATGATGGCCACGTCGGCGTCGAAGGCGCCAAACTTGGTCAGGTATCCGCGCTCCTCGAAGGGGCCCCAGCCGTTGGCGCCGATCGCCATGACCTCGACCTTGCCAGGACCGCCGAGCTTGTTGAGGGCGGTCTCGATGAGGGTCGAGTAGATGTCGGCCTGGTCGACGTACGAGCCGCCGTACTGGGTCGAGTCCCCGAGCATGAGGATCCGGAAGTCCCCAGGGCGCTTCTTCGGGGTGATCTCCCGCGAGCGCATGCCGTACTGGTTGGTACGGACGAGGCCGCCGTAGCGCGCCAGGTTCTGGTTGGGCGAAGGGTAGTACCCGATCACCGGATCAGCGTGGTAGAGCACCGCGTTGCCGAATCCCTGGGTGCGGGCGACGCCCTCCGCCAGGGCGAACATCAGCGCGAAGAGGAGCAGCGCCGTGCGGAGGGGATGGCCCCCGCCGGTGCGCACCTCGGTCGCGAACATCGAGCCGATCCAGCGGACCTTGCGGGTGTCGTCGTCACAGGCGAGCCAGTAGCTCGCGCGGTCGGCGTCGCGCAGGTGGAGATCGTCCGCGCCCGTCACCCTCCGCACGAAGCGGGTGGGCGTGACCACCAGGATGTAGACCACGGTGAGGAGCGCTGCCCCGATGACGGAGCCGACGGCGCGCCCGAACGCACCCAGCGCGCGATCGATGGCCTGCCGCGCGGCCGCAGAGGCCAGCGAGACCGCCCCCACTCCACCGCTGATGGCCCAGACCACGTATGCGGGCACGGGGTGGTGGTCCAGGTAGAACAGTAGCCCGACGGCCCCGCCGACCCCGAGCTTGACCAGCGTGGAGGCCACGCCGCTCTCTTGCTTGGGGCCGCCCGGAGTCGGGAACCACTCGACGCTCTTGAGCTGGCTGCCGGCGGATTCAGTCATTCGGGCCCGGAAGGGTAGCTGCGCGGTGCGCGCGTTTGCAACGGCTTTCTCGGGTATCTCATGGGTTTCTCATGGTCTCTCGAGTCGCTCGTGCGCTCCCATTTTCGATGGTTTCAGTGACGGATCGGCGGGGGCGCGACGGGCTCGTGGGCGCGGCCGGAGGCGGCCTCTGCGGTGCGCCGGCGCACCGGGCGCGCGGGGATCCCCACGACGGTGGTGTCGGCGTCCACGTCGCGCACGACGACGGCGTTGGCGCCGACGCGCGCGCCGTCGCCGATGGCGACGGGGCCAATCACCTTCGCGCCCGCGCCGATGTAGATGTCGCTGCCGAGCACCGGGCACTCGCCGACGCCGCTGTCGCCGAGGGTCACCTCGTGCTCGAGGTGAACGTTGGATCCCCCGCGCACCTTGCCGTTGATGACCACCCCGTGCGAGTGCACGATGACGAACCCTGGACCGAAGTCGGCGCCGCGCCCGATCACACACGAGTTGACGATCGAGTTGAGCTTGTTGAACACCATCTCCAGGGGAGCGAGGTGGAGCTCGCGCGCGCCCTGCATGAGCCGGTACAGGACCATCGCCGAGGTGCCGTCGGTGGCGAGGGTCTTGGCGACCGCCGCGGGGGCGTCGGACTGGTAACACCAGCGGGCCTTCTCGCGCAGATCCTCGCGCAGTAGCAGCATCGCCTTGATCATCGTGGGCTCCTCGGTATGCATGCTCGCAAAAATGGCGGCCGGACGCGAGCTGGAATCTCCCCGCTTCCTTTCGGGCGGAAGGTCGCTTACACCGACCACGGCCCGGGCCTCGCCGGCAGCGGGCGGAGGGAGCCATGCGCACGTACGACGCGAAGCTGGTCGAGAAGGCCGTTCACACCATCCGCATGCTGTCGGCCGACGGTGTCGAGAAGGCGGACTCGGGCCACCCGGGCACGCCCATGGCGCTGGCCGGCATCGCCTTCGAGATCTGGACCCGGCAGCTCCGCTACGACCCGACGGACCCGCACTGGCCCAACCGTGACCGCTTCGTGCTCTCGTGCGGCCACGCGTCGATGCTGCTCTACTCGATGCTGCACCTCTCCGGCTACGACCTGCCGATGGCCGAGCTGGAGCGCTTCCGCCAGTGGGGGTCGAAGACGCCGGGCCACCCGGAGCGGCTCATGACCCCGGGGGTCGAGATCACCACCGGACCGCTGGGTCAGGGTATCGCCAACGCCGTCGGCATCGCCGCCAGCATCAAGATGCTGGGCGCCCGCTTCAACGCGCACGGTCCCATCTCCACGGCGCGCGTCTTCGGCCTCTGCTCCGACGGCGACATGATGGAGGGCGTCTCCGGGGAGGCGGGCAGCCTGGCCGGCCACCTCGGCCTCGACAACCTCGTGTTCTTCTACGACGACAACCACATCACCATCGACGGCGACACCTCGCTCGCCTTCTCGGAGGACGTGGGCCGCCGCTACGAGGCGTACGGCTGGTTCGTCCAGCACATCGACGGCCACGACGCCGGGCAAATCCGCGACGCCCTCGACCGCGCCCTCACCGTGGGCGCCGAGACGTCGCGCCCGAGCCTCATCGTCTCGCGCACCCACATCGGAATCGGCACCTCCAAGCAAGACAGCTCGAAGGCCCACGGCGAGCCGCTCGGGGACAAGGTCCTCGCCGACGCCAAGGCCGCCATCGGCTGGCCTACCACGCCCTTCTACGTCCCCGACGAGGTGCGCGGCCTCTTCGCCGAGCGCGCCGAGGACGGCAGGCTCGAGCACGCGGCGTGGAACAAGCAGGTCGCCGAGTTCACCGCCAAGGGCGGCCCCGACGCCGACCTCTACGCCCAGCTCATGGCGCGAGCGGTGCCCACCAACCTGTTCGAGGAGCTCTGCAAGGCGGCCCCCACCAAGGACGCCGCCACCCGCGTCCAGAGCGGCATCATCGAGCAGCGCGTCGCCGCGCTGGTGCCCTCGCTGGCGGGCGGCTCCGCGGATCTCAACCCCTCCACCAAGACCTACATCGAGGGCTCGCCGTCCATCTCGAAGGGCCACTTCGAGGGGCGCAACGTCCACTTCGGCATCCGCGAGCACGCCATGGGGTCGTTCATCAACGGGATGGCCGCGGCCGACGGGTTCATCCCCTTCTGCTCGACCTTCCTCGTCTTCAGCGACTACATGCGCCCCACGCTGCGCCTCGCGGCGCTCAGCCACATGCAGTCGATCTTCGTGTACACGCACGACAGCGTCTACCTGGGCGAGGACGGGCCCACCCACCAGCCCGTCGAGCACTACTGGGCGCTCCGCCTCATCCCCAACCTCGACTTCGTCCGCCCGTGTGACGCGCTCGAGTGCGCGATGGCGTGGGCCCACGCCATGGCGCGGACGCACGGCCCCACCGCGCTCGCCCTGACGCGGCAGAAGCTCACCAACTTGCCGCGCCCCGAGGGCTTCGACAACCGCACCATGCTCAAGGGCGCGTACGTGATCGCCGAGTCCGCCGGCGCTCCGACGGTGATCATCATCGCCACCGGTTCCGAGGTCGAGCTCGCGGTCGCGGCCAAGAAGATCCTCGACGCCGAGGGCGAGCGCGTGCGCGTCGTCTCTGCCCCCTGCTGGACGCTCTTCGAGCGCCAGGATGCCGCTTACCGCGACGCCGTCCTCCCTCGCGGCCCCCGCCGCGTCGCCATCGAGATCGGCGTGACCGACCCGTGGAAGGGCGTCGTCGGCCTCGACGGCATCGTCATCGGCCACGATTCCTTCGGCGCCTCGGCTCCGGACAAGGTGCTGGCCAAGGAGTACGGGTTCACGCCCGACGCCGTCGCCGCCACCATCCGCGCCGGCCTCAAGAGCTAGTCATCCTGCGGAGCGCCCGAGAGCGCTCCGCGACCAGTCATCCTGCGGAGCGCCCGAGAGCGCTCCGCGACCAGTCATCCTGCGGAGCGCCCGAGAGCGGGCGGAGACCCGTATGGACGGTTGCGGTTCTGTTCCACCTCGGCGATCCTGGCAGGCATCATGGAGGTCAAGGGAACCGCGTTTCTCGCCCGAAAGACGATGCTCGCCCAGGAAATCGGCGAGGCGCGTACCCGCGACATCCTCGAGGCCTACCGGCGCGCCAACCCCGACTTCCCCGAGTCGGTGCTCGCCACGACCACGATGCCCATCGAGGTCTTCATGGCGTTCAACGAGATGCTCGTCCGCGACGTCTATGGCGGCGATGAGCAGTCGTACTGGCGCTTCGGGGAAAAGAGCGCCGAGTGGGGGCTCACCGCCGGGCCGTACAAGAACCTGCGGGCCAGCAGGAGCGTGACGCAGTTCGCCGAGACCGCGCGGTTCATCTACCAGAACTACTTCTCCGAGGGCCGCGCCGAGGCCCAAGTCGGCGACAGGGTCGTCGACCTCCGGCTGCTCGGCATCCCCGCGCCGCACCGGCACGTCTACTTCGAGTACGCGATCATCGGCTACTTCAAGCGCGGCCTCGAGCTGGTGGGGGCGCGGTCGGTGACGGCGAAGCGGGTGCTCGGGTTCTCCATCGGGAGCGCCGAGGTTCACTACCGTTACGCGTTCACCTGATCTCCAAGCGGCCGGGCTAGCCCAGGTCCTTCAAGACCACCCCGGCCGCGTTGGCGCCGCACGCTCCATGCACGCCGGCGCCGGGGTGCGTGTAGGACGACCCCAGGTAGAGCCCGGTGATCGGCGTCCGGTAGCGGAACCAGGGGAACACCGGCCGGAAGAAGAGCTGGTGCCGGATCCCCGCGGAGCCCCCGCTGAGATCTCCCCCGATCAGGTTCTCGTCCAGCGCCTCCAGATCGCCCGGCGCCCAGACTGCCCGCGCGAGGATGCGCTTGCGGAAGCCGGGCGCCAGCCCCTCGATGCGCGCCACGATCCGGTCGGCGAAGCGCTCTCGCGCCGCCTCCCAGCCACCCTCGAGTCGCGAGGGCACCCTCGAATAGAGCCACAGTGTATGCCGCCCCGCGGGCGCCCGCGTCGGGTCGGCGAGCGACTGCTGGCCGATGACCAGGTAGGGGTGCTCCGGCAGCTTGCCGGCGCGCACCTCGGCCGTGAAGCGCGCCAGGTCGTCGAGGCTGTCGCCGGCGTGGACCACCGCCGCGCGGGCCGCGTCGGGGTGGGTCCAGGGCACCGGGCCGTCGAGCGCGAAGTCCATCTTGAAGGTGCCGAACCCGTGGACGAAGCGCCGCATCGCCCGCGCGACCCGGGGCGGCACGACGGCCTCGTGGAGGAGGCGGAGGTAGAGCGCGGGCGCGGCCACGTCGGCGACGATGGCGCGCGTGGCCTCGATCTCCTCGCCGGCGTCGGTGCGCACGGCCACCGCGCGTCCGCCGCGCACCAGGATCTCGGAGACGCGCGCGCCGCACCGGAGGGTGCCGCCCGCCTCCTCGACGCGGCGGAGGAGCGCCGCCGTGATCGCCCCCGCGCCCCCTTCGGGCACGCCGAAGCCCCCGCTCGACGCCAGCACCGCGAGCACGAAGCCCACCACCGCGCCCATCGGATCGTCGGGGCCCACGTCCGTGTGCAGCGCCAGCCCGGGGATCACCCGGCGTGCCGCCTCGGTGCGAAACTGCGAGGACGCGTACCCGCGCCCGCTGGACAGCGCCACGCGGGCGAGGCGCAGCAGGTTGAGCGGGCCGAAGCGCAGCATCGGCCCCACGGCGGGCAGCGTGGACAGGAGCGCCGCGAGCATCCGCTCCCCGGTGCGCCCGTGCCAGAGCGCGATCCGCCGCCAGGCGTCGCCGTCGGCGCCGAAGGCGCGCGCGGCGGTCTCGACGTCGCGACTGATGGACGCGCACGTGCCGTCCGGCGCGGGGTGGGCGCTGTCGATGGGCGCGTGCCGCCACACCAGCCCCGCGCCCGGCAGATCGAGCGGCCGCAGCGCGGGCGAGACCTGACCGAACGGGAAGAAGGCGGCGCCCAGGTCGTGCTTGAAGCCCGGCAGCGTGACCTCCCGGGTGCGCACCGCGCCGCCCGGCTCTTCCTTGGCCTCGAGCACCAGCACCGAGAGGCCGGCGCGGGCGAGGTAGGCCGCCGCGGTGAGGCCGTTGGGGCCGGCTCCGATGACGATCGCTTCGGGCACGTCCCGATCTACCACGCGGTCGCACGAGAAAGCGATCCGTGGTGCCCGGCGCGAGTAGGCTCCGCGAGTGCCCGCGCACGCCGATCCGGAGGAAGACACCCGCGCGTCCGCCCGCGCCGTGGCGTACGGGCTCACCTGGGTCTCGTATGCGACTTATTACCTCGGGCGCAAAGGGCTCCCGGTCGCCAAAGCCACGCTCGAAGGTGCGCTCGGCAAGGCGTCGCTCTACGGGGTGGAGACGGCGTACCTCGCGGCGTACGCGGTCGGCCAGTACGTCAACGGCTGGTTCGGCGATCGGGTCGGCGCCCGCCGGCTCATCGGCGGTGGCATGCTCGCGTCGGCGCTGGCGTGCTTCGCGTTCGGGGCCTCGACCACGGGATCGCTGTTCCTCGTGGCCTCGCTCGCCAACGGCTTCGCCCAGTCGACGGGCTGGCCGGGCAACATCAAGGCGATGGCGGAGTGGACGCCCCCCGCGCGGCGCGGCGTGGTGATGGGGCTGTGGTCGACCTGCTACCAGGTCGGCGGCATCGTCGCGACCAGCGTCGCGGTGCGCTTCCTCCGGGGCTGGGGGTGGTCGTGGGCGTTCCACGGCCCGGCGCTGGTGGTCGCCGCGGTCGGCGTGCTGGTCCTGCTCTTCCTCCGCCGCGGCCCGCTCGCGCCGCCCCCGAGGGAGGCCTCGCCGGCCGCCTCGGCGCCGGTGCTCGCGGCCGCGCGCCGGCGGCTCCTCCGCAGCCCCCTCCTGTGGTCGCTCGGCGCCTGTTACTTCTGCCTCAAGCTCATCCGCTATTCGCTGCTGTTCTGGGCGCCGTATTACCTGGAGAAGGTCCTCCACTACGAGACCCGGCGCGCGGCCGACGTCTCCACCGCGTTCGAGTGGGGAGGCATCGCCGGCGCGGTCGTCATCGGGGTGCTCTCGGACCGCCTACGCGCCGTCCCGCGCACCGCGGTGGCCCTCGTCTCGCTGGTCGGCCTGGCCGGCGCGTTCTGGCTCTACCTGGGAGTGGGCAGCGGCGTGCTCGCCAACGTGCTCGGGCTGGCGTTGATCGGGTTCCTGCTGTTCGGCCCGGACGCGCTGGTCTCGGGGGCGGCGGCGCAGGATGCGGGCGGGCCCCAGGCGGCGGCGCTGGCGGCCGGGCTGATCAACGGCATGGGCTCGCTGGGCGCCATCTTCCAGGAGGTGGTCACGCGGGGGGTGAGCGCGCGCTTCGGGTGGGGGGCGCTCTTTCAGGTGTTCGTGGTGCTGTCCCTGCTGGCGGCGCTGGCGCTGGTGCCGACGCTGCGGCGGCGCGACGGGGTGCCGCCTCCGTTGTGAGCCGTGCGCGCCGTTCACCCTCAGGCAGCGGCTTGCCGGGGGGCCGTCTCGTTCGCGCCGACGGGCGCTCGGCTCGTGAGCTCTTCCGCGGAGGGTTGCGGGGGGCCCCGGCGACCACGCCGCTCGGCCGCGCGGTCGGGCAGGATGAGCCCGGAAGCCCGCTGGAGAGTCATCCGCTCGGCTGCCAGCGCCTCGGGCACAATCCCGGTGGCGTCGGCGAGGTGGGCGAGGGAGATGCGAGCGCACGCTGGCATGGCGGAGAGGCTCCTCTCGGAGGGGGTAGCACTGACAGCAGCAAGGACAGGGCCGCGGAGGGTTTGTTCCCGCGGACGTCGGACCGCCGCGGGCGCGAACGATTGGGCCCCTCGACTCGTTCTCGGCGAGACGGCTGCCTCGTGCGCCAATGACCGCCGAGACCTCCGACCCCTCCTCCATCCGCCCGAAGGATGCTCGGGACGGCACCTTTCCCTCGCCGTCCGCTCCGTCACCCCACGGGTCGCCATTGACGGCCCGAGCTCCCGCACGGCCATCACCGTCACCTTTCACAACGACGTCGATCGTACGCTGGAGGGCGACCTGATCTTCCCTCTCCCACCCTCGTCCGCGTTGCGCGAGCTCACAGCGGGCGCGGGCCGCGTACACCCGCGGCGGATCTGGCCGTGACCCTGGCGGCGGTGGCTGTTCCGCGCCGAGCTGCGTCACACGGTGGCGATCCGACGGCGCGCCCGACGACGGGGCTACGGCTTCCGCGATGTGGGACCGGTTGGAGCGGCCGCGGGCGACAAGCCAGCGCGCCGAGATGGATGAGACATGGCCACACGCCGGGCGACCTTCGCCGCCCGGCGCCGGCGGGCTCTCAGTTGGCGAGCGTGCAGAAGCCGTTCACACAACGGTTCGACGTGTCGCAGCAGTCGTTGGCGGTGGCGCATTTGTTGCCGACCGCGGAGCAGTTGTTGTTGGGGTTGCTGCTGGCGCAGACGAGGCCGCCCGTCCCGTTCGGCTCGCAGTAGCCGTTGCAGCACTCGTCGCCGGTCTCGCACGACGCACCGTTGGCCTCGCATGGATCGAGCGACCAGAAGCCGCGCGAGTTGCCGGCGATGAGCTCCTGCGCCGGCAGGTAGAAGGCCGGGTGGCTCGAGTCGACGCCGGCCCCCTGGCTGAGGTCGACGGCGGCGACCCAGAGCTTCTTGGTGGTGATGTTGGTGGCGAGCGGGTTGGTCGTGTTGGGCGCCAGATTGACGCCGCGCGGGTCGCTGCAATACGGCGGGATCGCCGCGACGTTGCCGTACATGCGACGGCTGGTGAAGACGACCCACGCATACCCGCCGGAGGCGATCGGGTTCACGGTCGGCTCGTAGTTCATGGTGGCGTCCTGGCTGTGGTCGAGGTTCGGCTGGATGCTCCCCGACGGGCTCGCCGCGACCGAGTAGCCGTCGGCCTTGCACGTCATCGTGCTCGGCACCGCCAGCTTCGGCAGGTAGCCGACGCCGTTGAGGTTGTTGAGCGGGGTGACGGCCGCCGAGCTGGTCACCGACGTCCAGTAGATCTCCGCCTGGTTCCCGGCCCGCGTGCCGAGATCGTTCTCGATCCCGGTGAGGACCTGCTGGTGGTAGACGACGGAGTTGCTGTCCGGGAAGAACGCCGGCCAGCCCGGCTTCACCTGGGACGCCTGGCCCACGTCGCTCGCCACCAGCGTGGCGCCCGAGAAGGCCATCGTGGCCTTGTTGAACGCCATGACGTAGAGCGTCTGGTTGTTCGTCAAGGACCCCGCCGCCGGGTTGAACACGATCTTGGTCCCGTCGGGCGAGAACGCTGGCTGACCGAGGTTCGTCGCCGTCAGGCCGGTGGTGGCGATGGGCGTGGTGTCATTCCACAGGGGCAGGAGCTGACCGCTGTTGCTGAGCGCCAGCGAGCCGTCCGCGTACATCGCGGGCGGGAAATCCCCATCCGGCGCGGCGTCGTGGGTCATCGGGTGCTCGGTGTTGCCCGTGGTGCCGAGCACGTACGCCGAGCTCGCGCCGTAGTTGTCCCCGTGCTGCACGACGAGCATCGATCCCGCGGCGCCCACGGAGTGGCAGACGCGGCAGCCGCTCCCCATCGTGTTGGTCCCCGCCGCCACCGTCGGCGCCGTGGCCCCGGGCTGGATCGAGAGGATCGCGCCGCCGAAGTCGCCGTTGCCGCCGATGGCGCCGCTGTAGTTCTGGACGAGCTGGGTGCCGTACGACTGGTAGTAGATGGTGCCCGAGAGGTGCGCGGGCGCGATCGTCCAGGTCTCGGAGATCGGGCCATAGCCCACCCCCGCCTTCGCGACGGTGAGGCTCAGCGTGAGCTGGTCGGTCGCGCCGCCCGCGGTGTTGGTGGCCATGTCCCAGATGTTCTGGGGGATGGGCATGTTGATGAAGTTGCCGCCGAGCTGCGTGAGGATCGCCGGCGGTCCGAAGGTGCCCGTGTACGAGAACGATCCCGAGGTCGTCTTGAGCTGGATCTCGATGGCGTCCGCGTTGCCCGGCGCCACCGGCCCACCCGGCGGGGCCCACGTCCACATGATGAGCGGCGCGAGCATGCCGCGCGGCCACACCGTCGCGTTGTAGGGGTAGAGGAACGCGAGCCCGGCCGCGTCGACGTTGCCGGTCGGGTTGTTGAGCGCCGTGAGGGTGCCCGTGCTGGTGACCGGGGTGCCGAGACCCGTGCCGCCGACACCACCCACGCCGCCGCCCGCCGTGATCTGGCCGGGCGCGGTCGGGATCTGGCCCGTCTCGCCCGCGGTGGGCCCGTTCTGGCTGGCGACGAGCTGAATGAAGACCTGCCGCTGGAGGGTGGTGCCGTTGAAGCCTGCGCTCACCGTGACGAGGCCGCCGGCGGTCCCGGTGGGGACGAGCACGCCCGTCGAGGAGGGGCCCGCGGCGATGGTGGCGACGTTGCCCTTGTCGACGGCCCACGCGACGCTCACGGGGCCGCAGTCGAGGAACGCGTCGAAGGTCACCGTCGGCGTCATCTGGCCTGCGTTGACGGTGATGGTCTGCAGGGGGACCGGCTCCACGTCGAGGCCGGTCACGGCGCAGGTGACGCAGACCTCGTAGACGCCGGTGAAGCCGCCCGTGGTGATCGTCTCCGGGGTGCAGGTCCCGCCGGCGGCGCAGTTGGAGCTGTCCACGCAGGGACCGCTGCAGTAGCCCGTGAAGCACAGGTTGTCATTGCAGTCGCTGTCCTGGGTGCACGGCGTTCCCATGGCGCCGGGACCCACGCTCGGCTGACACTCCTCGGCGAGGCCGTTCATGCCGGGGTCGACGACGATCTGGCAGCTGTCGCTGAGGCAGTGCGCGTCCGAAACGCACGGCACGACGGGGGAGCCGCTGCTGGAGGAGGAGGAGCTCGCGCTCGAAGAGCTCGACGCCGCGCTGGACGAGGAGGAGCTCGCGCTCGAAGAGCTCGACGCCGCGCTGGACGAGGAGGAGCTCGCGCTCGACGAGCTCGACGCCGCGCTGGACGAGGAGGAGCTGGAGGTGGTGGAGCCCGCTCCGGAGCTGCTCGACCCGCTCGAGGAGGCGCTGCTGCTCGTCGAAGTTCCGGAGAGGGTGCCGGACGAGCTGGAGGCGCTCATGCCCCCGGTGCCCGCCATGCCGCCGGCGCCGCTGCTGGACGACCCGCTGGTGGTGGCGCCGCCCGTGCCGGTCGCGCCGCTGCTGCTCGTCGCGCCGCCCGTGCCGGTCGCGCCGCTGCTGCTGGTCGAGCCGCTGCTGCTCGTCGCGCCGCCCGTGCCGGTCGCGCCGCTGCTGCTGGTCGAGCCGCTGCTGCTCGTCGCGCCGCCCGTGCCGGTCGCGCCGCTGCTGCTGGTCGCGCCGCCCGCGCCAATCACGCCGCTGCTGCTGGTCGAACCGCTGCTGCTGGTCGAGCCGCCCGTGCCCGTCCCGCCGCTGCTGGTCGAGCCGCTGCTGGTCGTCGCGCCGCTGCTGGTCGTCGCGCCGCTGCTGCTGGTCGCGCCGCTGCTGCTGGTCGAGCCGCCCGCGCCGGTCGACCCGCTACTGCTGGTCGAGCCGCTGCCGCTCGTGGAGTCGCTGGTGGTCTCGCCACCCGCGCTCCCACATGCGGAGGATCCCGCGGCGAGAACGCTCAGCAGGACCGCCAACAAGGATCCATTCAGTTTCGACATCACGGATTCGGCCCTTCTTTCCACTGTCGACCCCCGCCGGCTCCAGGCGTTCGCGAGGTCGGACCCAGGGGGCATCGGACTGGCGAGCGCGGCACGAGAGGACGGCAATTTGTCAACGTACTCCACGAGGCGCTCGCGCGTCGAGGCCAGAGAGCGGGCGCCAGACCAGGAGGTCACCACGCAGAGCCAGGGAAGAGCCAGGCGAGCCACCACAACGCCCCGACGCCCGGCGAGGTTCGTGGGCGGCATCTCGGACCGCCTCGGGTAGGATGCCTCGATGCTCTGTTGCCTCGGCCACCCGCTGACCGAAGGAGGGGACTCGATCTTCACCATTGAGCCCGCCGCGGTCACCTTCGGGCGCGGCGCGCTCGCGGAGGTCGGCGAGCACCTGCGGGCCCTCGGGACGCGCCGCGTCGCGCTCTTCACCGACCGCGTCGTGGCCCGCCTCCCGCCCGTGGCCACGGTGATGCGCGCGCTCACCGCCGCCGGCGTCGACTTCGCCCTCTACGACGAGGTCCAGATCGAGCCGACGGACACCTCGTTCCAGGCCGCCGCCGGCTTCGCGCGGGAGGGTCGCTTCGACGGCTACGTCTCGGTGGGGGGCGGCTCGGTCATCGACACGTGCAAGGCCGCCATCCTCTACGCGACCCACCCGGCGGACTTCCTGGCGTACGTCAACCGCCCCATCGGCAGCGGCCGGGAGGTGCCGGGCCCCCTGCCCCCGCACATCGCCTGCCCCACCACGATCGGGACCGGCAGCGAGTGCACCGGCATCGCCGTCTTCGACGACCGCGCCCGCCGGGCCAAGACGGGGATCGTCTCGCGGAGGCTGCGGCCGACGATGGCCGTGGTCGACCCGTCCGCCGCGGAGACGCTGCCCACCAGCGTCGTCGCGGCGAGTGGCTTCGACGTGCTCAGCCACGCCCTGGAGTCGTACTCCGCCCGCTCCTTCGGCGCGCGCCCTCGCGGTCCCAGCGCGGCCGCCCGGCCGATGAGCCAGGGCAGGAACCCGTGGAGCGACATGGGCTGTCGCGAGGCGCTCGAGCTCGCCGGCCGCTTCCTGGTCCGCGCCGTCTCGGACGCGGACGACGCCGAAGCGCGCGAGGGCATGGCCTGGGCGGCGACGCTGGCCGGCATCGCCTTCGGCAACGCGGGAGTCCACCTGCCTCACGCCATGTCCTACGCGGTCTCCGGGATGGTCCGCGACTTCCACATGCCAGGGTATCCCGACCACGAGCCGCTCGTGCCGCACGGCGTCTCCGTCATCGTCAACGCGCCCGCGGTGTTCCGGCTCCTCGCCGAGACCAGCCCGGAGCGCCACCTCGCCGCCGCCTCCTGGCTCGGCGCCGACCTGCGGGGCGCGGCTCCTGCCGACGCGGGCGAGGTGCTCGCCGGCCAGATCGTCGCGATGATGCGAGCGACCCACCTCCCCAACGGCATCTCCGGCATCGGCTATGGCGCGGGCGACCTGGCGGCGCTCACCGCGGGGACCATCGTGCAGACGCGCCTGATCGACAACGCTCCGCGCCCGATCGAGCGCGAGGACCTCGGCGCGCTCTTCCGCGGCGCGCTGGCCTACTGGTGAGGCGATGACGGCGAGGGAGGCCGATCCGGCCCGGCGCGGCGCGTTCCCCCACTCCGTCGTGGTGCCGACGCGGTGGATGGACAACGACGTCTACGGTCACGTCAACAACGTGGTCTATTACAGCTACTTCGACACGGTCATCAATCGCTACCTGATCGCCGCCGGAGGGCTCGACATCGCCGGCGGCCCGGTCATCGGGGTGGTGGCCGAGTCGCACTGCCGGTACCGGCAGGCGCTGTCGTTCCCCGCCGACGTCGAGGCGGGCCTGCGCGTCGCCAAGCTCGGGCGGTCGAGCGTGCGCTACGAGATCGGGCTGTTCGCGCCCGGCGAGGACGAGGCGGCTGCGGAGGGCTGGTTCGTCCACGTCTTCGTCGATCGGGCGTCGCGTCGGCCGGCGGCGTTGCCCGATCGGCTGCGCGAGGCGCTCTCGCGGCTCGTGGTGGAGACCGGCGGCGGAGTCGGGTGAGCCGAGCGTCACCGCGGAGCCGCGGTCCACGACGACGGTTGCTCGGCTGACGAGGATGACGCTAGAGTCGGCACGAGAATGGCACGATTCGCCCCCGTCTTCGTCCTCGCCGCGGCGGGGCTCCTCGGGGCGACGCGCGCCCGCGCGCAAGCTCCCGGCACCGGCCTCGCCCTCGACCAGCTCCAGCCCACGCCCGCCGGCGATGCGCTCTTCGGCGTGCCCTCGCCGTTCATCGGCGGACACCTGGTGCCGCGCGGGCTGGTCATGTTCGACTACGCGCGGAATCCGCTCGAGGTCGCCTCCGGCACGACCAGCGGCGCGATCGTCGCCAACCAGGCGTTCCTGAACGTCGACGCCTCCCTCGCCCTCTGGGACCGCCTCCTCGTCTCGGCGCTGCTCCCGGTGGCGGTGCTGCAGAACGGCTCCAGCCCCACCCTCCAGGGGGTGAGCTTCAAGTCCCCCTCGTCGGCCCAGATCGGGGACCTGCGCCTCGGCCTCCGGGTGCGCTTCTTCGGCAATGAGGACGACGCCTTCCAGGCCGCCGCGGGCTTCTACCTGCACGTCCCCACCGCGCCCAAGGGCTCCTACGCGGGCGAGGGAGTGACGCGGGAGGCGCCGCAGGTGCTCGTCGGCGGGCGCTACCGGCGCATCGTGTGGAGCGCCGTGCTCGGCGCCGAGATCGCCGGGTCGTCCGACCCGCCGTCGCTCACCTACGGAGGCGGCCTCGGGGTCAACCTGGCGGGGGATCTCCTCCAGATCGGCCCCGAGGTGTACGCCTCGACGGTGCTCCAGAACGCGCCCCTCACGGTCGGCGCCGCGATGATCCCGCGCGGCGGCACCACCAACGCGGAGGCGCTCCTCGACGTCAAGGTGCGGCTCGCCGGATCGCTGGTGATCGGCGCCGCGGCCGGGCCAGGGCTGACCCGGGCCCTCGGGACACCGGAGGTGCGGGCGCTGGGCAGCGTCGCGTGGTCGCCGCTCCCCGGCAAATCGGACGAGGCGCAGCTCGACTCGGACCAGGACGGCATCCTCGACCGCGACGACGCCTGCCCCTACGCCTTCGGACCCAGGAGCGCCGACCCCGCGAAGAACGGCTGCCCCGCGCAGGACCGCGACGAGGACGGCGTGCCGGACGCCGTCGACGCCTGCCCCGACGTCAAGGGCGTCCCGACCGCGGACCCGAAGACCAACGGCTGCCCCGCCGATCGTGACGGCGACGGCGTCCCCGACGCGATCGACCTCTGCCCCGACGTCAAGGGCGACGCCGCGAACGCGGGGTGCCCCGTCGACCGCGACGGTGACGGCGTGCCCGACTCACTCGACGCTTGCCCCGACGTCAAGGGCCCCCCCCGCCCCGACCCGAAGAAGAACGGCTGCCCGGTCAACGCCGACAGCGACGGCGACGGCATCCTCGACGCCGTCGACGCCTGCCCCCACGAGAAGGGCCCGGCCAGCGCCGACCCCAAGGCCAACGGCTGCCCGCTGCTGGTGCGCGTGCGCGACGGCGAGATCGCGCTGCTGCGCGAGGTGAAGTTCCGCATCGCCGCCAGCGATCCGGCGCCCCTCGACAAGTCCGCCGAGGCCCTCCTCGGCGAGGTGCGCGACGTGCTCGCCCAGCACCCCGAGCTGCTCAAGCTCGAGGTGCAGGCGCACACCGACAACACCGGCAAGGCCGACTTCAACGTGAAGATCTCCACGGCTCGGGCCGAGTCCGTGCGCAAATGGCTGGTCGATCACGGCGTCGCTGCCGGCCGGCTCATCGCGCGAGGCTACGGCGGCGACAAGCCCATCGCCGACAACAAGACGGCTGACGGCCGCAAGCAGAACCGGCGCGTCCAGATCGTCATCGTCGAGAAGAAGTGACCCCCGGTCGGCGACCGCTCTCGGGCGGTCCCCAGGATGACCGGTCGGCGACCGCTCTCGGGCGGTCCCCAGGATGACTACGGCTTGACGAGCCTCATCAGGGCGCCGTCGGCGAGGTTGGGGTCCCCCTCGTTGATCCAGTAGATGTTGGTGCCATCGACCACGATCGCGCCGGGATTGTTCTGCCCGCTGGCGAGCGGCGCCGGGGTACCCGAGCTCCCCTTGGGGAGGCTGTTCACGGTCCCGTCGCCCCGGTTGGTCCAGTAGACGGTGCTCGCATCCAGCGTGATCCCGTCGGGGTAGCCGAGCCCCTTGGCGACCGTCACCGCAGCGCCCGCGGCTCCGCCGACGATGGGGATCATGACCACCGAGCCCTGGGCCTCGAAGTTGGTGTAGTAGAGCGCGACCGCGTTGCCCGTCGTGCCCAGATCCAGCGCGATGCCGCGCGGGTTGCTCGCCCCGGTGGCGATGGCGATGGGCGTCGGGTCGGCGAGGAGCGCCATCGAGAGCGACCCGTTCATGCCGGCGAGGGTGCCCTCGTTGGTCCAGAACGCGAACGTGTCGTCGACGGCGATCCGGGTCGGGTAGTACTCGGCGGCGCCGGCGGCCGGGGCCGGATCGAGGGTCGTCTGGAGCGTGCCGCCGAGGGGGAGCTCGTACACGCCGAACGCCGTCCAGAAGACGTTGCCGCCGTGCAGCGCGATCCCTTGCGGCCCCGCTTGGTTGCTCGCCAGCGCGACCGCCTTGCCACCGGCCGCCATCGACCAGACCTGCCCGTCCGCGTTCGTGGCCTGGGGCGGGTTGATGCCGGCGGTGGTCCAGTAAAAGCTGCTGGCGTTGCCGCCCGGCCCCAGGGCCAGGGTGATGTCGCGGGCGCCGGCCTGAGCGGTCGCGAGGTCGACGGCCTTGCCGCCGGGGATGGGGATCCCTCGCAGGGCGCCGGTCGGCGTGACCGCGGGCCCGGTGGAGCTGGCGGCCGTCCCCGAGTTGGTCCAGTAGACGTTGGTCACGTCGACCGCGAGGGAGGCGGGGTGGTTCTGGCCGGTGACCAGGGCAATCGGCGTGGTCGCCGGCTGCGCCGGGGTGGAGGCGCCCGCCGACGACCACGGGCCGCACGTCGGCAGGGACTCGCCCTTGAGCGCGCACGAGGTCGTCACCGGAGAGGTGACCACGGCGAGCACGTCCCCGCTGGCGATCTTGCCGGTCGGCCCGCAGAGGGCCTGGGGCAGCTGCAGCGTCCCGGTCTGCCCGCTCACCGGCTGCCAGCCGAAGGCACTGTTGGCGTCGAGGGGGACGAAGCAGCCGTTGGAGCCGCAGATACCGTCGCTCGCCACCGCGAGCGCGACGTTGACGGCGCCGTTGGTGCTGATGGTGCAGGCCGTGGTGTCGACGACGACCGTGGTCGGGGACGCGAAGCAGGGCGCGGTGTCGAAGCAGCTCCCGTCGCCGTCGCCGGTGCCGCCGCCGAAGACGTTCTTGGCCGAGAACGCGGGCAGCGTCGCCGAGCTCACCGTGTTCGCGGTGCAGGTGCCGGCGATGCAGGTCTCGCCCGCGGCGCACGTGGAGGTGGCGTCGGGCAGGCCGTCCTCGTCGAGCGAGGGGAGCGCGGAGCCGTCGCACAGCCACTGGACCGGCATGCGGAGGGCAACCTGCTCCGTGAGCGGCACCGTGGTGACGATCTCCTGGAGGACGCGCGGCACGGCGCCCTGCCAGGCGACCACCCGGAGGGTGACCGGCGTGGACGGGGCCTGATCGTCGACGAGCACGGCGAGCGTCCCGGGGAGCTTGATCTCCGCGTCGGGGCCGCCGAGCTTGATGAAGTCTTGCTTGTAGAGAGGCGCGCCCTGGGCGACGACCTCGATGCGGACCTTGTCGATGTCCTTGGGGAGCGACATGTCGGTGACGACGACCATCATCACCTCTCCCTTGATCCCCGGCGGCGCGCACGAGGCGACGGACAGCGCCGAGGCACCCAGCGCCAGCGCGCCCCAGGGTGACCGGCGACGGAGGGGGGACAGCAGCGCTCGCATCACATCGCTCCCTTGATGATGGTGACCCCGAAGTGAAACGAGCTCTGGACCGTCTTGGGCCCGATGGTGCCGTCGGTCACCGAGGGCCCCGCCGGCTTGAAGAGGAACGCGCCGCCGATGACCGCGCCGAGGAGCACCGCGGTGCCAGCGCCGGCCCACAGCAGCGTGGTGCCGATCCCCCGCTCGGACTGGAGCGTCACCGGGACCCGGCGGCTCGCGTTGTCCTGGATCACCACCTCGGACTGATAGGCGAGCATCCCGGGGCCGGTGACCCGGAGGGTGTGCCCGCCGCTCGGCACCATCCCCTCCCAGTGTCCCTGACCCACCGCCTTGCCGTCGAGGAAGACCATCTCCTTGGGGGCCACCTCGACCACCAGCTGCCCCTGGTGGACCTCTCTCTCCAGCATCACCGCGATCGCCACCGCGCTCGCCCCGACGAGGCGCTCGCTGCGGACGAAGTCCTTGAAGCCGGGCTTCTTGACGGCGATGGTGTGGGTGCCGACGTCGACGAGGAGCGGCGCCTCGAGCGGCGAGATCCCCACCTTGGCGTCGTCGACGAGGACGTCGGCGCCGGGCTCGCTGACCACCACCCTCACGGTGCTCACCAGCGACTGCACCGTCTTCTCCAGCTCGGCTGCGTCCTGGCGGTCTTGCTCGGTGAGGAACGCGCCGCCCTCCTTCTGGTAGCGCTCCACCACCTTGAGCATCTGGCTGTAGTGGCGGAGGTTCTTCTCGCAGACCGCGACGTTCCAGAGGAGGCGGGGATCCTTGGAGAGGTCGTAGGCGTGCTGGTACTTGACGATCGAGTTGGCGAAGTCCCCGTCCTGATAGAGGAGCTTGGCGGCCTCGTACTCGGCCCTGGCCATCCCGGTGAGGGTGGCCGAGAGCGACGGCTGAGCCGGAGCAGCGGCGGCAGCAGGCTTGGCGCCCGCGGGCTTGGCGGCCTGCGCGGCGGCCACGGAGGGGACCGCGAGCGCGCAGGCGCACAGGGACGCGGCGAGCAGTCGTCCAGCGCCGGCTCTTCTAGCGAGGGTCATGACGGAGGTCTCAGTCCTTGATGCGGATGTCGAGCGGGTTCTTCTTGGTCGCGGCGGCGGTGGCGACCGGGGGCGGCGGCGCAGCCACCTTGATCGCGGCGCGGGGGCCGGGCGTCTGGGGAGCGGGCGCGGCGGACGCGGTCGGCGCGGCGGAGACGCTCGGGGAGGCCGGAGCCGTGGCCCCTGCAGTGACCGTCACGGCCGCGCTCGCGCTCGGGCTCGCACCGGGAGCGGCCAGTGAATCCGGGGCGGCGCCGATGATCGCGGGGTCCGCCGTCCGGGCGTTCGGTGGTGGAGCGCCCATCGCCACGGGACCCCGGCTCGTGGCCAGGTACGCCACGACGCCCACGACGCCGAGCGCCGCGACGACGCCGCCGATCAGCAGCCCCTTGCCCCCGCTGGCCGCCGGCGGCTGCAGCACCGCCGACGAGGCCAGCGCGGTGATCGATCCCCGCCCCGTGGCGGAGCGCGACGGGTCGCTGAGGGCGCTCTTGCGCTGGCCGGCAGCGCCGGCGCTGTTGGGCGTGACCATGCGGGCGACGCGCTCCGCGGAGTCCATGGCGCGGGGCGGGCCGAACTCGGCGATGGCCCACGCCAGCTCGGCGACGTTCTCGAAGCGGTCCGCCGGGCTCTTGGCCAGGCAGCGGAGGATCGCCGCCTCGAGCCCGGGCGGCACGTCGGCGCGGATGGGCCCCAGCGGCGGGGGGTTCTGCATGTTGACCATGAGCACCAGCTCGGTGAACGTGGTCGTGTTGAACGGGGGGTTGGCCGCCAGCAGCTCGTAGAGGATCGCGCCCAGCGACCAGATGTCGCTGCGCGCGTCCGCGTCGCGAGCCGACTTCATCTGCTCGGGCGCCATGTACAGCGGCGAGCCGAGGATGGAGGTGGTCTTGGTGAGGGCCATCCCGGTGTCGGCGTCGTCCCCCGTGGCCGCCGTGGAGATGCCGAAGTCGAGCACCTTGATGGTGTCCGAGCCGTCCGCCGCCTTGGTGAGGAAGAGGTTGGCGGGCTTGAGATCGCGGTGGACGATGCCCAGCGTGTGGGCCTCCGCGATGCCCTCGCAGGCGTGGAGCACGTACTCCACGGCCTCCTCCACGGTGCGGGCGCCGCCGGAGCGGATGACCCCGGAGAGGTCGCTGCCCTCGAGGTACTCCATGACCATGAAGGGAGCGCCCGAGGGGAGCTCGCCGACGTCGAGCACGCGGGCCACGTGCTCGCTCTTGAGGCGCACCGACGAGCGAGCCTCGCGGAGGAAGCGGGCGACCATGTCGGCGGTCGCCTCGACCAGGAGCAGCTTGATGGCCACGCGCTGGTTGAGCTGCAGGTGCATCGCGGAGAGGACCACGCCCATCCCGCCGCGCCCGATGATGCGCTCGACCCGGTACTTGCCGACCAGCACATCCCCTTCCGCGATCGCCTCTTTCACGAGGGGCCCCCCCGCCCCGCAGCGGTCCTCGATCCCGGCGCTCCGCTCCCCATCGCGCCACGATACCATCGCCTTCCCAGCGGGAATAGCAAAGAGGAGGCCGCTCGCGGCCCCCGGCTCTCCACCGGACCGCCACATCTGCGCCTCGACCTTTCCTCGCGGACCCCCCGAGCGGGCCCCCCGACGGCGAGTACGCTCCCGGGAATGCGCCTGCGCTCCCCCTACCCTGCTCTCCTCGCGGCGACCGCCCTCGCCTCCGCCCTGCTCGCGGTGCGCGTGCACCGCACGGGGAGCTTCGCGTACGTGTTCCTCGCCTACAACCTGGCGCTCGCCTGGATCCCGGTCGGCCTCGAGGTGCTGACGCGCCGCTCGTCCCGGGCAGGCTCCCCGCTGACGCTGCCCCTGGGGGTCCTCTGGTGGCTCTTCTACCCGAACGCGTTCTACCTGGTGACCGACTTCGTCCACCTCCACCCGCGCCCCGGCGTCCCGCAGTGGTACGACGTCGCCCTGGTGGTGGGGTTCGCCTGGTGCGGCACGCTGCTGGCGCTGGCCTCGCTGGCGCGGATGCACGCCCTCGTCCGCGAGCGCACCGGGGCCTGGGCCGGCTGGGCCTTCGTGCTCTTCGCGTGCCTGTCCTCGGGCTTCGGCATCTGGCTCGGCCGCGTGCAGCGCTGGAACTCCTGGGACGCGGCGCTCCACCCTCTCGAGGTCGCCCGCGACTCCCTCCATGCGCTCGCGCACCCGTACCGGGACGCCTCGGCGTGGGGCGTGACGCTGGCGTTCGGCGGCCTCTTGACGGTGCTCTACGTGGCCTTCTCCACCTTCCCCGGCGGCGCGGGGGACAAGCGCGTGCTCGCCTGAGCGAGGCGGTCACCGGCGTTCCGCACGATGACCGGGCTTCCGGGTAGGATCCCTCCATGGCCGGAATCGTCGCCGTGTGTGGGTCCATCACCGCCGACGTCATCGGCTACGGCGCCCGCCTGCCCCGACCCGGGGAGTCGGTGCTGGGCCGGCGCCTCCTCCTCGCGCCCGGGGGAAAGGGCGCCAATCAAGCCGTCGCCGCGGCGCGGTTGGGGGCGACGGTGCGCCTCTTCGGCGCGCGCGGGGACGACGCCTACGGACAGCTCTGCGCCGCCGCGCTGGCGAAGGACGGGGTCGATCTCTCGGCGGTGGTGGTCCACCCCGACACGGCGACCGGCGTCGCCCTGATCTGCGTCGACGACGCCGGGGACAACCAGATCCTCGCCCTCCCGGGCGCCAACGCCCGCGTCCTCGCTCCCCTCCCCTGCGGCGCCTCGGTGTGGCTGTGCCAGGGCGAGGTCCCCACCGAGGCGGTGATCGGGACGCTCGCCGCGGCGCGCGCCGACGGGGCCCTCGCCATCTGCAATCCCTCGCCGCTCCACGCCATCGACCCGGCGGTGGTCGCGCGCTTCGATCTCGCCATCGTCAACGAGCTCGAGCACGAGGCGCTGGCCGGGCACCTCCCGGCGCGCGTGGTGCTCACCCGCGGGGCGCGCGGGGTGCGGTTGCTCCCCGAGGGAACCGAGATCCCGGCCATCCCGGCGCGGGTCGTGGACACCACCGGCGCGGGCGACGCCTTCGCGGGCGCCCTCGCCGCCGAGCTCGCCGCGGGACGCGCCCTGGACGACGCCCTCCGCTTCGCGACGGTGGTGGCGGGCATCTCGGTGGAGCGCGAGGGCTGCCAGCCCTCCTACCCGCGGCGCCAGGAGGTCGAGCAGCGCGCGCGCTGACGGGTCACCGCTCGTCGCGCCGGTCGACGTGAAGCGGGTACGTGATGACGGCGTACCTCGACTCCTCCGGCCCGCAGTCCGCTCGCCGCGGCGCCGGGAGGTGGAGGGGTTGCCCCGGCCGCCGAGTCGCCGGCGGGCCCTGCGGGGGATCGCAGGTGAGGACGAGGTCGCTGCCGAGGTGGAACGGCACGAAGCGCCCCGGCCCCAGCTCCCGGGCGAGGCAGGCGTCGATGCTGCGGCTGCCGCGCGCGTGCTGATCGGGCCGGTCGGCGGTCACGGCGGTCACCTCGCCGTGATGCGGCACCAGGCGGGCGACCACCACGAGACTCTGCCCCGGCCGCGTACACGCGCAGAGGGCTCGGTAGAGGGGCACCATCATCCTGCCGTTGAGATCCGCTGGGATGGTGAAGACGCTGCCGCGGAGCTCCCGGGGCGTCCATTGCAACGGGCACGCGCCCGTCGCCTCGCCGGCGGGCGGCGGGGTCGGCTCGGGCTCCTCGGCGAGGGCCGCGGGGGCCACGGGC
>Ga0302279_10002850_pt1 | contig 22323 bp, 22 predicted proteins | sample III_Bog_N3_3_FD_194541 | JGI IMG/M metagenome (GOLD analysis project Ga0302279, IMG submission 194541) | Peat permafrost microbial communities from Stordalen Mire near Abisko, Sweden - III_Bog_N3_3 | ecosystem: Environmental > Terrestrial > Soil > Wetlands > Peat | place: Sweden: Abisko...
GCTTCCGGCTGGGCGGGCTCGGCCCTTCGCCGGGCGGGTCTCGCACCCGCAGGACAATGAACCGAATTTTATGAGCTCATCGCATCTCACTCCTTTCGGACCAGCCGTGCCTGGTCGCACTGGACGACCTATTCGCACGCGGCGCCCGCCCCGTTCTGGGAAACTCCCCGGCGTGGTGTTCGAGCCCTCCAACGCCGATCCGACCCGGCCCCCCGGGTCGCGCGGAAGGCAGGCGCAGCGTGAGTGACGCCGCGAGCCCGGGCCGCCTGACGTTCACGCTCAACGTGACGCTCGACGGGTGTTGCGACCATCGCGTTATGATCGCGGACGACGAGATGCTCGACTACTTCACCGGGCTCATCGGCACCGCCGGCGCCATGCTCTACGGGCGGACGACGTACGAGCTCATGGAAGAGTACTGGCCGGCCGTGGCGCGCGACGAGAAGGCCTCGCGTTCCGATCGAGAATGGGCGCACAAGTTGGAGAACATGCCGAAGTACGTGGTCTCGGCATCACGTCGCACCTATCCCTGGAACCAGAGCTTCCACTTGGACGGGGACCTTCGGGAAGCCGTGACACGGCTCAAAGAGAGGACCCCCGAGGGCGTGCTCGTGGGCAGCCCGATGCTCTCCGCTTCGCTCGAGCGGCTCGGATTGATCGACGAGTACCATCTGGTGGTCCATCCCGTCCTCGCGGGCCACGGGCCTACCTTGTTCCAGGGTCTTGAGCGCCCCCGGCGGCTTGAGGTCGTATCCACGACGCGCCTATCGTCCGGTGTGACGGCGACTCACTACCGGCGCCGGGATCCCTAGTCGACATTCCGAGCGCGGGGCGTCCACCCGTTCGTGCAGCCTGACGCCGTGGGGATCCCCGGCGAGTCCGCGGCTTCGTGGACGCTTCGAAAGGCGGTCGCGTTCGCAGGGGCGTCCAACGAAGACGTCCTCGTCCTTGGCGAATCCGGGTCCGGCAAGACGGCCGTGAGCCGCGCCGTTCATTTCAGCTCGTCACGAAAGAGCGGTCCCATCGCCAAGCGGAGCGCCAAGCACTTCACGGAGAACATGCTCGAGAGCCAGTTGTTCGGGACGAAGGTGGGCATCATAGGAACGGGCAAACAGTCTTTCGACGGCCTGTTCCCCCGGGCCAACGGCTGCACTATCGTCCTCGACGAGATCGGCCTCGCTCCGTTCTGGCTGCAAGAGGCCCTCCGCTCCGTCTTGGACGACGGCGAGCTCACGGTCGTCGACGCAGCCCGCGGTACGACAGTCGACGTGATCATCGTCGGGACCGCCAACCAGGACCCGATGCAGGCCTTCCGACCCGACTTCGCCGCGCGTCTCGCGATCTGCGTGATAGGTCGCTGTTTCGGAACGTGTGCCGTCCAGGAGGCGCCATATGGATGGTTCGATTCCCTCCCTCAGCACCAACCCCGCAGAAGCTATATCGGACGGTCCGTCACGTGCCTGAGAGGCTGTTCGTCGCAGGGCGGTCGGGTCAGTGCGCCCGCTCCCGAGAGCCCTCAGCGAACGATGAACACGCCTTGATTCGCCACGAACGCATAGCCGCCTGGGATGGCGACCGCGCCACGGGGGCTCGTGGCGATGGACGTGGGCAGCGGACCAGGCTTGGCCCCGTAGACGCCAGAGATGCCGACGACGGCGGTCGACGTCATCGTGGTCAGGTTGATCTCGCGGATGAGTGGATCGTTGTAGTCGGGGAGCAGCAGGTTCCCGGAGGGGTCGATGCTGAGCTGCGAGAAGACGCCGGGGGTCTGAAAGGTGGTCCCTTCCCAATCGAATCCGCCGACAGCCTTCGTTCCAGACGGCCAGAAGCCGCCCATCGGGTAGTAGGTCGGGGTGGTGATCGGCCCGCTCTCGTACCCCGGCCCGCTCGTCGATAGGGTGGTGACTTCGTTGGTGCCCGTCGTCAGCAACCGGAGGCTGTTGCCGTCGACGAAGTAGACATTCCCATTGGGCTCGGCCGCGACTCCGCTCACAAGCTTTATGTGCGCCGCGCTCCCTACGCCATCGGTGCTTTCGCACATCCCTGGGGCTCCGACCGGCGTGGTCGACTGCCCCGTCGCGAGGGAAATCTCTCGCAAGGCGCAGTTTTGCTGGTCGGCGATCCAGAGGTTTCCCGGGTCGGCGCCATCGAACGCGACGGCAACCGGCGTGCGGAAGAGGATCGACGAACCCGTGCCATCCTTGAGCCCAAACCCCCCGGGCGTCCCCGCGAAGGTGGAAACCGCGCCCGTCGCGAGCACGAGAATGCGGATCGTCTCGCTCGACGCGTCCGCGATGTACAAGTTGCCACGGCCGTCGAGCGCGATGCCGACCGGCGAGTCCCCGAGGGACCCCGCGAGAGGATTCACGGTACCCGTCGCGATCGTCGTGACGGCGCCGCTGTCGATGTTCACGGCGCGAATCGCGTCGGTGAACGAGTCGGCTACGTACAGCGTCTCGTTGCCATCGAAGGCGATTCCCGCGGGCCCCGAGAAGCTCGCCGCAGGGCCGACACCGTCCTTGCTCGCGACCTCAGCCCCCAGACCCGCGAGCGTCGACACGGCTCCCGTCGCGGCCACGACCTTGCGGATCGCGTCGTTGCCCACGTCGGCCACGTAGTAGTTCCCGGAGGTGTCGAAGGCGATGCCCACTGGGTTCCAGAACTGCGCCTCGCTCCCGACGGCGTCGGCGTAGAAGGGGGCGGAGCCCTGGCCGTTTCCCGCGTTCGACGTCAGTGTGACGCTGGGGAGCCCGACTTTGAGCACCTGGCCAGCTTCATTGGTCACATAGAGGCTGCCGGCGCCGTCGTAGGCGACCCCGGCTGCGTTTCCGAGCGGGGACAGATGCTGGATCACGAGCGCACCCATGAGGGTCGTCACCGTCACCGCGCTCGGGACCGACAGGTTCGTGAGCTCGCGAAGCGTGCCGTTGTCGCTGTCGACGACGTAGAGATTGCCGTCGCCGTCGAAGGTGAGCCCCTCAGGGTTGCTAAAGCGCGCCGCGGCGCCGACGCCGTCGGAGTTCCCGGAGGAGGTCGTCCCGGCGATGGTAAGCACCGCCTGCGTGCTCGTATCGATCCGGCGAATCGTGTTGTTGCCGGAGTCGGACACGTAGAGGAACCTGGCTCCGTCGTACGCGATCCCTTGGGGCTGATTGAGCTCGGCCGCGGCGCCCGTGCCGTCGACGCTGCCGCAGTGGGTTGGCGAGCCCGCGAACGTACTGACGGTGCCGCTCGAGACGGCGACCTTGCGGATCGTGCAATTGGTGGTGTCGGCGACGTAGAGGTCTCCCTTGCCGTCCGCGACGATGCCCGTGGGACCGTTGAAGCTTGCCGCGCTTCCGACGCCGTCCGCCTGGCCCGTCGCGTCAAGCGTGCCGGCCACGAGCGACGTCGCGCCCGTCGCGAGGACCACCTTTCGGATGACCTCGTTGCCGCAGTCCGTCACGAAGAGGTTCCCGTCGCCGTCGAAGGTCACCCCGACCGGACCCCAGAATCGGGCGGCGGTGCCGATGCCGTCGAGATTTCCCCAAGAGCCGAGGGCGCCGGCCAGAAGAGTCATCGAGGGAGGCCTAGGTCCGGCGTCGATGGCTGCATCGGGAGCTTGAACCTCCGGCGCGCTCGTGTCCCGGACTGCATCGGCGACTTGACCGTCGGGCGTCTTCGCGTCCACGCCCGCATCGGAGATCGTTGCGTCCCGGTTCGTCGCGTCCTTGCCCGAGTCGAAGACCTGAGCGTCCCCGCCGCCGGAAGCCCCCGCATCCGCGTCGCCCGAGCTTGCGTCGCCCGAGCTTGCGTCGCCCGAGCTTGCGTCGCCCAAGCTCGCTTCGCCCAAGCTCGCTTCGCCCGAGCTTGCGTCGCCCGAGCTTGCGTCGCCCGGGCGTGCGTCGCCCGAGCTCGCCTCGACATACTTCTCCCCGTCCTGGACGCCCTCAGCGCCCTCACCCTCGTAGACCTCGCCGCAACCGGCCGTGAGGAGCAGCGCGGTGATCGACACGAACGCGAATCGGCTGGAGCAGTTCGTCATGGCGGGTGACCCAGGCTGCGGGAGACAGCAGGGGCTCGCAGCGAGAGAGCTCGAGTAACGTAGGGCTTCGAACGCCCACCCCCTCTTCCGTCAGGTTCGACTCAGTCTACGACATCGACGTCGTTGCGTCGCGCCTCGAGTCGATGGGCTCGCTCGCTCACCACGGCTCATCCGTGCCGGCGGATCCCGAGCTCTTCGCGCTGCTTGACCCGGCATGGCGCGACCGCGTGGACGCGATGGTCGCGGACGACCGGCGCGGTCCCTTCATGGCACAAACTCTATGTCGAAGTATTCCCTCATCACGCCCCGAAGCTCGTGCTCGTCGTTCGAGATCGCCTTCTCCAGCGCGACTTTCCCCGCTCGTCGCAGGGTCAACGCGTTATCCACCAGGGATATGCGGCCGTCGCTGGTCATAAGCGCCACGAGCTTGATCTGCGTCTGCCGGTGATAGGGATTCGTGCTCGCGTACCAGGCGCCGGACTCGCAGTCCATCGCGCTCACGTACCCATCCACACCGAAGTGATACACGTCCCAGTAGTCCGCTGCTTGCGCGCCGCTCTTGTACTGAAGGAACCAGCCACGCGAGTCGGGTGCTCCAGACTTTTTCCTGGCCCCACCGTGCCCGACCCGAAAGCGGTGGCACCCCCAGAGGGTGGCGCCCTCCGCCAGCGACGGAGACACGTCCCCGCGCACCAGCCGAAAGACCTCGCCCGTCCGCGGATCCTCTACGACCCGGCCATCGACGAGCTCCAGGGGCTGCCTGGGGGCGCCCGCCCAGCCATAGCCGTTATCCACTAGGTACCGCTTTCCGTCATGCGCAACGGTAATGAGCACCAGATGGGTGAAACAACTCAGAGCGAATCCGTCGCTCGTTGCGTCGCCGCCTCGATTGACCCCCCTTGCAGCGACGAGGTCGACCCGGAGCCCCGTCTCCCGCAGCGCTCGCGCCAGCAACAAGTTCTGCTCGAAGCAAAAGCCGCCGCGATGGCTCAGGACCAGCTTCTGGTAGATGTCGGTTGGGTCCAGCGAGTTCCGTAGCTGCGATCTCTGCTGCCTTGCCAAGGCCGCGACTGGGTCCTTGGGCTCGTCGCCGAGCGCAACGACCCGCATACTCGGGTAGAGCGTCGCCAGGTTCTCGAAGGGAATGTGCGTGGCCTGACCCCATGCGATGGCGTGCATGAGGGAGAACGAATGCTGAGCGTGGGCCCGGATGCTCGCTCGCGAGAGGCCAATGCGACGCAGGTAGATGTCGAAGTCGAATACGTCGCCGACGAGCATGCGGGGCTCTTAGCAGACGACCTGCCGTGTTTGCCACGGTACGGCGACGACCTCGACAGCGGCGCACCCCTCGCGTTGACGACCCTCGACCTAGTCGGTCAGTCGCACGTGGCGAACTGACACCTCCACCCGGCGTCCGTCGACTCCCACTCGCAGGTGCCGCCCGCGTCCTGGCAGTGCGCGTTCACGCACTCCCCCGCCGCGCAGAGCTCGCGCGCTGTGTGGCAGTAGTAGCCGTAGACTTGGGCGTAGTTCGTGGAGCTCTGGCTCGGGTACAAGCACGGGTTCGGCGACGGGGAACAGTAACCGCCGGGCCCGCAGTCCGAGTCCACGTGGCACGCCGCCGGCACGCACTCGTTCGGGTTGCGACCGTAGTTCGCAGGTGTGGCGCCGCACACGCACAGCGACATGGCGGTGCAGTCGGAGTCCGTCACGCACTCGTCGTACGAGCAGAACGCGAACCCAACCGAGACGGTGCACCGCCCGTTCCTGCCCCCGTCTGAGCACTGCGTGTCGCTCCAGCACTCTCCGCCCGGGACGCTCCCGTCTACGACCCCGGTGGGGTTGTAGCCTGGCGGCCGGGTTGCTGAGCACGTCGGCGCCATAGCGCGGTGCCGTTCGGGGGCCTCGGGTTCGCATGCATCGGAGGCGGCATCGACGCCGGTGTCCGCGGGAGGCTTCGGGGCGTCGTGCCCCGCGTCGACCTGTGCGTCGGCGTCGGCGCCGACGCTCGCCTCCGCGGGTGCGTGGGAACCGTCGCGACCACCATCACTACCGCGTGCGTGCGCAGCGTCGTGACCAGCATCGGCGATTGCGGGTTCGGGGGCGATCAACCCGCAGTGGACGGCACCGAGCGCGATGACGAGTGCGGCGAAGGCGAGCGGCTTCGTCGACCTGAACTGCGGCGAGGTAGTCATCTGGGGTTACCCCTACTAATACGTCGACCAGGGCTTCTACGCCGAGGACAAGGAGTACGACGAGGTCTTCCAGAGGGAGACGCCGGAGCGGTACTGGCCGACCGAGTAGCGGCAGACCGTCTCCGCTTCAGAGACCGTTGGGCGCCGCGCCCAGGAAGCCATCCTCCACCCGCAACACCTCGAACTTCCCGACGTCGACGAGGGCACGTGCTTCATCGAGCCGCGCACGGATGGCAACTGCCTCAGAATCGGACCAGCAAACCAGGTCCCCGGTGCGAGGTCCCCGACCAGCTCACCGCGCTCGTCGATGACATGAACGGGGCTAGGGTTGGCGGCGATGCCGTGCGGCTCATCGGGTGGATGAATGCGCTCGCGTACGAAGACAACCCGAGCCGCATTTACCGCCGGAGGTGCGTGCAGCGACGCGTCGGGCGCGGCGCGCATCGGGCTCCACGCATGCCAACACCCCGCAAGAACGAGCGTCACGGCGACGAGGAGCATTCGTTGCATGTCGGACGCGTATGCAATGCCCGTGCGAGGTGGGAAGGGCACGATTTCGGCGCGGCCGGCTCCTTCGTCTAGGCCTTGAAGGAGTCGTATCGACCAGCGCGCGGTCGGATACGCGCTTCGAGTGCCCGCATCTCGGGCGCGGTCATGGGGACCAAGCGACGCCCGATCTCGAGGTTTTCTCGGACCTCTGCAAGCGATCGGCAGCCGATGATCACCGTGTCGGCGATGCTCGCCGTGTAACGGATCAGCTCCTCCGGCGTGGCCGCGCGATCCTCGACGAGGCGTCCAGCAGCCATGACTTTCATGCCGACGACGCCGACACCCCGCGCCCGAGCTTCCGCCACGACAGTCGGCACGAACGGTGCGCGCACGGGGTCGGCCGGGTTGATCGCGCAGAGGACCGTATCGAAGTCGTAGCGACGCATCGCCTCCACCAAGACCCGCGGATCGTGATGCCCGGTGAGCCCCACGAAGCGCACACGCCCCGACCGCCGCGCCTCCTCCGCCGCCTCGACCGCGCCACCCTTTCCGAAGACGACGTCGAGCTCGCGCGTCGAGCGGAGGTCGTGGATCTGCCAGAGGTCGAGCCGGTCGGTCGCGAGGCGGCGCAGACTGTCCTCGAGGAGGCGGAGCGCGGGCCCCTTCGTCCGCTCATGCGTCTTCGACGCGAGGAAGATCCGGTCGCGCGCCTCCTTGCCCGCTCGACCGAAGGCCTCGCCGTAGTAGTCTTGCGAGTCGTCGTAGGCAGGCGCGGTATCGCAGTAGCGGACGCCGAGACGCAGGGCGTCGAGGATCATTGGCACCGCCTCCGCGGCCCGCCCGCGCGTCCGAAGGATCCCTTCGCCACCAAGCGAGACCGGCTCGACCTCCACACCGGTGCGCCCGAGGATCCGCATCCACGGCAGCGTAGTCCCGAACGCCGTCCGTAGGGGTTTCTACGCGTACCTGACCCATGCAGCGCTCACGAGCCGCCGCTCTGGATTCGAGGAACAAGCCTCATGGGCCACACGCGCAAGACGGGTCGCATCCGTTCGATCACGGCGGGCGACAAGTTGAGCGCCGCTATCGTCGAGAACGACGTTGTCTTGTCGACCTGACTACAGACCTGCATGGCGAAACCAACACGGTGGAGAAAGGCGGCGAGATCGTCGCCGTCCTCGAACGCCGAAGCATCGAGCTGACGCTGGGTGACCCTCGTGATCGCCTCGTCGAGACGGACCCTCTCGGGTGGCAAGTTCCGAATCTCCGTCTTGAAGGCGACATCTGGAACAATCCACCAGCCGCCTCTGAGCTCGCTCAGCAAGCTATGAACGTTCCTGGTGAGACAAGCTGCCTCCGTCGATGCGGCCCGTGCTCGAGCGTGTGGTCACTAGGGCGTACTGGGTTCTCGTCTCGATCACACTTCTTCGAGGCTACTACACGCTATTGCTCGGTTGGCTTTCCCTATTGCTGATCTACGCGGCGACCATCTTCGGATATCGATGGCTCCGGGGCTCCGAGTGGGCTTTCCTTCGCGACCTGCGACGGCCGTGGGCAACGTTCGGAACCGTAACGCCGGGGAAGCTCGTGGTCGGTCCTGACGCATTGTGGATCAACGGTACGTGTGTCGTTCGACGCTCCCCACATTTGCGCGGGTTCGGAGTCTCGTCGGAATGCTCTGGCGCGATGCGAGCCTCAACCGGTTCAGCGCTCTCTTCGGGCACGGGACTCGATCGCTATCTCAACTCTTGGCGCCGGGCTCTGCATCGCTACGTCGGAGAACACGAGATGAGTGAACCAAGGAGCCGAGGAATGCAAGGAACAGCAGCACGTGAAAGCCACCGACAAGGATCAGTCCGAGTCGGTCATGAATTAGATTCAAGAGCGCTGCCAGGCCCCACGCGGCGAGTGGAAACAGGGGAACGCCGGGCAAGATGGAGACTCCGCCGACTTCACCTCTCGCCTCCTTCCCCAAGATGCATACGGGGATCCATAGAAGCCAGACCACGAAGATGAACGCGGGCAAGGCGATCGAAAGCACGAGCGGGAGAGTAGCTCTCTCATCGCCAAGAACGCCTAAGAAAACTTGGCGCAGGCTCGAGCCACACACGTATGAGAGTCTCATCACGGGGGGTAGCGCCGGCGCCGACGTTCACATCAACTCGAAGTGCTGCCAACGACGCGACTCTCACACCTTCGAGGCCTTCACGGAGTCGCCATCGTCCTGGCCTGAATCTCCGCCGTCACCCCCGGTCCGTTCCTGAACAAGGACGAGTTAGCGGCGGAGACGGTCGCCACGACAAGCGACGACATGCATGTGGCACCCACGATCTCGGCGAATGTCATTCCCGGATCTGAAGTTAAGGCCCCGGAGAAAACGCCTCCCGTGAGGGGGGCCAGGGACGTCGGCATCGAGTGAGGGGCGTTCCCCGGCACATAGGTGTTGTAGGAAGCGAGCTGAACCGCGAACCCACTTCCCTGCACGAGAAGAGCGTCCGCGAGAGGGACCAGCGGGGTGTCGATGGCTCCGCTGAGCTCTTCCCCGCCTAGCCCGGCGGACCAAGCGCTGCATCCGGTGATCGGGTGGCACTGCCTATAGTACCCCTCCGTCTTGGTCATATTGGGTGCGAATGCGGCAGTGCTTGCCCCAGGCGAAAACCAGGCGCTCGCAATCACAGAGTTACTCCCCGAAGCAGCGGTACAGAGGGTCGACGACGTGAAGGGAGGTTGCATGCTCTCGGGGAAGGAAGCACCAACGCTGGGGGTTATCGTGGCCTGCGTGACCGTGAACGAACCTCCCGCGGCGTTCTCGGACGCGCTGTACGTGAGCGACACGCAGGCGCCGCCGGTCGGGGGCTGCGTGATCAGAACGTGGACCACGTCAGGGGCGCTCGCGGGTGGATTGGGCGTGTACGTAGGGGTTAGCAAGAAGTCACCGCTCGTGATCGCCACGACACCAGAATCGCCCTCTCCGTTTCCGACGGAGTCGACGAACTCGGCCGTAAGCTCGCCCGTCGCGTCGACCTGCAGAACGAGAGTCACTTCGGCGGATGGATCCGCCGTCGGGTTATAGACCGAGCACCCCGTTGGCCCGGTGCAGGTCTGCGTGTACACCGTCGTCTTCGCCGCGCCTCGGAAATTGACGTCGTCCACGCCGTCCGACGAAACGTCCATGTCGCTGACGCCCGCTCCGAATAGCGCGATCATTTGAGCCTTGGTGAGGGGTGCGCCCATGCACTCGAACGGGAGCGAAGGTCGGTTCGGGCTTTCAAGAAGAGAGGTTTCCGCCGCCACCGCAGAGTCGGGAGCCGAGCCGTCCATCCCGACGGCCGAGTCTTTGGCGTCGCCAGAGCCACCCGAATCGAGATTGCTCGCGGCGTCGGCTCCTGGGCCAGTGTCTACGTGTCCAGTCGTCCCACTGTCGCTTACCCCCGTGTCGCCGCCTCCCGGGCCGGTGTCTACGTTCCCGGTCGTCCCACTGTCGGTTACCCCGGTGCCGCCGCTATCGGCCCCGGGCGTCGACGCATCGCCAAACGTCGCACCGCCGCTCTCCACACGCGCGTCCCCGTGGGCGCTGGTGGCCCTAGAATCCGAGCCGGCGTCCGTGACGGCAATCACCGCACCGTCGCGTTGCGGGCTCGCATTTGCGCCGAGGCTGGGCCTCTCGGTCGGCGCGGAGCTGCTGCACGCGACAGCCGCGAGAAGAGTGGAGAGAAAACCCGACGCCTCCGAGATGCGCCGCGCGTTCATGTTCGGACTCGACCTTTAGGCGCCAGCGCATTCATCCGCGCCGACATAGCATGAACCGGTGCGCGCACAAGGTACCGAGGCGAGCGACCAAGCCGCTCGGCGGCATCGAGATGCGTAGGGGAGCCGTACAACGCCGGACCTGGGAATCAGGCCGGCTTCCCCTGGCGAGCGCGAATCTTCACGAGTGCGTCGACGTCTGCCAAGTCCTGCGGACGCCCGGACGCACACTTGTTCGTAATCAGGGATGGCGATCAGAGGCTCGGCTCGAGCGCGCCTTCCGCGCACGCAGGGAGGCGCCGACCCCATGCCCGAGATAGAACCAGCGCTTGTCGCTTTCGCGACCATTCACTTGTTGGTCGTGATGCAGTGCCCCAAGCCCACGCCATCGCACAGCAACGGGGGGTTGCACACGCCGTCACGGCAGCACGACTGACCGCCATTGCCGCAGTTGGTGCACGCCCCGGCTTCGCCGAGCTCGCAAGAGGGGCTATCCAGCGCGTCGATGGACACATCATTCGATGAAACGTCGGACGACGCATCGTTGGGCGAAGCCTCTACAGGCGCGTCATTCGAGGGCGCCACCGGTGCGTCTCTCTCTGAAACATCGTCCGACACATCCTTGGCGGTAGAACCGTCGCGCGGTCGAGCGTCCGCTTTGGACGCATCGCTCGATCCTCCGTCCGCCGATGACGACGAGCATGCGGTCCCGGCGAGCACCGACATGCCATTCGCGAGCACCAGCCGACATGCCCACCAAGCTCGTACGCGACGACGGGTAGACGCGGAATGATTCATGAGCTCCCACACTAGCGGAGATCTTGGCCGCGGTTCGAACCGTCCCGAGGCCGCGCCGCTGTCGGTCGATTTTACGCTCACGCATAGCGACACCTGCGAATGAGCATGCCGCGGTCGCATTCGCTGTAGACGCGTCGGACGGATTATCGGCGTAGCCTCGCCTCGTGAGCATGACTTGTGGACCGAACTTCGTCGGGCGCCTGGCACTCGTGCGACCGGCGGCCGAGCTGCTTCCGTCCTATCTGGGATTCATCGAGGAAATGCGGGCCCTCGGCGAAACGATCTGGCCGAGCCGGCTGCCACTTTCGGACGAGCTCCCCGACGCATTCGTCGCTCGCCTCCTGTTGAAGGAGACTGCGCCAGAACCGCCGGCCGTGCCCGAGTCTGTTCACTGGGGCGTGGTGGACGGCGGCTTGGTCGGCTTCATCGCGCTTCGACACCGGCTGAACGAGCGCCTGGCGCAGTTCGGCGGCAACATCGGCTACGAAGTGCGGCCGTCCGGTCGGAGGCAAGGTGTTGCGACCGCGATGCTTCGCCTCCTGCTCGCCACGGAGCCAGCGCGGGCGATCGGACGAATCCTAATGACGTGCTCTCCCGCCAATGCGGGGTCGCGCAAGGCCATCGAAGCCAACGGAGGCGTTCTCGCGGGCATCGTCTTCGCGGACGAGGAAAATCGTGAGACCTGCCACTACTGGATTGACGTGCGTCGTTAGCGAGGTGCGCCTCGGCCGATCCGCCGGTTCCAAATGGGCGCATCCTCGAAATCCCGACAGACTTGTCACTCCCGCCAAGGGCTCCCGCGCCGTAGATCAGCCCTCGTCGGTGCGCGAGGACGCGCCCGCGAAGGAGCTTCGTCATGAGCACCGCATCGTCTACGCAGTCCCCCAGGCCCGTCAGAAAGCCGTCGTCGTCCGCGAGTACGGACCGTTCCCGGTCGCGGGGGTCCACGGCGTCACCCACGACGGCACGCACGTCTGGTTCGCCCACGGAAAGAAGCTCACCCAAAGACCGGTCGCGTGGTCGCCACGCTCGCGACGCCGGGCATGACGAATGACAACTCGGGCCTCGCGTGGGAAGGGGGCACGCTCTGGGTCGGGCAATACAAGGGGCGCGCGATCCATCAGATCGACGCGACCACGGGGAAGGTGCAGAAGACGTTGCGCTCCGATCGCTTCGTGACGAGACGGGCAAGGGGCGCCCGGCGCCCGACGAAGTGAAGACTTACGTCGGAGGGTGATCGAACGAGAACCGCGGGGCCGGCCCAGCGGACGCCGCACGAGCCTCGCGCCGGTCAAGCCGACGACCGAGCCCGGGGAAGAAGCCATCGCGTGCAGAGGTCACTGCGCGCGAAGCGACTTGCACGCCTGAAGCTGCTGCTTCAGCGCGGCCTTGTCCTTGATGTAGATCTCGTACGAGCAGTGGAAGTACGTGTTGCCGGCGCCGGGTACGTCCGCGAAGGCGAAGATGTTCGACTTGCTCTGCTGCACGATGAAGAAGCCTTTGCCGTCCGCGAGAGGGGACTCTTCGAGGACACTGACGGATCCCATCTTCGCGTACGACTTTTCGTTCTTGAGCGTGTCGGCATCGAGCGCCACGTGCCTCGTCTCGACGACGACGTCCTGCGCGGGGTGTACGGCGGCTTTGGGCGACGTGGTGAAGATGACCTTGTCCGTCGACTCGGTCGGCGTGACGCCGGCGGGCGGGGTGAAGCAGAATCCCCCCTTCCCCTTGTACGCGCATGCGCCCGAGCCGCCATTGCAGCCATCGAGGAATGGGAGCGAGAGCGCGGCGAGCACAAGGGCGACGACGTTGGAATTCATGCGCCCGCGTGTATCACGAGGCCACCATGGCGACACTCGTAACGTCGATGGCCGCACGACGCTTGCTCGGCGTCGGGCGCGCTGCCGGCGCGACGCTCGACGACGGCCTCCCGGACGAGGTCCTCGCCCGCTACCGCGCGACGCCGGCGGACCAGGTCAACTCTCTCCTCGGCGACCGCCTTGCGCATCGACAGACGGAGATCGACGTGCGCAATGGCATCATCGTCCGTCTCGGCGCGAAGTACGGAGTCGCCACGCCGAGGAACGCGATGGCGGTCGCGCTCATCGCGGCGTCGCGCCCTTGAAGCTCGTCGTTCGGGCGGCGAGACCGAAGCGAAGCTCGGTCGGCAGTGAGCACTCCGCCTCGTTCATCTCCTTCTCCACCTCCACCGTTGTCGTGCCTACAGCCAGGCTGGACGGGTGGGCTGACTTGCCCATAGGGGGGCGGGGAACGACGCCAGGACCGTGGCCGGCGAGCGTATCGGGAGCGACGTCTCGAGCTGCGGCGTGGTCGTGGCCGTGGGGGGCTCGACCGAGGCATCCTGACGCGGTTGTGGCGCGGCGGCGTCGACCCCGACCGGGGTCACTACAACCTGCGGGACTGCGATCGGTGCGATTACGACCGGCGCCACCTGGACGGGAGGCCCGCGTGTGTCCGCGCCGACGGCGGCTGCGCGGTCCACGTCTCCGGGTGGGTGGGCGCCGACCGAGACGCGCTCCGTGTCGACGGAGGTGATCGTCGTGGTCCCGCCCGTGACGGGTTGCGAGCGACACGCCGTGGTCGTGGCGAGTCCAGTGAGCGCAACGACGACTGCGATGCGAGAGCGGAGCATGGGACACCTCGACATGCCGTCCTTGCATCGCCTGTACCGTCTACGCTTCCGTTTGCCGCGGCAGAGGTGTGCCCACGGACGGGACGAGCATCCTCGCCCCGGCGAAGACGTGTACAGTGAGGGTGAACGGTTGGGCTGACTTGCCCATAGGGCGTGATCGGTACCCTGGCACTGACCCGACCTCCGCGCGTCAGGACCGATTGGATTGGCTATGCTCACCCGAGCGAACTCAACTAAGCCGTCACGGCGTCGACGACATCGATGAACGGGAGATGGAGCCTCGCGCTCGCGGCGCTCGTAGCGGCGACGCTGGTGGTCGCGCTCGTCAACTCGTGGCGCACGTTTCAGCTCTTCGCGACGCACGACGTGGTGCTCGACTACGACGCGGGCGATAGCCGCGACGTGCCGGCGCACATCGAGTCGCGCCTCTGGAGAGGGAACGCGAGCGCCGACGTGAGCACGCTCGGGGCGCGCGGGGCGCGCGTCACCGTCGCCGCCGACGGCGCCGACTTCGTGGAGGGGCTGGTCGCCTGGCGCGGAGGGCTCACGGTCTATCGCCTCGACTCGTCGCACGAGCTCGCACCGGCCGACATGACCGGTCTCTCGACGATGACGGTGGCCCGAAAGGAGGGGGCACCGTTCAAGTTCTTCAGCGGCTCTCCGTCGGCGCTCCTCAAGGCCGCCGCGTCCACCGAGGACGACACCCATCGCCTCCTGTTCGACCCGTTCGCGCAGCACACGCGCGCGGCGTGGAAGAAGCCGCTGCTCGACTACGCGACCGTGAAAGTCCACGCCGAAGGGAAGAGCGCGGTCGTTGCCGTGACGAACCCTGCCCCGCTCGAGGAGCTCTCGAACGAGCTCGGCGACGAGGTCGTCGCGTTCGTCCGGGGGAACCAGATCATCCTGATGTCGCCCTTCAAGGCCGCGTTCGATCCCCACCATGGCGAGAGCGGGAAGCCGGCGCTCGTCATCTCGCGCGGCGACGACGTCTCGGCGTACCGACGCGCGCACCGAGAAGCCGTGCTCCTCGGAGCCCCTCCCCTGCCCCATCTGACCCTCGCGGAACGCCGCCCTTCGCCCCCGAACTGGCCGCTCGCGATCGCCACGCTCGTCGTCCCGCTCGCCGTCGCGCTCGCGTGGCTCGTGTTCCTCCGGCAGTTCGACCGCTCGCGCCCGGAGCCGTGGTGGCTCGTGCTCGCGACGTTCGCTCTGGGCGGAGCAAGCGCGGAGCTCGCCGGCCTCCTCGAACGCTCGCTCGGCAGTGCCACACCGTACCTCGATGCCCGCGTGATGTCGCTCGACGGACGCGCGAGCGCGTTCCCCCTGGACCTACTCGTGTGCGTGCTCACCGTCGGCGTCGTCGAGGAGGGGGCGAAGTTCCTCGCGACGTGGACGCTCGCGACCCACCGCCGCGAGTTCGACGAGCCGATCGACGGCATCGTCTACGCCGGAGCCGCCGCGATCGGCTTCGCCGCGGTAGAGAACATCGACTACTTCAACGCCTTCCGGTTCGCCGACGAGCTCGTCGCCAGCCGCTCGTTCCGCGGTTTTCCGGTTCACGTGCTCATCAGCGTCATCTGGGGGTACGCGCTTGGCAAGCGGATGATCGCGCCGAAGACGCGCCTCCTCCCGTACCTCGCCGGGTCGGCGCTCCTGCACGGGTTCTACGACACGCTCATCGTGTTCGGCGTCCCCGGAGGGTCGCTCGTCTGCATGTTCGGGCTCACCGTGATCTTCGCGGTCCTCCTGCGGCGCGCTCTTCAATGGGGCGCGAAGGACGAGCTCGGGGCCGAGGAGCCCGCGGCCGAGCGAACGCTCTTCCGGGTCGGGCGCGGAGCGGTCTGCCTCGCGTCGCTCCTTGCGATGTTCGTGCTCGCGGCGTCCATCATCGCCGTCGCCCACAGCGCGGACGAGGTGCACGTGCGGGTGAGCCTCGCGACACTCTTGCCGAGCGCGGGGCTGCTCATCCTCTTCGGACTCGCGGCCTACGGGTTCGCCCACGCGATGCCGCTCGACGTGGTCGTCGACCGCCTCGGCGTGACGTTCGCCGGGGCGCTCCACAGGTGGGAGCGCATCGGAAGCGTGGAGCGACGAGGCGCGGGGCTGCTCGGGCTGACCGTCAACGGACGCGAGGTGAAGGTCGGCCCCGGTTCTCGCATCACGATCGACGCGCTGGAGGTCGAGATCCACGTGCGGCTCGCGCGGCTCGGGCGCGGGGGCGCAGGGCATGAATAGACTCGCTGCCGCTGTCGTCGCGCTCGCCGTTTGCGGGTGCTCCTCGTCGTCCGCCGCGCCTTCGCCGCGTGACGCTTCGGTGCACGACGCGAGGAGCGTGGACGCGCGCGCGGAGGCGACCGACGACGCGGGGTCGCACGAGCGAGACAGCGGCGCGACGGACTCCGGAAAGGACAGCGGCCACGACGCCGGCAGCGACGGCACGCTCGGGGCGGCGCTGTGCGGCGACTGCGTGGCGAACAAGTGCATGCCGTCCGGGCGCAACTGCGAGAACGACGCGACCTGCACGATGTGGCTCACGTGCGCGAGCGCGTGCCTCTCGAACGCCGCACCGAGCGACGCGTGCCTCGCTTCGTGCGACCACACGTACACCGACGCGGGCGCGCTCTTCAGCGCCGTCTACGCGTGCATCTGCGCTGGCTGCGACACGCTGTGCGCCGCCGTGAGGCCGTGCGCGGCAGGCGGCGACGGCGGACCGTAGACGCTTCTACTTCGTGCCGGCGTCGCCGACGAAGACGCCGTACGCGGCATCGAAGGACGCGGGCGCGTCCACGCCGCTCGCATCCGGGATGATTGCTACCCCGTAAGAAGCCATCGGCTGCGTCACGTCCTGTGCGTCGGGCGGACCGATCGCGATGCCGTAGGCTGCATCGAGAGTGCCGTGCTCCGCGTCCGACCCCGCGTCCATCGGCACGGCGACGACGCCATAGTGAGTCACGAACTCGCCGTCGTGCGTCGCGTCCGGCGGGCCGATTGCGACCCCGTACGCCGCGTCCAGCGTCCCTTCCAGCGGAGGCCCGCTGCTCGAGCTGGAACATGCTCCAAGCGCGGCAGCGCCGGCGAACATCAGCGCGGCGCGCGTTAGCGGTCTCCCAGCGCCGATCGTCAGCGTACGCGGGGCGACCTCGGTCGGAACCTCGCCGCCGCAGAACGGACAGACCGCAGGGCCGACCTTCACGTGGCGGCTACACGACGGGCAGGGAGCGAGAACGGAAGCCATCGTACGATCGTACTACTTCACGCCGCCGTCCGGGTCGGCCATGACGCCGTACGCCGCGACCGCCTGTCCGTCGAGATCATGGGCGGCGTCCTCGACGCCTGCGTCCGGCTGCACGGCGACGCCGTAGAGCACGCCGCCCTGGCCACCGTCCGGACCGACCGCGACGCCGTACGCCGGCTCCGGCTCGCCGCCATCCGGACCGACCGCGACGCCGTACGCCGGCTCCGGTTCGCCGCCATCCGGACCGACCGCGACGCCGTACAGGGGCTCCGGCTCGCCCCTGTCGATCGCAGCGTCATGCGTTCCGGTCGTCCCACCCCCCGACGACGAGCTCGAGCACGCGGTCACCGCCGCCGCGCCGGCGAAGATGAGCGCGGCACGCGTGAGCGGTCTGCCGGGCGCGAGGTTCAGCACGCGGGCGGCGACCTGGGTCGGCACGGCGGCGCCGCAGAACGGGCACGACGGGGGGCCGACCTTCACGTGGCGACTGCAGGACGGGCACGGTGCGAGACGAGAAGCCATGGGTGTTCTCCTTAACGGGAAGCGTCTTCGAATATCCGCGCCCGCGGGCGCTCTGTCAAATCACCATCTCGTGCTCTCGGGGCACGTCACGTGCGTTTTCGCAGCTCCACGTCCAGTCGGGACGGACGACCCTCCCCGACGAGCCGCTACGCGTGCTCCTTCACCGGCTTGTCCTCGACCACAATCTCGAACAGCCCGTGATCGAACGGCTCCCCGGGCGGCGGCGCCACTCTCACGATGCGCTCTCGCTTCCCCGCCTTGTCCATCTCGATTGCGCGGTGGTGGCAGAGCGGATTGTTCCCCGGCTTGCCGAAGAGGACCTCCGACGTCCACGTGCAACCGGCCCGGCACTCGTCCGCGTAGTAGCAGGTCCGGCAGTACCCCCACAGGTCCTCCACGGTCCGGTCGCGCGTGTAACGGAGCGGCTCGGCGCGCTGCCAGATGTCCTTCAGCGAGTTCTGCCGGATGTTCCCACCCGCCCACGACTTGGTCGTCAGGCTCGGGCACCCCTTGATCGTCCCGTCCGCCTCGATGCCGATCGTCCCTCGCCCGGCGCCGCAGCTCGCGTGGTGCCCCTTCAAGGAGCGACCGCGGAGCTGGTCCTCGTACGGACCGAAGTAGCCGATGTTGTTGCCGGCCGAGACGTACACGCCGTTCGCGCGGGCGCGAGCTTCGAGCTTCGCGAGCAAAGGGAAGACCTCGAGGAGGTCGTACGGCTGCGTCAGGATGTCGGGCTCGTCGGCCGCGCGCCCCATCGCGACGGTGAGCTGGATCTGCCAGCCGACCACCTTGTTCTCGATCATCTGGTCGAGCACGTGCTCGATGTACGGGATGCTGAGGCGGTTGATCTGCGTGTTCACGCCGACGCGGACCCCGGCGTTGCGGAAGTGCGAGAGCGCCGCGATCGCGGACTTGTACGACCCCTTCACGCCGCGGAGCCGATCGTGCGTCGCCTCATCGCCGTCGATCGACACGCTAACCTTCTCGAGCCCCGCCTCCGCCCCCGCCTTCGCGAGCTCGGCGGTGATACCGCGCGCGCCGGTGGTCATCCCCGCCTGCATCCCGTGCTTGCGAATGGCGCGAAGGATCTCGAGCCAGTCTTCGCGGAGGTACGCCTCGCCTCCGATGATCGCGACCTCGCGCGTCCCGAGCTCCGCGAGCTGCCGCACGAGATCGAGGCACTCTTCCGTCGAGAGCTCGTCGTGTCGGGCGAGCCCCGCGCGCGAACCGCAGTGACGGCACGCGAGGTCGCAGCGGAGCGTCGTCTCCCAGACCGCGTACATCGGCTTGTACCGCTCGTCCTTCTCGCGCGCCTCGGCGAGCGGCAGGTACTTGCGCGACGACCCGTCGAGCGCCGTCGGCAGCACCGGCAGCGGCCGGGGGCGCTTCATCAGGCGTTCGCGTTCCTCGGGATCGAGCGGATTGGGCATCCTCAAGGTAAACCACGGCGATCGGGGTTGGACAAGGCGATGCGCAGGGATAAGAGGAGCGATGGCCGCGAGCAAGAAGAGTCCGGAGTTGCAGCTCCCCGAGGGGGCCGTCGCGCGAGGGCGCTTCCGGCAGCAGAAGCTGGACGAGATCGCCGCGACTTTCAAGGGGCTCCGCAAGATGCACCCCGACGCACACTGCGAGCTCGAGCACGTGAACGCGTTCCAGCTCCTGTGCGCCACGGTGCTGAGCGCGCAGACGACCGACGTCGCCGTGAACAAGGCGACGCCGAAGCTGTTCGCGAAGTATCCCGACGCGCGCACGATGGCGAAGGCGACCCCGGAAGAGATCGAGCCGTTCGTCGGGACGCTCGGGTTCTTCCGTCAGAAGGCGAAGTCGCTCGTGGGGCTCGCGAAAGCGCTGATGGACCGGCACGGCGGAGAGGTGCCGCGCACGCTGGACGAGCTCGTGGAGCTCCCGGGCGTCGGGAGAAAGACGGCGAACGTCGTGCTCGGAGTGGCGTTCCACGCGCCCGAAGGGGTGGTCGTCGACACGCACGTGCAGCGGATCGCGCAGCGGCTCGGGTGGACGAAGGAGAAGGAGCCGGAGAAGATCGAGCGCGATCTCTGCAAGAAGCTCCCGCGTGAAGACTGGGACCTCACGTCGCACCTCCTCATCTTTCACGGTCGCCGCGTCTGCTTCGCGGCAAGACCGCAGTGCGGCGAGTGCAAGGTGAACACGCTCTGCCCGAGCGCGTTCCGAGCCGAGACCATCGGGCGAAAGCCCGTGAGGAAGCGCGTCACCGGAGCTTGAAGCGCTGAAGCTTTCCGGTGGCGGTCTTCGGGAGCTCGTCCATGAAGACGACCTCGCGCGGGTACTTGTGCGGCGCGAGCCTCGCCTTCACGAAGGTCTGGAGGGTCGAGGCGAGCCCATCGTCGCCCACGTGCCCTGCGCGGAGCATGACGAACGCGAAGATCTTCACGAGCCCATGGTCGTCGAGACACCCGACGACTGCCGCCGCGAGCACCGCCTCGTGGCTCTGGAGCGCGATCTCGATCTCGACGGGCGAGACGTACTGCCCGCTCACCTTGAGCATGAATTCGGCACGGACGGGATGCTGCCGATGTCGGTCACATGGTCGGGGACGGTCACCGGAAGCGTCGCCGTCACGCACGATTCGTTCTTCCGCGTCGCAAGCCGCGCCGTCAGCGGCGGCACCCCGGTGGTGTATGCCTTCGACGCCGACGGCCTGTACGTCGGAGCTAGCGGACTCGTCACCCTCGCGCACACCCGCGATTTCAGCGGCGCGAACGGCCTGCTCACGGGGAGTACGCTCGACGCCGTCACCGATTCCTTGACCTACAACGGCTTCGGAGAGCTCGCCGACTACGACGCCACGCACGGCACCACGACCCTGTACGCGTCGACCGTCTCCGCGCGCGACGCCAACGGGCGCGTGACGAATGCGAGCGAGACGCTCGCCGCGACGACGCACGCGTGGACGTACGCCTACGACGCGCACGGCAACCTTGCGTCCGCCACCGAGGACGGCGCCAACACAAGCTTCACCTACGACACAAACGGCAACCGCCTCTCGGCCGGCGGCCAGACGAGCACGTACGACGCGCAGGACCGTCTTCTCACAGGTCCAGGCGCCACCTACGCGTACAGCAACAACGGAGACCTCAAGACTAAGGTCACGTCCGCCGGGAGCACGACGTATGCCTACGACCTCCTGGGCGCGCTCCGGTCGGTCAGCCTCCCGTCGGGCGACTTCGTCAAATACGTCATCGATGGGCAGGAGCGCCGCGTAGGACGCGTTTGGGAGCACGGCACCCAGCGCGTCACGCAGTCGTTCCTCTACGACGACCAGCTCCACATTGCCGCCGAGCTCGACGGCCAGGGGACCGTCGTCTCCACCTTTGTCTACGGCATGCGTCCGAACGTCCCCGACGCCATGGTCCGCGGCGGGAGCACGTACCGCATTCTGAGCGACTGGCGTGGCAGCGTCCGCGCCGTCGTGGACGCCAACCTAGGCACCGTCGTGCAGACGATCGACTACGACGCGTGGGGCAACCCCACCGTCAACGATGCGAGCTGCGCGTCGGGGGCGGTGTGCGCCCTCTTCCAGCCCTTCGGCTTCGCCGGCGGGCTTTATGATCGCGAGACAGGCCTCGTCCGCTTCGGCGCGCGCGACTACGACGCGGTCAGCGGCCGGTGGACGCAGAAGGACGCGAGCGGGTTCGAAGGGGGGACGAACTTCTACGCGTACGCGGGGAACGATCCGACGAACTTCTATGACCCGGATGGGCACTTCAGCGTCGCGTGTGCGGCAGCGGGAGCTTTCGGGGAAGGCGTTGCCGGAGGGGTCTACAACTTCTCGAAGCAGGCGTTCAACGCGGCGCAGAACTCATTCTGCGGCGGAAACACGAGCATCAACTGGGGCGAGGTCGCCGGAGCGGTTGCTCTGGGAGCAGTGAGCGGCGCGCTAAGAGGGGCATGCTTCGAGGCCGGAACGCTCGTGGCCACCTGCTCCGATGGGGAGCAGCCGATTGAGACCTTGAAGGAGGGGGACCAGGTCCTGTCCCGGAACGACGAGACCGGCGAGACCGAGTGCAAGGCGGTCGTCCGAACCTACGTGCACGACGCGGATGACGTCGCGCGGCTGAGCATGTCGGCCGACGGTGGACGGGTGGAGAGTCTCGACGTGACCCTCGGCCACCCGTTCTGGGTCGCGGGCAAAGGGTGGACCTCGGTGCGCGACCTCGTCCGCGGGGAAGCGCTGGCCACCGCCGCGGGGAACGCGCGGGTGTGGGTCGACGGGTGGGTCGCAGAGTCCACGACGCAGCGGGTCTTCAACCTCGAGATCGAAGGGGACCACTCGTACTTCGTGGGCGCGGATGGGGTTTGGGTGCATAATGATTGCGGGAGGACGGAGCTTCCCGCACTTGATTCGACAGGCAAGGTGCACGGCGCGTTGCCTCGACCCCAAGATCTGGGACAGTACGGCGCGGACGAGCTAGCAGCGCTTCGCGATGACCTGGAGCAAAGCGTGCAGCAGCGGATCGGCAACAACGTTCTATTCGGACCCGACTTGGGGCATGGCGAGCGGCAGGGTGCGGAGCAGCTGCTGAGTAACGATCCCCCGGCAAAGCCGGGGGCATTCTGAAGATGTGAGCCGCTCAAAGCGGCTGTGGTTGCGCTGCTCTTCACGAGCAGCGCGGCGGAGCCA
>Ga0302279_10002853_pt1 | contig 22295 bp, 18 predicted proteins | sample III_Bog_N3_3_FD_194541 | JGI IMG/M metagenome (GOLD analysis project Ga0302279, IMG submission 194541) | Peat permafrost microbial communities from Stordalen Mire near Abisko, Sweden - III_Bog_N3_3 | ecosystem: Environmental > Terrestrial > Soil > Wetlands > Peat | place: Sweden: Abisko...
GCTGATCTTCTTGGAGAGGTCGCCGTTGGCGACGGCGCTGATCACGCGCGCCACTTCCGTCGTCGGCTGGACGAGGTCGCCGATGAGCGCGTTGATGGCGTTGATGCTCGTTTGCCACTGCCCGGTGACGTCGTAACCGAGGGTGACCCGCTCGGTCATGCGCCCTTCGCGGCCGACGACCCGCTCGACCCGCTCCATCTCGCTCGCGAGGAGCGCGTTTCGCGCGACCAGCCGGTTGAAGGCGTCGGCGATGTCGTTCATGACGCCGCCGTTGCTCGTGGGAAACAGACGCACCCCGAAGTCGCCGCGGTCGGCGGCTCGAAGCGCATGCAATAGCTCGTGCAGCGGATCCTCGGCCGTGCGCTGCGGCTTCGGTGTAGGCACCCGTGCGTGCGAGCGTCCGTTGCTCGTCCCGGAACCACCACCAGCGGACTTCTTGTGACTGCGGGTTACACCGACATCCTCGTCCATCGGGAGCCTCGTTGGGCGCGGTGTCGTGCACGGCCGGTGCCGTCCGCTTCGGCCGGTGAATCAAGCACTTACGACTCACCGTGGCTCGGTGCGGCTGTGGCATTTGGCCATACTGTGGCGGAGCGTCGCAGCCCCTTCAAGGAGCGCTCGGCACGACATCTGCTCCACCCACGCGAAAGGGCCGAGGACGGCCGCGGAGGTGTTCATGGTGTCTCGTGCTCCCGAGGTCGTGACGGTGCCCCTCCGGGTGTTCGTCGCGGATGACGACGATGAGCTCCGTACCCTCGTGGTCGACACGCTGCGGGCCGACGGTTGCACCGTCGTCGAAGCTCGGGACGGAGCCGAGCTTCTCGCGTTGCTCGAGGATGCGTTCGAGGATCCAAGCACACGTCCCGACCTCATCGTCTCGGACGCGTGCATGCCGCACCTCTCGGGGCTTGGCGTCCTCGAGGCCATGAAGCGGGCGCATATCAGCGTTCCGATGCTGATCATGACCGGCTTCGTGCCGCCGTCGGTCGGCGTGGTTGCGCGCCGCCTGGGGGGCCTCGGCGTGCTGAGCAAGCCGTTCGACGTGAACGCGTTGCGGATCGCGGTGGCCCGTGCGGCCGCGGGAAACTCGACATGGTAGCGGCGCTAGGACGTCATCGAACCGTCGGGATGAATCGCCTTCAGAAGCGCGGTGAGTCCGCGCAGATCGAGCGGCTTCTTGACGATGAGGGAGCCGCTCTCGGGCGCTTGCTGGGACACGGCCGAGAGGAACACCACGGGTACCGACGCGAGCTCGGAGCGGCGTTCGACGACGGCGTACAGCTCCCAGCCGTCCATCACGGGCATGAGGAGATCGAGAATCATCACGTCGGGAATCAGGCAATCGAGTATCTGAAGCGCGTGGGCGCCATCGGCTGCGTCCACGACGACGTATCCCTCCTCGCGAAGCACCTCCCCGAGCAGGGTCCGGAAGTCGGTCTCGTCGTCGACGATGAGTGCGATAGGTGGGTCCATGGCGGTGTTCAATCTCCGCTGTGTTTGCCGCTGAGAACAGCAACATTCACGCCCTCGCGTCGGACGCGCCCGCCATGTCGCCAATGAAGAAGGCGATCGCGGGCTCAGGGCTCATCGAGTCGAGCGGATGAGGATCGATCGTGGCGGGACCCCGCGCCACAACGCGACCGTATGCCTCGTGGCCGTCCCATGCTCCAGCTCACCACTCGTTCGTGGAGCCCATGGCCCTGGTGTTGCAACGAACGGCACCGTGGAGGTCACCATGGGCACTGTGCGCGAGGTCATCGAATCGAAGGCGAACGGAAATGAGCTTCGCTCCACGCCGCCCGGTGCGACCGTGCTGGATGCGGTCGAGCAGATGTGTCGAGCGCACGTGGGCGCGCTCCTCGTCATGGATCGAACGATTCCGGTAGGCATCGTTTCCGAGCGCGACGTCATGACGCGCGGCCTCCTGAAGCATCGCAGCCCCGAGGCGACGTCCGTCGCGGGCGTCATGACGAGGGAGGTCGTGTGCATCGAAGCGGAAGCAGAGGTGGAGGAGGCCATGGCGGTCATGACCCATCGCCGGTGCCGGCACCTCCCCGTCGTCGAGGACGGCAAGGTCGTCGGGATGATCTCCATCGGTGACCTCGTCCGGTGGATGAGTCATCAGCAGGAATACGAGCTCAAGCTGCTTCATGACTACGTGGAGGGCAGGTACCCCGGGTGATGGGCGCTCGGCCGGCTACTGGGTATCGAAGACGAGCGCATAGACCGGCACGGAGTGCGTGAGCACGTCTGCCGTGAAGGTCATTCCGGGACGCGCGCGTGAGGATGCGGTCGGCATCGACAGGACCGTGACCTCGGCGAACGCGCTCGAGCCCGCCGGCGCATCGAGCTTCAAACCCGACGGCAGGGCGTCGAGCAGGTGTGTCACGCGCGCAGTGCCCGCTCCCACCTCGGTGAATGGCAGAGCATCGAACTTTACCAGGACGCTCTGGCCTTCGCTCAGCGTTCCTCGGTCCGACTCCGGCAGCGCGACGTAACCCACGAGGGCCGCGCTGGCGGGCACCAGCGTCAGCAGGAGATCCCCCTCGCGGACCTGCGCACCCGGGGAAACGACGATGTCGGTCACTGTGCCCGTCGCTGGACAACGGATGCGGCTGGCCACGACGCGCGTCCCCAGCGCCTCGCAGCGCTGTTGTTCGGAGGTGAGCTTCTCCCGCTGGGCTCGGACCTGGGTGATGAGCACGAGGGCGGTCGCAGCGTCCTTCGTCTGGCCCGTCGCGGTGTTCCAGTCGGCGAGGCGCCGGACAAGGGCGTCGAGCTCCGTCTCGTCGGCGGCGACCGAGCCGGCGCACCGGGCGTGCTCGCGCTCCTCGTCGCGGGCGTCCATGACGACCAGCGCGTCGCCCTCGCGGCCCGATGCCCGAACCTGTGGGAGCGAGACGACTCGACCCGAGAACGGAGCGCGCACCGCGATGGAGGGCTGGTCAGGGTAGAGCACGCCACGCCCCTCCGCCACGACCTGTGCGCGACCGAAGGCTGCCACCAGCACCAGCGCCACGAGGACGAATGCCAGAGCGCCGAAGAGCGCGACGGTCGACGGCGGGGTGACCGTGAGCAGGGCCCCCGGCGTGTCCGTACGAAGGTACTTGTCTGCCGCACTCTTGCGAAATAGCTCGAAGCTCATGGTGCCTCACCTTCGCGTAGCTCTGCCCGGACAAGGTCGAAGTAAGCGCCCCGCGCGGCCAGGAGGTCACCGTGCGTTCCCTGTTCGACGACACGACCTTTGTCGAGCACGACGATCTTGTCCGCGTCGGCCACAGTGCTCAGTCTGTGCGCGATGACGATGCGCGTGGCCCGGGACGATGCGAGGTGCCGCTCGACCATCGCCTGGCTGATGTTATCGAGCGCGCTCGTGGCCTCGTCGAAGAGGAGTATCCCGGGCGACGAGACCAGGGCACGAGCGATGACGATGCGTTGGCGTTGGCCTCCCGAGAACGTACTCCCGCCTTCGCCGACCATCGTCTCGTAGCGCATGGGCATCTTCTCGATATCCTCGTGAATGCCCGCCCTGGTCGCGGCGTCGACGACGTCGTCGTAGGACGCCTCGGTGCCCCCGAGAGCGATGTTGCTGCGGATGCTGCCGGAGAGAAGAAACGGCTCCTGCTGGACGACGCCGACCGATCGACGGAGCGCCTCCAGGTCGAGGCTCGTGACGTCCTTCCCATCGAAAAGGATTCGCCCGGTGGTGGGCAGGTAGAGGCCGAGCAGCAGCCTCCCGAGGGTCGACTTGCCAGACCCGGAGGCGCCGACCAGGGCGACCTTCGTGCCCGGAGAAATCTCGACGGCGACGTCGCGGAGCACCAGGGGTCCGGCCTCGGAGTAGCGGAACGAGACCCCTTCGACCTGCACCTGGCCGTGCAGCTGCCCGGGCGCCACGAGTGTGGCCGACGAGGTCTCGGGGGGCTCCAAGAACGTCGCACGAACCAGGCCGTAGTCTGCGAGGAGGGGCGCGCTGGAGAGGACGACGACTGCCAGCGAGTGGGTTGCCGTGAGGAACGTGACAAGGACGCTGAGGAAGGCCACGAGTGCGCCAGTGGACATCGAGCCGGCGAGCACGCCGTGCGCGCCGAGCCACACGGTCCCGACGAGCGCGAGCCCCCGTATCCAGTGGAGGAGCGGCAGCGCCGTCGCCTGCACACGATCCTGGCGGAGGTCGGCATTGAGCTCGTCCTTGAAGCTCGGTAGCCAGTGCTGCTGGGCGGCGTTCCGATCACCAACCATGCGCAGGGTCACGATGCCCTGGAGGATCTCGAGCAGCCGGTCCTGCTGCGCGCCTCGTGCACGCTGGCCATCGGCCGCCGCACGGCGCGTCACGCTGAAGAGCGGCAGCGTGATCATGGTGTAAAGACACAGAACCAGGAGAGACACCAGCGACAGCCTGGGGTCGATGCCGAGGAGGATGACCCCGCTCACACCGACGGAAGCCACGCCGACGACGACGGTGGCCCCGTGCACCTCCAGCAGCTGCCGGAGGCCGTCGAACGCCTGAAACCGCTGCATCACCTCACCTGCCGGGAAGCGGTCGAAGAAGGCGAGTGGGAGCCGGAGCAGGTGTGTCATGAGCTGGTCGAGTAGCTCGCGGTCGAAGTGCGACCGGAGGTGGAGAATCGCTCGGGCCTGGAGCTTCTGCGTCAGGGCCAGCGCGACGACCACGGCCGTACCCGCCACGAGGATCGCGCTCAGCAGCGGGCGATCGAAGTAGGGAAACACTCGACCCACCGCGAGCGCCGTCGCGAGTGACGCCGCCGCGGTGAACGCGAGGACGAGCACCGTGGCGCCCACGATGCGCAGGATGTCGCCGGATCGGTCGCGCGCCAGTGCCTCGAGGCGCGCGCCGAGGGAACCGGCTCCGCTCCGCTCCGATTCGGATCGGACCTCGAACGCCAGACCCGAGTATTCGTCACGGAGCTTGGCGTGCGCCCTCACGCACGCACCGCTCAGCGGATCCATCGCGTGCCACCGCGAGCGCCGGTAGCGCTCGAGCACGACGACCCTGCCGTCGCGTAGCACGGCGAGCAGGGGCCTCTCGAGGCCGCGCAGCGCGTCGAGCGGCACCTCGAGCTTGCGGAGATCGAGGCCGTGGACGCGTGCCACCCGAACCAGCGCGGCGACGGGATCGGAGCCGACGACCGCGAAGGCCTCCTCGAGCGTCGACAGCGCGATGGGTCGACCCGCGGCGCGCACCAGCGCCACGAGGCAGGCTGCCGCCGAGCTCCCTGCGTCGCGAGCTCGTACGACCGGCACCCGTCCGGCGCTCGTGACCATGAGGGCTTCGCGCTCCTCTCTCGCGGCCTCGAGCGCCTGCTCTCGCGCCGCGTGCGCGCGATCAAGCTCACCCTGGCCGAGCGCAACCGCCTCGCGCAGCCGGAAGTTGAACAGGCGGAAGCGCCGCGTCAACGCATCGGTCACGGCCGAGAGCAGCCTCGGGGCCATGCGACGCCCCGACAGCAGCAGATCCACGAGCGCGTCACGCTCGAAGCCGAGGGCGACCACGTCGGTTTCCGCGACTGCGGTGGTGACGTGCGGGAGGGGTGAAAACACGCTCGCCTCGGCGAGCAGCGCGCCCTGCGTCACGTAGGCAAGCACTCCGGTGCTCTCGCGGCGAAGCGCGACCCGGCCCGACAGCATCACGTAGAGCGTGTCCGAGGGCGTACCCTCGGCGAAGAGCGTCGCCCCGCGTGGCACCACGATGCGTCGCCCGTGGGCTTCGAGCGAGCGCGCCTCGTCCGTGTCCAGCGACGCGCCCAGCAGCGTGTCCTCGAGCGAGGCTGGCGGTCTCCCCGGGGCCTCGGGCTCGGCACGCGAGGCCCAGGTCGTGCCCGTCCCCTTGCTGGCTGACGCCGTCTCGGACAATCGGTGCACGGCATCTCGCGTCCGGTCGGCCACGATGGCCCCGAGGGAGAGCACTGCGCGTACTGCGAGCACGTCGCCGCGGTCGAGCAGATCACGAAACGCGGCGTACGAGAGGTGCAGCAGGTGGACGTCGCTTCCGGCGACGACGCTCGCGGACGCGGGCGAGCCGTCGAGCAGGCCGATCTCGCCGAAGACCGCGCCCTTCTGGAGGTCCGTGATCTTCCAGGGCGCAAGGCCGGGCTCGGAGAGCTCGATCGAGACGGTGCCGCGCTCGAGCAGATAGAGACCGGTTCCCCGCGCATCCTGCTCGACGATGCGCGCCCCACCGGGGAAAGCCACCCACTCGAGGTGGGTCGCAAGCGCGTCGCGTTCGTCGTCGGTCCACTGCCGGAACAGGTCGAAGCGGGCGACGTCGGCTCCGCTCGCACGAGAGCGACCCGACGGAGGCGGAATGGATGCCCTTCGTGCGGGCTCATCACGCAGTAGCCGCGCGTAGAGGCCGCCGCGCGCCAGCAGCTCGTCGTGGCGCCCCCGGTCGACGATCTCCCCGCCGGAGAGGACGAAGATCGTGTCTGCGTCCCGGACCGTGCTCATCCGGTGCGCGATGACGATTCGAGTACAAGCGCGCGTGGACAGGTACTTCTCGATGGCGGATTCGGTGACGGAGTCGAGTGCGCTCGTCGCCTCGTCCAGGATCATCACCGGTGGGCGGTGCACGATGGCCCGCGCCAGCGCAAGCCTCTGCCGCTGCCCGCCGGAGAGCGCACCGCCCCCCGACGAGATACGCGTATCGTAACCACGAGGTAGCGCCAGGATGTCGTCGTGGATCTGGGCGACGCGCGCGGCATGAACCAGCTGCTCGCGCGGCGCGTGCGGGTAGAAGATACCGAGGTTGTCAGCGACCGTGCCTTCGAAGAGGGCCGTCTCCTGCAGCACGACGCCGATCTGGCGGCGGACCGATGCGGCGTCGAGGTCGGCCAGATCGTGACCATCGAGCAGGATGCGCCCCTCGCTCGCCGGGTAGAGGCCAAGAAGCAGCCGCGCAAGCGTCGACTTGCCCGAGCCAGACGGGCCTACGAGCGCCACCTTCGTTCCGGCCTCGATGTGCATCGAGATGGAGGAGAGGACCGGTTGCGCGGTCGGCGAATAGCGGAAGCTGACCCCTTCGAGGGTGATCGCTCCCGAGAGGCGGGGAGCCTTCGTGCCGCCGCTCGCCTCGGGTGCCGACTGGAGCACGTCGTCCATCCGGCCGAAGAGCACGGGAACGATCTGCAACCGGAGGAGCGTCTCGATGACCCCCTGGAGCGGCAGCAGGAAGCCCGCGGCCAGCATCTGGAAGCCGACGAGATGCCCCGGGGTCAGGGCTCCGGCCAGCACCCGCCGCCCGCCGACGAGAAGCACCGCGATGGGGACCAGTAGCTGGACCATCGACAGCGTCGCGGTGACCGTCTGCTGCCGCTCGGCGACCTCTCCGCCCGCGTTGAGCGAGGCAATCCACGCGTTCCGCCACTGGACGCGGCTGGCTCGCTCGACGCCCGCGCTCTTCAGAGTCGACATGCCTCGAAGGATCTGGAGGAGGGCCGACGTCGCGCGAACGTCCTTGCGCTGCGCGTCGTCCGTGCGCGCCTGCAGGGACGGACGCGCGAGCAGAAAGATGGCGACGTAGCTCGCAGCCGCGGCAAGCACAATGAGGGTCAGGCCCACGTCGTACGCGAAGATCAACCCGAGGTAGGCGAGGAGCATCGCGCCGTCCGAGAGGAGGGTGATCGACTGACCGGCGAGCACGTCGCGGATCGACTTGTTCGATTGCACGCGCGACATCAGGTCTGCCACCGTCCGTTGGGCGAAGAACGGCACGGGTAGGTCGAGCAGATGAGCGACGAATTGCTGCGTCATGGAGAGGTCGAGGCGCCCGCGGATGCGTACGGCGAGCTGGGCGCGCAAGAGCGACCACGCCGCCGAGAAGGTCACGAGCGCCGCGGCGGAGACACCGACGAGCGAGAGCCAGTCGACCCGATGCCGGCCGATGACGTCATCGATGGCAAGCTGCGTCGCCAGCGGTATGACGACTGCGAGCAGGTCGAGCGCGAGTGACGCCACGACGACCATCGCGAGCGCGTGCCCCGCCCCCGAGAGCAACCCCAAGTAGCGGGCGCGCGACACGCGCTCTTTCGGCCTCGGCGCGAAGCTCGCACCCCGCGAGAACTCGATCGCGATCCCCGTGAAGCTGCCGTCGAACGACTCGGGAGTCACGATCCGGCGCCCCTCCGCAGGGTCCAGGATGACGACGCGTTCCGGGGTCCAGCGCTCGAGCACGACGAAGTGGTTCATCTCCCAGTGCAGAATCGCGGGGCCATCGAACGCGGCGAGGTCTGCCGGCTCCAGCCGACGGGCCGAGGGAACGAGGCCATACGTCCGCGCCGCCACGACGATGTTCCGGGCCGTCGCCCCGTCGCGCGATACTCCGCACGCCTGGCGCACCTCCGAGAGCGGGGCATGGTGTCCGTGGTACGCCATCACCATCGCCAGGGAGGCCGCGCCGCATTCGACCGCCTCCATCTGAGGGATGAACGGGACGCGATGGCGCACGGGGTCGCATAGTGCGGGGCTTCGCACGCCCCCTCAATCGAATTTTCCCTGGCCCAATGGCCCCTCCAAGTAGGCTCCGAGGGCCATGCCGACGCCGATCTCTGGCCCGAGTCCCTTGCCTCCCATGCAGGCGCGGTGGATGTCCGACCTCCTCGGAGCCCCCATCCCCGGCGAGTCGCGCGCGACCTGCGACGCGTGCGCCATGTGCGAGTCACTCGCGCCAGGGGCCGAGTCGTTCAACCCGGCGACCAAGTGCTGCACATACCTGCCCGTGCTCCCGAACTACCTCGTCGGTGGGATTCTTGCCGATACGAGCCCCGAAGGCGCCGCCGGTCGCGCGAGTGTCGAAGCCCGGATCGCGAGACGCATCGCCGTCACGCCCCTCGGCCTCTCGCGCCCTGCCGTGCCGGACCTCCTCTACCAGTTCGGCTCCGTGCGGGGCTTCGGGCACAGCCTCGCGATGCGCTGTCCGCACTATCTCGAGGAGGGGGGACGCTGCGGCATCTGGCAGCACCGCAACGCGGTATGCGCGACCTGGTTCTGCAAGCACGACCGAGGTGAGGCGGGCGCCGCCTTCTGGCAGCGCGTCCAGGAGCTTCTGTCGACCCTCGAGCGCGATCTGGCGCGCTGGTGCCTCGTCGAGCTCGGGGTCGGGCATGCCGCCCTTGCGAGGCTCTTCCCGTTGAGCGAGCGCTCCCATAGGCCGGACGGCTTCCAGCTTTCGGCCCCGGACCTCGACGACGCATCCGATCCAGGGCTCCACGCCGAGCTCTGGGGGGAGTGGTTGGGGCGTGAGGTCGAGATGTTTCGGGCGTCTGCCCGCCTCATGGAGGGGGCCGACGTCGTGGAAGTGCTGCGTCGCAGTGGACCCGACGCGCGCATTCGCGTCGAGCTGGTCCGGGCAGCGTGGCAACGCCTGAACGACGACCGGCTTCCGATGAGCCTCCGTGCGGGTCCACTGCGGGTGATTCGCGTGGACGGTCGGACGTGTCGCCTGACGACGTACAGCGGTCTCGACCCTGTCGAGGTGCCGCGCGATCTCTTCGACGCGCTGTCCTACTTCGAGGGTCGTTCCACCGAGGACGCACGCGCAGCGATGTCCAGAGAGGGGGGGCTCACCCTGTCGACCAGCCTGATCCGCAAGATGGTGGACTTCGGAGTCCTCGTGTCCTCGGACGAGCCCCGCGCCGAGAGCCTCGACGGGGCGGAGGCGTCGTCCCCTCGAGGGTGAATTCCTGGTAAGCTCCGACGTCTCACACTGGAGGGCATCCCATGACCGATCCGAAGCAAGACGCGCCGAAGCCTCCGTCACCGGCCTCGAAAGAGGAACCTTCCAAGAAGCGCGAGCTCGACGACACGGACCTCGCGCAAATCTCGGGCGGCGGCGGCAGCGCGCCGGTGCCTTTCAAGCAGAAGCTCAAGCTCTGACCCCAGGCGGGCCGCAGACGGTGAGCGCGCGGGTCGCGCTACAGATCCCGCCACGTGAGTGAGCCGTGACTCACGCAGACCCCGAGCGATCGTCCAAGGATGGCGTCTGCGTCGACGAATCCGAAGTAGCGGCCGTCCTTGCTGTCTCCGCGATGGTCGCCCAGCACCAGAAAGTGTCGCGGGGGAACCCGCACCGGCCCGAAGTCGGGGCCGCCTCCCATCTCGAGATCGAGTGGATGTGGGTTGGCCCCCAGTGATTCGTAGGGCGTTCCGCCGCGCTCCTCCACTGCGACGCGCGCCCCGTTGATCGTCAGCGTCCCGCCCGACACGCGGACCATGTCCTCCGGCACGGCCACGACTCGCTTGAGGAGGACCCTGCCGTCCTCCGGTGAGGTGAGCACCACGACGTCACCGCGCGCGGGCGAGGCGTACTCCAGCGCATAGCGGTCCATCAGTGGCAGACGAACCCCGTAGGCGAGCTTGTTCACGAGGATGTGGTCGCCGACGCGCACCGTCGGCTCCATTGAGCCGCTGGGCACGAGATAGTGGTCGGCGAGGGAGGTCCGGGCCGCCAGAACGACGGCAATCACCGTGAGCAGCGACGAGAGCTCCCGGACGATGCCCCGAGAGCGCGGCGACCGAGCCGCGGATGCTGGGTGGATGGGTGGAGGCGAGGGGTGCACATCGGACGCTACACACCAGGAGCTTCGAATATTCCGGCCTGTTTGGAGGCGCCGGGGCGCCTGTCACTTTGGCAGCCTCCGGCGCGGATGCCGCGCGCCGAAGGCCATGTTGACGGGCCTCCCCGAGTCGACCCTCGAAAATGCGCGAGTTCCCGGTGCCGGATCTACTGGCATGCATCATGCTGTAAACGGGAGGAGGATGAGGTCCAACGTGTCCCGAGCTGCGACCCAGAGCCTCCGTCGATCTCACCCCGCCCGCGGCTTCGCGACCGGGGCGCTGCTGGCGGTCGTCGGAGTGTCTGCGAACGCGGAGGCGCAGGACGCATCGACGAGCAGTCTTGGCATCACCGTCAATCCGACCGTCGCGAGGTTCGCGAGCAATGGCACCACTCCGTATCCCCTCCGGGCTGCGAACCTGAACCCGGGCGCCATCAACTTCAAGGATTGCGCAGACAACATCGTCCTCGAGTTCGAGCTCACGGAGACGGGGCTCTCTACCACCGACACCCTGCAAGTCTGGGCAGGGCCCACCGACTGCACGCAAGAGAGCGCGCGCGTATCCGGGACAAGCGGTCCGTTCTGCTGGCGAGTGGCTCCGGACGCGGCTTACGGCGTATCGGTCTCGGTGCCCGTCTATGCGCGCAATGTCACGCAGTTCCTCGATGACACCTCGTCCGATGTCCTCGCGTACACGCCCCGCCCGGGCACGACCCCCGGTGCGGCCGCCTGCCAGACACAGCAAGCACCTGGCCCCGTGGGGTTGACCGTGTACTTCATGTTCGTGAACGGGAATGCGACCGACGTCGACGCCGCCGCCAGCTACCCAATCGACGTCGACATGGTCGGGCCACTCGCGCCGCTCGACCTCACGGCGGGCATCGGGGACACGCTGCTGCTTCTGACCTGGACGCCGCAGACCGACTCGACCATCCAGGGATTCAACATCTACGTAGAGGACCAGGGTGCCATCGGGGCGGACGGTTCGACCGAGGCCGGCGGCTCTTCGCCGACCGACTGCACCAGCGATGTGCTCGTGGACTCGTTCACGACCACGGTGACCTCCGGCGGGGGCTCCTCGGACGGCGGCACGGTGGTGGTCGGCGTGCCGGACGGCGGCGTATCCGGCAGCGAAGCGGTCGGAATCTCCGAGATCGACGGAGGCTATCTCGCAGGCTCGATCGCGGGCGGGACGAGCACGAGCTACACGCTCTCGACGCTTCCCGACGGGCGACCGCTCGTGGACGGGCACCAGTACGCGGTGGCGGTGGCCGCATTCGACGATACCGGTAACGTCGGGCTCGTCAGCAACCTGGCGTGCCAGGCGCCCGCCGCGGTCGTCGACTTCTTCAACGCGTACGGAAGCGCAGGCGGCGGGGCCGGAGGTGGCTTCTGCTCACTACAGGCGCCCGGGGCGCCGGCGTTTGGCTCCGCGCTCGGGACGGTCCTGGGCGTGGCCGCCGTTGCATTCGTGCGTCGCAGGCGACGACGGCGCTGAACCCCACTGGTTCGCCAGAGAGCTCAGCCGCCGTCGATGCCGCCACTGGCCCAGGTCGCGCTGCCGATCACGAGTGCTGTGAGCCAAGGCATGTAGTCGGGCGCGAGTGCGGGTTGAGACTCGACCACGTGCCCAGGGTCGCTTCCCACCAGGTACGTGGCGACATTGGGGTCGCTCCCGAAGCTCGCCCCGAAGAGTGTCTCGAGGGCGGGGCCGTATGCCGCGAGGCTGTAGCCAAAGTCGACCGAGATGGTCGTGTCCTCCGAGAGAGAGAGGAACCCAACTTTGCTTCCGGGCTGCTCCTGCCTGTCGAACTTCATGATGTCGAGAAGACTATTGCAGGCGGTGCACCCCGCTGGAGGAATCATCGCCCAGGTCGTGAAGAGGTGAGCGTTGTTCGTCTGTCCCGGTGCAGTCAGCGGCGGACCCGAATCGTCGATGATGTCGACCCGAACTCCGAACGCCCTGACGAGGCGATCGAAGTTCAAGAACGAGCTGAACCCTCCGGCGCTGGTGCCGTAGGAATAGACGCGTGAGGCGCCGGGGAAGGTCGGGACGATCCTCGCGAGAAAGAGATCCATGTCCTTCGCGCCCCAGAAGTAGGTGGGCTTCGCCGCGCCATTGACCATGAGCGTGCTCATGACCGTGCCAAAGTGCATGTCACCCGTGCAGTAAGGGATATAGACAAGGTTCATCGCGCCGAATGGGTTATTGGCGAACGAGCGAACCAGAGGTGGGTAGTTGACCTGCTTGGCCGCGAGAAAGGTCGCCTGGTCGTAGCCCGCAACGTTGTTGGCCGTGGGCATCGCCCCCCAGCAGCTCGTCGCGTCGGTGCACTGCCCGCCGCCCTCGAAGTAAATGACGAGCTCGGTAGCGCCTGCGTGCGGATTGACCGCGATTCCGGTCGCGGTCCCCGAAGCGCATTTCGATTCTGGAAAGTCGACCCAGGTCCATGTGTCGTTCGGGGCGACGATGGGCGACGTGCTGGCGTCCGCGGGCTCCGTCGCGTCGCCGGCGTCATGGCCCGTCCTCGCATCCTTCGAGGCCGAATCGCTCGCGGCATCGTGCGGATGCGACCCGGCGGCGTCGTGGGGGGACGCATCAGGCAACGGTGGCCACGTCGTACTGCCCTTGCTGCTGCAGCTCGCGGAGAGACCGGCGAGCGCGAAGGCGAGGAGAACCGCGAAAGACTTCATATCGATCTCGTATCGCGAAGTCATGAGCGCCATCCCGCCCACGTCACGGCGCACGCGGGCGACGGCTTCAGCGGTGCCTTCGAGGGGAGTCGATGCCCCACCGCCAGCGCCTTTCCGCCCGGTATGACGAGCGCCGCGCCGTGCGTTGCGAACGCGCGAGCTTCATCAGCTCGGAGAAACCAGAGCGGTTGCTCGACGTCGCCTGCGACGACGAACGTCTCCGCGGCGCAGCCGGCCGACCACTCGACGTCCGTGATCACGAGCGGACCGCTGGCGGCTCGGATGCACAGTGACGACGCGGCTTCCGGGATCATCTTGAGACCCGAGCACGGCTTCGACTGCGGGTTGTCCACGACCAGGACGGTGGCGGCCCGCATGCGGTCGAAAGTCCGCTGTGCGACCTCGGTATCCACGGGTGCAGAGGCTGCGACGACGGAGACCACCGGAGGGGCGACCTTGGCGACCTGCCCGCTCTCGTAGCAGGCGATGAGCTCGTGGGTCACCGTCCCGAAGAACGATGTGCCCTTCGTTCCCGTCGTCATCAGCCGCCACCCCGTGCCGCAGCGTGCTGCTACCCGCGCGTCAGACTGCCCCGCTCCTTCGGACACGGAAGTCTGCAACACGGCAGATTGCCCGCTTCCAGCGTCGGCACTCGATGTGCAGTCGAACGGGCGATGGAGCACACGAGATGGGCATCGCGGCTGGCCGCGCTGGTCGTGCTTGCCGGCTGTGGTCACACCGAGGAGGAGATGGCGGACAAGGAGCGAAACATCGCCCAGCTGACCGCCGACCTCACCCTCGCGCGTCAGCAAATCGCCGAGGACAGGGCCACCTTCGAGCGCACGTCCGTCGAGGTCAAGCAGCTCGCCGACGAGGCCTCGCGCCTCACGAAGAGCCCGCCCGTGTGCCCCGTGATTCCGGAGGCGAACGTGGTTGTTGTATCGCCGCCGACCCACAGCAGACCGAGCGGGGGGGTGGGGCACAGGTACGAGGAGCATCTTGCGGGGCACAGCAGCCATGACCTCTAGCCCTTGGGTGGGGCGTTCGCGCAGGCGCTATTGCGTCGTGACCGTGCAGACGAGATTGTCGAAGTAGACGTCCATCGAGGATCCCCCCGGATAGAGTTCATTGAGCGTGAACATCACCGTTACTCCCGTGATGTCGCTGGCGAACGTGGCGCCCACGGCGGCGACCTCCGTCGACGAGCCGACGCTCACGCTCGTCCGCACCGTGTCACCGGCGTCATCGAACGGCGTCGTCGCGGCCCGGACCGTGTAGTGAAGCCACTGGTCGCTCGGAACGTTCTGGATGTTTGCGGTCGTTGGCACGAACGAGCCATCGGTCAGGTACGCGATCGCCCGGAGGTCGTTGGACTGAACCTCGATGTCGGTGCTTGCGACGCTGGAACCAAACCCAGCCAGCGTCTCGCCAAAGAGATAGGCGCTCGCAGTAGCGGGCGAAGGCGGGTCGATCCAGGCATCGAACTCGCAGACGACTCCCGTCACGGACGCGGTGAGCACGAGCTTCTCGGTGAGATATCCCCCCAGGCCGCCATCGGCGGGCGGGACCGTGATGTGAAGCGAGTTGGGTGGCGACTTGGCGTGTGTCGTCGATAGCTCGATGGACGCCGCACCGACGATGCCGACGCCGGGATTCCAGCGCCCGTTCATGACCGCGGCGTCCGCACCGCTCGGATACTCGTCGAAGTTGTCGCAGAACCCTCCGCTATCGCATCCGCCCACGCCACCTTCGTTCCCCGGTTGCCCCGAATCGCGAGCCCTGGCGTCAGAGTGTCTGGCATCCGCTGTCTTCGCGTCGGCGACCGTGGCGTCGCCAGCACTTCCGCCGTCATGATGCTGCGCGCCGGTGCCCGCGTCGGCGGCCAGCGCGAAGCTCTGCTGCGTTTCCAGCAGCGCACATCCCGCTCCGGCGAGCAAGACACCCGCCCCCAGGGCAACGACAGAACGGTGGACGGCGCTCCTCACTGACGCAGTCTGCACGGTGCGTCGACCGGGAGCAAGCGAGGACGAGCTCAGTTCTTGGGCGTCTTGTAGACGGCACCGCCGCCTTATTGCGTCCCGCCATCGGTCCAGTAGACGTCGGCCGACGTCTACCGCGAGGTAGTTGAAACGACCGCAGTCAGGGCTCTTGGTGTCGAGTCCGATGCACGACGACAGCGTGGTGATGGCTCCGCCCACCGGGGGTTCGAGCCGTCTTTGCTGGCGCGGTAGATGGTGGCGGTGCCCGGCGATGGGGCTCGTGATCCCCGACGCCAGACACTGGTACAGCGGCCGAACCTGCAGACGGCATCCGAGGCGCAGGTGACGATCATTCGATGATGTGCGCGCGCACGCGCATTCTCATAGCTTGCCGTGCACGTCGAGCCAGTCGAGCATCGCGCGGATGCTCCCGGTGGCGAGGGCAACGCTCGTGTCGGCCGCGCCGTAGTAGACATTCAGCGTGTCGCCGTCCGCGCCGACGGTGTAGCCGCAGGGGAAGGCGACATTGGCAACGTCGCCCAGGGTCTCGTACGGGGTTTCGGGGCCGAAGATCCACTCGTCGCCGCGCAGAAGGCATTGCTCCGGGTTCTCGAGGTCGAAGAGCGCGAGTCCGAGGCGGTACAGGCTTCCGGCCGCGTTCTGCCGGACACCGTGGTAGATCATCAACCAGCCGCGCGGGGTCTCGATGAGTGGCGGCGAGAGGCCCACCTTGTTCGCGTCCCACCATCCACCTCTCCGCGCCTCGAGCATCAGCTTGTGGGCGCCCCAGTTGCGCAAGTCCGGCGAGAGCGACAACCACACATGCGCCCCCGCTTCGTGCATCGGGCGGTGAACGAGAGCGAAGCTTCCGTTGATGCGGCGCGGGAGGAGCGCGGCGTCCTTGTCTTCCGGCTGCATGACGAGCCCGTAGCGCTCGAACGTGACGAAGTCCTCGGTGAGCGCCAGCGCGACCCCTGGGCCCGCCTTCCCGAACGCCGTGTAGGCGACGGCAAACCGCCCCAGCTCGTCGACCCACGTTATGCGAGGATCCTCGATGCCCCAGAGCTCCTCGGGGTGAGTTTCGGGCTCTGCCCGCAGGGTCGGTCGCTCGTCGACCACCCAGCCGTCGATACCGTTCTTCGAACGCGCGGCGCAGAGGTGCGAGTGCCCGCGGCGGTCCTCGACGCGGCAGAGCAAGAGGGTCGTTCCGTCGTGGAGCCGCGTGGCCCCCGCGTTGAACACCGTGTGAATCGGATAGGGCCAGTCCGCCGCAGTGAGGATGGGGTTCTTGAGGTAGCGCTGGAGCAACGTTGGGTGACGACGGTTCGGTATCATGAACGGACCTCGCGCTCTGTCACTTCGATGGCGATGGCCCGGTCGGTCACGCGCATGTCGAGCAGAGCGAGGAGAAAGGAGAGCGTCGACTCGGCCCCCTGGTTCTCGTTGACGCGATCGGCGTGGAGGCCGTCGCGGCACCCTCCTGTTCTCGGGTCGTAGAGCGGGGTCTGGAGCTGGTTTTCGCCGAGGAACCACCGGAACGCGCGCCGCGCGTGATCACCCCACACCCGGCTACCGGTCGCCCGCTGGGCGTCGAGGCAGGCGGAGACCATCGCGCAGGCTTCGACGGGCTGCTGATCGAAGCCGGCCCGCGAGCCGCCGCGCGTGTAGAACCCATTCGAGCCGATGGGCGCGAAATAGCCATCGGAGGTGTGCTGGAGCGTGGCCAGCCACTGGAGCGAGCGCGCGCCGGTGGCGACCATCTCCTCGTCGCCCATGCGCGCCCCCGCGAGCAGGAGCGCCTGCGGCAACCGCGCGTTGCAGTAGGTCACGCTGTTCTCGAACCAGGGCCAGTCTGGCTTCTGACTCTCGCGATACCGCGCGAGCAGCTTCTGCGACAGCTCACGGCACGCCGTCTCGACGCTGCGATCACCCTGGAACGCCCGGAGGTACTCCTCGATCCCGAGGAGTGAGTATGCCCAGGCGCGTGGGCTCGAAAACACCAGAGACGCGGGGAGCGCCTCATGGAACAGCTTCAGCGCTAGGCTCCGGCGTCCAGCATCGGCCGAGCGGCCGAGGACGGTGCCGAGCGACCAGAGGGCCCTGGCGTGACTGTCCTCCGAGCCGACGTCCTCGGTCCACCGGCGTGCGTGTGACATGAAGTTCCGGAAGCGCCCGGTCTCTGCGTTGAACGCATGGTGCACGAACGCGGCGTAGCGAGCGGCGAGCGCGCGCAGCACCGCGGCGTCCTCGTCCCCGGCGTCCTCGAGAAGCGTCACGAGCAAGAGTGCGCGCGCGTTGTCGTCGAGGCAGTACCCGTCCTCGTATCGGGGGACGTTGAACATGGCGTGCTGCAGGATGCCGGTGTCGTCGGTCATCACGCGCAGATGCTCGAGTCGGAGCTCGGGCAGCTCGGCGGGACGCATCGCGAGCGTCTTGGCAAGAAACACGCTTCGCTGGCGTCGGTCTTGATCGGCCCGGGCGCGCTCGAACGTCTTGACGTAGCCGCGCGCGACCTCGGGCCACACCATGCTCTTGCCATACGCCGCCGCACGCTCGGAGAGGGCCCGCGCCTTGTCAGGATTGTCGAAGAGGTCGATGACCTCGCGCGCGATGGCCGCCGGGTCGCGCCACGGTACGAGGATGCCCCGCCCCTCGGCGAGCAGCTCGGTCGCGTACCAGTAGGGAGTCGAGATGACCGCCTTGCCCGAGCCCACGGCGTAGGCCAGTGTTCCCGACGTGATCTGCTCAGGCTTCAAGTAAGGCGTGATGTAGACGTCGGCTGCGGCGAGAAATTCGGCCAGCTCCGCCTGACTGACGAAGCGGTTGTGGAAGATCATGCTCGCGTCCACCGAGAGCCGCTGGGCGCGACTCTCGAGCGCGAGCCGGTACGTCTCACCGTGTTGCTCGCGCACGTGCGGATGGGTCGCACCGACGACGATGTAAACCGTGTCCGGGTGCCGTGCGAGGATGGCGGGCATTGCGTCGATGACATGCTCGATCCCCTTGTCGGGCGACAGGAGCCCGAAGGTGAGGATCACCCGTCGCCCCTGAACGCCGAGCTGACCCTTGCTCAGCGCGGCCGTGGGCGCCGACGGGATCCCGTGGGGGATGAGGTCGATCTTGTCGCCGGGCACGCCGTGGACCTTCTCGATGAGGCTCTTGCCGTGCGTGCTCATGACCACGATGCGCTCGGAGACGCGGCAGAGCTCGTCCATCACGGCCCGCTGCGTCGAGTTCGGCTCGGCGAGGATGGTGTGGAGCGTCGAAACCACCGGCATGCGCAGCTCGCGAAGGAGTGCCATGAGGTGGCTGCCCGACTTGCCGCCGAAGATGCCGTACTCATGCTGCACGGAGACGATGTCGACCGGATTCACATTGAGGAAGTCGGCGGCGCGTCGGTACGACGTGAGGTCTGCCTGGGCGAGCTCGAAGCGGACCCGCGGTGGATAAGCGTGCTGCTTGCCTGCGTCGTTCATCGCGAGCACAAAGCAGTCGAGCGCCGGAAATTCGTCCTCGAGCGCGTCGCACAGGTCGGTGGTGAACGTCGCTATGCCGCATTGCCGCGGCACATGATTGCCGACCATGGCCACCCTGCGGATCGCACCCGATGAGCCCTGTGATTCGATGACCGCCTCCGCCTGGGGCGCGGTGCATCGGTTGCGTCAGGCGCGGTCACCACGCCCGGCGACCGAATCAGGAGGCCCCTACTATGGGTCCGCGAGCCTGCGCGCGCAAGGGCGGTGGGCTTCTTGGGCGGCCTCGCGCGGGCGCGTCGGCGTATGCTGCTCCCCTGCGAATGACCGCTCTGCTCCCACGCGTCCCACGCGAGCGCGCACCACTCCCGCGGGGCAAGACCCTCGCGCGTCACGTCGCCGGAATTGCGATCGCAACCGCCGCGCTCTTCGGCTGCGCATCGGCGCGCCAGACGAACGCGCTCCCTCAGCTCGCGCCGCCCGCGCTCGAGCCGGAATCCGCGTGCCTCCGGCTCGGTCCGATCGCGGGGACCGCCGATCCGTTCTTCGGCGGGCTCATGAGCGAGGAGGTCCTCGTCGAGAGCGCGCGGCACGATGCGCTCGTTCAAGGTCAGCGCGCGGGTGCCACGCACGTCCAGCTCTCGGACGACGTGAGGCGCTGGCCTTCGGGGATGTTTGGCGGAGGACAGGGGGTCACTGTGGTCGGAGTCGCCTACAACTGCTCCTCCCTGAAAGCCGTCCCGCACGCCCCCGCGGCGGTACCCACAGTCGCTGGGTGCACCAAGGACACCGACTGCAAAGGCGAGCGGATCTGCGTCGCGGGCGCTTGCGCCGATCCGCCTCGTCGACCCGTGCCCGTGTCGACCCAGTGCGAGGCCACAATGCCGGTGCGCGACGGCGGGGCCGTCGATCCGGACGATCTGCTCGCGGCCCTCCTGCCCTCCTTCGACCGCACCTCGCACACCACGATCGTGCGCACGGTCGAGGCTCTCGACGGAGGACGCGATTCGCTCGTTGCCCGCGATTGCCTCCACGTGGACCGTCCCGTGGGTGCGCCGCCGCCGTCCTCGTGGAGGGCGAGCGATCGCGTCGAGCCAGCGGTGCTTGCGACTGCCTCGGCCGATGAAGGGAGGGTGGTGGCGTGGGTGAGGCTCGGCCAGCACGAGGGGTACTGCGCGGGCCCTGTCGGAGTGCTCGCCCTGTTCTCGGTCGCAGAAGGTCGCGTGCGACTCGTCGCCGCCGAGTCTCAGGACCTCGAATGTGCGATGGATCCGAAGCTCCGCGAGGTCGCTCATGGCAGTGGGCAGCGCCTGCTCGTGACGGTCAAAGGTAACGGAAGCGAAGGCTCGAGCCAGGAGCTCGAGCGTGTCTGGCGCGTCGACGGAACGGGACTTCATGCGCTCGGCGAATACGCGACCGTGGGGCGCCAAGGCCGCGATCAGGGGGACGTGACCGAGGTTGACGCGACGGTCGAGTACGGCATGCAGCGCATCATCGTTCGTGAAGTCGAACGGAAGAAAACGTGCAGCGCCGCCGACTCGTGCAAGACGCTCTCCCAGAAAGCTCGGACGACCCGCTATCGTGTCGGTAGCACCCTCGAGCGTGAATAGGCGGGCGTTCCGGTAGGCGAGGGGAGCTCCACAGAGGCCCATGATCGACCATCTCTCTTTCGGCGTGCGTGACCTGGCCCGGTCGGCCGCGTTCTACGACGCAGTCCTCGCGCCGCTTGGCTACGTCCGGCTGTTCGGAAACGAGCGCGGTGTTGGCTATGGGCGTCCCGGAGATCGCGACGAGCAGCTCGCCCTCCTCGCATCGGGGGACCGCGCGCGCGGCCCCGAGGTTGGCTTCCACCTTGCGCTCACCGCCAGCAGCAGAGCCGCGGTCGAAGCGTTCCATGCGACCGCCGTTGCCTCGGGGGGAGCGGACGAAGGCCCCCCAGGTCTCCGACATCAGTACGGAGCAGGCTACTATGCGGCGTTCGTGAAGGACCTCGAAGGCTACAGGATCGAGGCGGTCGTGCACGAGCCGTAGTTGCGGGGCGGAGGGCCGTGGCTCACCGAGCTGCACCGCGATCGCGCGCCTTCCCTGGCGCCTCGCGCGTGCGATACAGTGAAGTGTGCCTCGGCGCAGGTATGACCGCCCGGAGGGGCGCATCCGATGAAGACCCTGAAGCCGTGCCTCGCGCTGGTTGCACTTCTGGCCCCCTCGATCGCGAGGGCGGCGACTCCCGCCGTCTGCCCGCTTGCGGTGGGAACGAGCTGCGGCTCCGGGGTGGTTTGCAACGGTGCCGCGGCCGTGCGCGAGTCGGCCTGCTACATCAACACCGCGCTCTACACCTCCGGTGCGACGACGCCCGACCGTGCCGCACGGGTTTTCCAGATTGGTGCAGCACACACCAAGTGCTGGATTGGCGCACGTGTCGGTGGTCATGCAGCAGGTCGTCCCGCAGGGCACGGGTTTTGTGGCGCAGCACCTGTTCGACGGCGCATCGGCGCAGAAGCTCCCCGGTGCACAGCAGGCCGTTCCGCACCCGTGTGCTGTCCCGCGGGGGCCGTCGGCACCGACGCCGCCACGAGCATGTAGCTAGGCGCGCTCCGCATGCCAGCCGACACTGTCATTCGCCCCGTCGCTTTCGCCGACTTGCCGGCCGTGGCGAAGCTCGCCGCCGAGCTCGTGGGCTACCATACGAAGCTCGACAGCGCCCGCTACATGCAAATCGACAACGCCGCCGAGGGATATGCCCACTTCCTCGCGAGCGAAATAGGGAACGCCAAGGCTGTGGTGTTGTGTGCCGACCGCGAGGGGAAGATCGTCGGCTACACCTACGCAACGATCGAGGGGCGAGACTGGAATGCACTCCTCGATCCCCACGGCGCGCTCCACGACGTGTTCGTCGACCCGTCGGCGCGGCGACTCGGGATCGCAGAAAAGCTGATCGTCGAGACTTGCCGCCGGCTCGAGGCGCTGGGCGCGCCACGGGTGCTTCTTCATACGGCTGTGCAAAACAAGGAGGGCCAGGCGCTGTTTGCCAAGCTGGGGTTCAGGCCGACGATGATCGAGATGACGCGGGAGCGCGGAGCCGGGTCGTGACGGCGTCTCAGTCCCGCAGGACGCAGCCGCCATCCGGGTCGCAGATGCCGCCGCTGTTGGCGCAGAGAGCGCCCGGCGTCACGGCGTAAACACATACGCCGCCAAGAAGGATTCCGGGCGCGTGGCACTCGGGCGACATGCTACATGCTCCGCTGCCGGCGTCGCCCGCGTCATGGCCGGCATCACCGACGACTCGTGCGTCCGCCGCGTCGACGAGGGTTCTTGCGTCTACAGAGTCGAGCGGGGCCCGCACGTCGACTGGCGCGGCAGTGTCATGCGAGACGCTCGAGTCGCGGAGGGTTGCGGCTTCCCTCGCGTCGAATCGAGCACGCGCGTCATCGGCCGCAGCGTCTTCATGGGGGGTCGCCGCATCCGGCATCGCGCTGCTCAGGTTCCCCAGCCCGAGGACCTCGTTGCAGCCCTCCGTCGTGAGGGCGACGCCAGACATGGGCACGAGCACGACCACTAGAGCCAATAGGCCGCGTCTC